>JAESFT010000669.1_pt1 | contig 16006 bp, 18 predicted proteins | sample 9269451 | NCBI WGS metagenome assembly JAESFT01 (sample SAMN14502557, study PRJNA617106) | algae metagenome | isolation source: Scytonema hyalinum WJT4-NPBG1 and co-occurring heterotrophs from well... | place: USA: Mojave Desert, Joshua Tree National Park, California | collected 2006-05-25
TCGCAGCGCATAGGAATATTAATTAAAGCCGCTGCCGCCGGCGACAACCAGCAGCTGGCGCGGATTGCCCACCTGCTGTGCGGCAGCAGCGCATCGATCGGTGCGATGCGGCTGTCGGGCATGTGCAAGCAGCTCGAACTCTGTGCGAAGAGCGGCCGTGATAGCGAGGCCGGTCAGTTGCTGCAGAGCGTCACGGCGGAGTACCGACGGATCGATGCACGTTTGCAAACACTGACCGGATCCACGCACTGAACGGGCGGTTCATATGTCGAACCGAATCCCCTGCGCGAGCGGCAGCGCATCGCTGTAATTGACGGTATTCGTGGCGCGGCGCATATAGGCTTTCCAGGCATCGGAGCCTGATTCCCGCCCGCCGCCCGAGTCCTTCTCGCCGCCGAACGCGCCGCCGATCTCCGCGCCGCTGGGGCCGATGTTGACGTTGGCGATGCCGCAGTCGCTGCCGCCGGCCGACATGAAACGTTCCGCTTCCCGCACATCGGTCGTGAAAATACTCGACGACAAGCCCTGCGCAACGGCGTTGTTCATGGCGATTGCCTGTTCCAGCGTCTGGTAGCGGACGACATAGAGAATCGGCGCGAAGGTTTCGTGATGCATGATGCCGGTCTGCGACGGCATTTCCACCAGCGCCGGACGCGCGTAATAGCCGCCCTTCCCCACCTGTACCGGTTCACCGCCATGTACCTTGCCGCCCTCGGCGCGCGCCCGTTCCAGCGCGAGTTGCATGCCCTGCAATGCGGCTTCATCGATCAGCGGACCGACCAGTGTTCCCTCATCCAGCGGATTGCCCACCGGCAGCGACGCATACACCGTCTTCAGCCTCGGCAAAAGCCTCTCGGCCACGTCGTCGTGCACGAACAGCCGGCGCAGCGAAGTGCAACGCTGTCCTGCCGTGCCGACCGCGGAAAAGACGATGGCGCGGGTCGACAATTCGAGATCCGCGCTGGGTGCCACGATCATGGCGTTGTTGCCGCCGAGTTCGAAAAGCGTCCGTGCCAGCCGCCGGGCGCACCGCTCGGCGACCGCCTTGCCCATGCGCGTGCTGCCGGTGGCGCTGACAAGGGGAACCCGCGTGTCGTCAACCAATGCGGCGCCGCAGTCCTGGCCGCCGATGACCAGCTGCGACAAGCCGGCCGGCGCGTCGGCGCCGAATCGCGCCATCGCTTTTTCAAATAGTGCCTGCACCGCGATCGCGGTCAACGGCGCTTTTTCCGACGGCTTCCATACGACGCTGTCGCCGCAGGCAAACGCCAGCGCGGCATTCCATGACCAGACCGCCACCGGAAAGTTGAAGGCGGATATCACGGCGACCACACCAAGCGGGTGCCAGGTTTCCATCATCCTGTGCCCGGGGCGCTCGGAGGCGATCGTCAGGCCGTAAAGCTGGCGCGACAGGCCGACGGCAAAGTCGCAGATATCGATCATCTCCTGCACTTCGCCCAACCCCTCCTGCAGGATTTTGCCGGTTTCGATCGTGACCAGCTTCCCGAGGATTTCCTTGTTGCTCCGCAATTCGTCGCCAAACAGACGCACCAGTTCGCCACGGCGTGGCGCCGGCACCATCCGCCATTGCAGGAATGCCGCATGCGCGGCGCCGACCTTTTCCTGCACCTGTTCCGGGCTGTCGACCCGCAGGCTGGCGAGCGATTCGCCGTCGATCGGCGAAATGCAGGCAAGGTCATTTCCCAGATAGCGGCCGATGTCGGCCTGCATGGCGGACAGTAATTGAGCGACTGATTGCATGGCGTACTCCTCGAGGCGAGATGCGCCAGCTTACCGTGAAAAACCGGTTGAGGACCGGCACACTGATTGAACCGCGTTCAAAATTGCGCAACTGGTCCGGCAATGCGCCTCGGGTATGATTTCGCTAATGCCATCAAGGAAAGCCGATATGCATTCCCTACCCGAATCGAAAAAAAACCATCTCTGGCGCAAACTCGTCTGGCACACCGATACCGACCTGCATCCGCTCGGCCCGTTTCATCTGGCCGAGGTGTATTGCTGCGATGAATCGAACGGCTATGCAATCTGGTACGTCAGACGCCTCGCCAAGGATGACGCGCGCGGCGTGGCCGGCGTGGAGAACGCAGACTACCTGCTGCAGTATTTTTCGAAGAATAACCGCGATGCGGCAATCGAACGGGCGGTCATGCTGGCGAACGCCGATCCGTCCGCGGACAGGGTGATCGAGGCACTGGACCGGCTGGCCGCCGGTGCGCAGAAGGTTGCCAGCGACCGCTGACCGCTTTCCTGCGCAGTCCGCTTTCTCTTAACACCGGATATTTCCGCCGCATCGCCGGCATGGCCGGCGCCGACCAAGTTACGGCTTGGCGGGATCGAAGTTCTTCCTGATCGTTTGCCAGCATTGGAAATACGTGTTCTGCAACTGCGAGGTTTCAAGTGCGAACTGTGTCGGCTTGATGACCGTGCGGGTTTCGAACATGAACGCCATCGTGTCACCGACCTTGTTCGGCTTCGAGGTGTCTGCCTGCGAGGCCTTCTCGAAGGTCTCGGCATCCGGCCCATGCCCCGACATGCAATTGTGCAGGCTGGCGCCGCCTGGAACGAAGCCCTCCGCCTTGGCATCGTAGGCGCCGTGGATCAGCCCCATGAATTCGCTGGCGACGTTGCGGTGGAACCATGGCGGCCGGAAGGTATTCTCGGCTGCCAGCCAGCGCGGCGGGAAGATGACGAAATCGATCGTGTCCACGCCCGGCGTATCGCTCGGCGACTGAAGCACCAGGAAGATCGACGGGTCCGGATGGTCGTAGCTGATCGACCCGATGGTATTGAAGCGGCGCAGATCGTACTTGTACGGCGCAAAATTGCCATGCCATGCAACAACGTCCAGCGGTGAATGGCCGATCTCGGCGCTCCACAGCTTGCCATTGAACTTGGCCAGCAGCTCGAACTTCCCTTCGATATCCTCGTAGGCCGCGTGCGGCGTGAGGAAGTCGCGTGGATTGGCCAGGCCGTTCGAACCGATGACGCCAAGGTCCGGCAGGCGGAACAATGCGCCGAAATTTTCGCAGATGTACCCGCGTGCCTCGCCGTCCGGAAGTGCAACCTGGAAACGCACACCGCGCGGAATGACGGCGATTTCCTGCGGCTCGATGTCCAGTACGCCGAGTTCTGTGGCGATGCGCAGCCTGCCCATTTGCGGGACGATAAGCAATTCACCGTCGGCGTCATAAAAGTAGCGCTCCTCCATCGACTTGTTCGCGGCATATAAATGGATTGCGCAGCCGGACATGGCGTCGGCCGAGCCGTTGCCTGCCATGGTTACCCAGCCGTCGATAAAGTCGGTCGCTTCGGTCGGCAGCGGCAGCGGGTCCCAGCGCAACTGGTTCGGCGGGGTCGGTGGCACGTTTGCGAAATCGGAAACGATGGCGGGTGTGTCAAGCAGCCTGAACGGCATGTGCACCGCCGCCGGCCTGATACGGTACAGCCAGGAACGACGGTTGTGGCTGCGCGGCGCGGTGAAGGCGGTGCCGGAAATCTGCTCCGCGTAAAGGCCGTATGGCGCCCGCTGCGGGGAATTCTGCCCGACCGGCAATGCGCCCGGCAACGCCTCGGTGGCAAATTCATTGGCGAAGCCGGATTGATACGGCGCCATATGAGAGGACTGAGGTTGCGCGATGCCTGTCGGCTGGGCAAGTTCGATTCTCTTGTTCATCAAGCTTTCCTTTGCGGGGATGGAGTCCGGTTGCGCGAATGTATTGAAAAGACTATAGCCGTATGCGCGGCAAGTTAAAATCCAAATACCAAAATAGAAAGTATTTAGGATATCAATAATGCGCAGTCCTCTCGATATCGACATGAACCTGCTGGTCGTGTTTCACGAACTGTATCGGCAACGGCATGTTTCGCTTGTTGCCGAGCGGCTTCAGCTCTCCCAACCGACCGTGAGCAATGCGCTCGCGCGGCTGCGCAAGACCTTCGACGATCCCTTGTTCGTCCGGACCACCCAGGGCATGCAGCCGACACCCTATGCCCAGGAGATCGCCGAACCGATCGCCGCCGCGCTTTCCCAGGTGACCCGGGCGCTGAACCGGCAGCAGGTTTTCGATCCGCTGACCAGCACCCGCCAATTCGTGCTCGCCATGACCGACGTCGGCGAGATCCACTTCATGCCTGCCCTGATAGAACGATGCGCCGAAGTCGCGCCCCACGTGCGCATCAGCACCGTACGCATCAGTGCGGTCAACTGGCAGGAGGGCATTGAAACCGGACAGATCGATCTGGTAATCGGAGCGTTTACCGAAGTATCGGAAAGTCTCTTTCACCTGAAGCTCTTCAGCCAGAAGTATGTATCCATGTTCCGCCGTGGCCATCCCTTCTGCTCGGGCAAGGTTTCACTAAGCGAATTTCTGGCCGCGCGGCATCTGATCGTCTCATCCCGGGAAAATCCGTACGACCTGATCAATGACAGGCTGGAGAAAGCCGGCGTGACGCAGGCGGCACTGTTCCGGGTGCCGCATTTCACGTCCGTACCCTACATCGTCAGTACTACCGACCTGGTGGTGACGGTTCCCGAGAAACTCGCCCGACGGGCCGGGGAGGCATTCGGCCTCGTCTGCATGCCGCCGCCACTGCGCCTTCCGCTACTGCATACGCATATCTACTGGCACCGGCGCTTCAACGACGACGAAGGCAACCGGTGGATGCGCGGATTGATCGCGGCACACTTCAGGGAATAGGCGCGACTTTTATATCGGGAGAGGCGCTTCCTGCATCAACGGAATCTGCTCGCGCAGCTCGAGCACCCTGTCCTGCCAGTAGCGCTGGGTATTGAACCATGGGAAGGCGAGCGGAAAGGCCGGATCATCCCAGCGCCGCGCCAGCCATGACGAGTAATAGATCAGCCGCAAGGTGCGCAACGCTTCCACCAGGTGCAGCTCGCGCGGTTCGAAGTCGAAAAAGTCTTCATACCCGGCCAGCAGGTCGCACATCTGGCGAACCATGTCGGCGCGTTCGCCCGAAAGCATCATCCACAGATCCTGTATGGCCGGCCCCATGCGGCTGTCATCAAAGTCGACGAAATGCGGTCCATCGTCGGTCCACAGGACATTGCCGCCATGGCAATCACCATGCAGTCGCAGGATGCGACAGTCTCCGGCGCGGTCGAAGCAGCGGCGCACGCCGTCGAGCGCCTGTTCCACGACGCTGCGATAAGCTTCCTTCAGATCGGCCGGCAAAAACTCCTGCGATAACAGGTAGGCAAGCGGCTCCTCGCCGAAACTGGCGATGTCGATACTCGGGCGTGCCTGAAACGGCCGGGTTGCACCAACCGCATGAATGCGGCCGATGAAGCGGCCCATCCATTCCAGCGTCGATCTGTCTTCCAGCTCCGGCGCGCGTCCGCCGTGGCGGACAAATACCGAAAACCGGAAGCCGTTGAAATGATGCAGCGTGCCGCCTTGCGGAAATCCGATCGCCGGAACGACCGGAATTTCCTGGTCGACCAGTTCCTGCACGAAGTCGTGCTCTTCGAGAATCGCGGCATCCGTCCAGCGCTGCGGACGATAAAACTTCACCACCAACGGCGGACCATCCTCCATGCCGACCTGATAAACCCGGTTTTCATAACTGTTGAGCGCGAGCAAGCGGCCATCGCTGTACAGGCCGAGGGATTCGAGCGCATCGAGGACGAGATCCGGCGTCAGGCCGGCGAAGCCGGGAACGGTATTTTCAGTCATGCTACCCATTGTAAGGGCAATGCCGCATGGCGGGCGGACGACGCTCGCGCTACACTACCGGTCCTGCCTCCCCCTTACCGAATTCAAATTCATCATGCATCTCGACGAACCGCTTTCCGACAAGGAATTCAACGAACTGGACCAATTCCTGCTGTCGGACCGCTGCGCCGACGACGGCATGACCATGGACTCTCTGCACGGCTACCTGACGGCGCTGGCGATCGGCCCGCAGGAAGTGCCGATGACCGAATGGCTGCCGCGCGTCTGGGGTTCATCAGGCAAGAGCCCCGTTTTCAAGAACGAGAAAGAGGAACAGCGCATCGTCGGCCTGATCGCCCGTTTCATGAACGAGATCGCCATCACCTTCGAAGTTGCGCCGAAGGAGTTCGAACCTCTGTATTGCGAACATGAATGGGAAGGCAAATCGCTGGTCGATGGCGAAGCATGGGCATGGGGATTCTGGGAAGGCATGAACCTGCGTGCCGATGCATGGGAGCCGATCTGGAACTCGAATATCGCCGCCATGGTGGAATCAATCTATCTGCTCGGTGCGGAAGAGATCGAGGAAAGCGAAATGGAACTCGCCGACGATCCGGTCAAGCGCCACAAGCTGGCGATCGAAGTCGAGGCGGCGATCCCGCATATACATAAATACTGGCTGCCGCAGCGGAAATCGGCAGTGGTGCAGGTACAGCGCACGACGCCGAAGGTCGGCCGCAACGACGAATGCACCTGTGGCAGCGGAAAGAAATTCAAGAAGTGCTGCGGCGCCGAACAGCAGTAGCGCCGCACTCGGGCATTACCGATCAAATGCCGTATCGCTTCTTCGCATTCGGCTTGATGTTCAGCGTTGCCGCATAAATCTGCTCCAGCGGCAGCTTCGGGGAACGATCTGCGGTCAGCAGGCCGTTCGCCTCCTGATAGGTATCGGCGAACTGCGTATAGCAGAAACCGCTGAACATCGGCGTTTCATTCACCACTTCCAGCAGCTTGCGGTAGGCATCGTGGAATTGGCCGTCGCTGTCGGCTTCCGAATAACCCCATATCTCCGAAACCCCGGCCTCCGGCTTCTTGCGATAGGCAATGCCGCCGAATTCGGTGAGGATGATCGGCTGCCCGCGGTGCGGATAGCCGTCCAGGGTCAGGATCCGGCCGCCCGGACGCCGCCGGTCGAACAGTTCCTGGGTGTTGGCGGAACCGCCGTAACGCGCCTGCAGGCGCTCCGGATCGGGCTCGTAGTCGTGAATGCCGAGCAGGTCGGTCGCCGACGCTTCCCAGCCATCGTTGCCGATCACCGGGCGGGTGGAGTCCAGCGTGCGGGTCAGGTGGTAAAGCGCCTCCACCGCGTTGCGGTGCGCCTGGGTCGAGGTGAGATTGGGCACGCCCCATGATTCATTGAACGGCACCCATACGATCACGCAGGGATGGCTGTAATCCCGCTCGATCACTTCGGTCCACTCCTTCACCATGCGCCGGATCGCCAGCGGGGAGAAGCGGTAGGACGACGGCATCTCTTCCCACACCAGCAGGCCGAGCCGGTCGGCCCAGTACAGGTAGCGCGGGTCCTCGATTTTCTGATGCTTGCGCACGCCGTTAAAGCCCATGGCCTTCGCCAGTTCCACGTCGCGCCGCAGCGCATCGTCCGACGGCGCGGTCAGGAGTGTCTCCGGCCAGTAGCCCTGGTCGAGCACCAGCCGCAGGTGATACGGACGGCCGTTCAGCATGAAGCGGTCGCGATTGACGTTCACCGACCGCAGCGCGGTATAGGACTTCACCTTGTCCAGCACCTGCCCCTTGTGCCACAGCAGGATTTCCGCATCGAGGAGCGTCGGATGTTCCGGGCTCCACAGCAGTTCATTGCGGGAGTCGTCGATGCCCGGGTCGGACAGGCCGATCTTGCGATGCGCCTCGCCGCCGATGATCTTGTAGCGGTCATCCGCCAGCTTCTTGTTGCTGTGGCGGATTTTCACTTCAATCGTCAGGTCCTCTTCCACCGCGCCGGCGATGAAGGTTTCGCATCCGATTTCGAATCCTTCGAAGTGCGGCGTCCAGCGCAATTTCTGGATATAGGTATGCGGCACCCGTTCCAGCCATACGGTTTGCCAGATGCCGGTGGTGCGGGGATACCAGATCGAATGCGGCTCAAGCTGCCAGTCCTGCTTGCCGCGTGGCTTGGCAAGGTCGTGGGGATCGTCCTCCACATAGACCGTCACCGTGTGGCGGCTTCCTTCGCCGAGTGCGTGGGTGATGTCGGCATGAAATGAAATATGGCCGCCTTCATGCTCGGTGACGAGAAAGCCATTGACCCATACCCGGGCGCTGTAATCAACCGCCCCGAAATGCAGCAGGATCCGCCCGCCGTCGGGCTTGATATCGAACTCGCGTTGATACCAGCATGCGCGATGAAAACCCCGATCGCAAATGCCGCTGGCGGCAGCCTCCGGCGCATAAGGCACTTCGATGCTGTGCGTCCACTCGATCGGGTCCGAGGGATGGCGGTATTTCTTTTCGTTGTCGAAGGTAAATTTCCACTGGCCATTAAGGGACTGCCAGTGTTCACGCACCAACTGCGGGCGCGGATATGCGGTATCGACCATTCTTGTTCCTTTTCGGATAAATTCCCCGGTTTGAGTGATTCCGGCCAAGCCTGTTCCCAATTCCGAGGAAAATGGCGCTGCCGATGCGCCTTATGCCGCCTCGCGGGCCGACGCCCCCTCCCAGGCAATCGTGTTATCGCGCATATATCGCTGCAAGGCATCATCGAAGCGCGGCAGGATCAAACCGCGCTCGCTGGAGAGCGAGGTTGTTGCTGTGTCCGATTCCGCACGGAAAATCATTCCGGTATCGAGCCCGGCTTCGCGGGCTGCCCGTACCGCCAGCTCATACCAGGACAGGCTGCCCTGGTTGGTCAGGTGCCAGACCCCGGAGGCATGGTCGATGGTGAGGTCCAGGGTCGCATGCACAAGATCCGGCACATACGTCGGCGAGACGAGCACCGTGTCGCTTGCCTGCACCGGCTTGCCTGCGGCAAGATCGCGCAGCACCGCATGCACGAAGTTGTAGCGATCCCAGGGGCCGAAGAATGCGCTGGTGCGGACGACCAGGGCATCGGGAGCGGCCTGGCGCACCCGCTTCTCGGCCTCGGCCTTGCTCTTCCCGTATACGCATTGCGGCGCCACCGGATCGCTCTCGACATAAGATCTGCCGAGGCTGCCGTCGAACACGAGGTCCGAAGAGAAGGTGATGAATGGAATACCAAGATGCGCGCAGGCCCGCGCCAGGAGTTCCGCGCCGTCGGCATTTTCACGGAAGCAGCGCTCCGGTTCATTCTCCGCATCGGCCACCCGCACATAGCCGGCGGTATTGATCACCGCCCATGGCCGGTGCCGGGCGATGGCGGCTTCCACCGAAATCCGGTCGGCGATATCCATGTCCGCGCGAGTGAGCAGATCGTATTGCAGGTGGCGTGCATCGCAGATACGGGCAAACGCGCGTCCCAGCGTGCCGGTGCCGCCGGTGATGAGGAGCTTGCGTTGCGTGGTGATGACCGTCGGCGCTTCCAGGCGCTTGATCTGGGCGAAATAGCGGTCGTCGCGCTGCCACCAGCCGAGGCCGTCGAGCGCCGGATGGTCGAACTCCCCCGTGCGAGACAGGGCTTCCGCCGCCTTGGCGATCGCCGTCGGACGCGGCGGATTGCATCGTACATCGAAGGCGCCGCTTTCATAAAAGCCGTTTTTTTCCAGCAGCAGCGAGTTCCAGTCGATGCAGCCGAGCAGCGACCAGATCGTCACGGCACGGATATCGACACCCTCGCCTTTCAGCTTGCGCGCCGCGTTCCATACCTGCATCAGCCAGCGCAACTGGTCGTCGCGCGCGCCGCCATGATGCGCTTCGGTCACCGCCATCGGAAGTCGATACCGCTCCCATGCTTCGCGCAGGCGCAGCTCGGGTCCGGTCAATCCGTCGGCATGGGGCACACGCACCGCCTGCACGTCCGCATACGGCGGCTGGTCTGCGGCACGGTGGAAGTCCGGATAGTCGCGCAGGCGGCGGTCGAGGAATCGTTCGCTGGTCAGGTAATGGTTGATGCCGATGATATCGGGCGTGCATTGCGCTTCGATGAAAAACTCAAGCTGCCGCCGGTCGATGCCTGCCTGCAGGAACGCGGGATACCACGGATGACTGCTGTCGATGCGGCCGCACAGCAGATCGAGGCTCAGCCATCGCCGCTCGTTCTCATAGTCGGCCTGGTGCTGCAGGTCGGGCAGGCTGAATGCTTTCCCGAGATCTTCCGTCTGCACCAGCTTCGCGGCGGGGGTCACGCGTCGTATCGCCTGCATCGCCAGCACCACCGCCTTGCATTGCGTGACCAGGCAGCGCAGCATCGTGCGCACGTCGCGTCCGTGCGGGTACCAATGTCCATACAAGCCGCTGAAGCGCGCGGTGGTCAGCGGCTCATTGACCGGAGTGAATTGCGCTATCCACGGATAGCGTTCCGCAACCCGTTCTGCATGCCGTGCCAGCATTTCCGGAAAAGCGGGATCGAGCAGATGGGTGTAGTACGGTCCGCTCCCGTGATGCACCAGGCCGGCGATCGGCGACACGCCCGCTGCGTGAAGTCGGGCCAGCCGTTCGTCGTGCCAGCGCCAGTCGCATTCGTCGGGGCTGTCGGGTGCGACGGTCTCCCAAAGTACCGGATACCGCAGCGTCCGGATGCCGAGCGCCGCGATCGCATCGACATCATCGATGCGTGCGTTATGCCCGGTCTCGTCGATCTGGTTCCGATAGTTGTCACGGATGCGTGCGATGGTGCATTCAATGCCGCCCCATAGTTCGAGCGATGAAGAATTCTGCATGGTCGATAGTTGGCTGGTCGGTAAAGGCGGCTGCCGACGGAAAGTCGTCCTCGCGATGCAAACGGGTGTTGAGCCGGCTCAAGTCCGCAGCGCTGCGGCGTGAATCGTCAATGGGAAGTCCGGCGGCATGCCGACGTGGCGGCGTACGCGTGGCGGCTTGAGACGACAGCAATCGACTGTCGCTAGACGCCCGACTTGTTGGTCCTGGCTCCGGCGCTTTTGGTCAGTTGCACCAGCAGCGTGCCTTTTACCATCGAGAGCGCAACGTTGCTGCCCAGGCGGAATCCCTGCATCGCGGCGGCATCCATCAAGGCCAGTACCTGTTCATGCGTGAGGTGCTGGAAGTCCTTTCGGACGTATAGCAGTTCGCGGTTCTTGCTGTTCAGATCGGAGACGATTTCTTCCGGCGTCATAGTGTGCTCCCGGCGGTTCAATTGATAGAGTGGTGTGTATTCAGTGTCAATTGATTATCAATCAGGCAGCAATCACCGGAGTCGACAGAGGGCGCTCGTCTATTGTTGACGCTCAATCTTTGTTTTTTATTTATTGCGCGATGGAAGTTTACGCTGCGCGATGGAAACCTTGGGATGGCAAACCGGCGAACGGAGGAAGGAATGCAGGGCGGAAAAGGAGGCATCAACGCCTGGCCCGGAAGCGTTCCGCCCTGCTGATTGATTTGGACTATTCAGCTACGTCGCGGAACACCTCTTCTTCAGTACGGTAATCATCCGCGCAGGTCTTGCTGCAGAACTTGCGGACGTTATCGAGTGGTTGATTGCAATACCAGCAAGCACCTTTCGGCTTGAGTGCCGCAATGCCGAGTACTGGTGTCGCCTGCCGGACTGAGTCCACGTAATTATCGATAGGAGTTGCTTCGCTCATGATGTCGTTACCCTGATCTTCCGACTGCATGTGAGGTGACCACCGTGACAAAGTATAGTCGTATCGGCGGCCCCGATTAAAAAGGATTCCAATCAACATCCTTCGAGTGATACTACGCCTCAATCGATCGATACTTGCATTGATGCAAATCATCAGGATGAAAGTTATCCAGGGCAATCCTGCGGAGTGAATCGCTTGTCACCTTCAAGGCGCTCCATTGCCTTTTCCCGCCGGTTCGGGTAGCCCGCTCTTCATTCGTATGGCGCAGCTCAGCGGGGACGGCTGCATCTTTTGCGTCCGGCGGCAGCATGAAAACAAATGTTTCCACAGTGAACTTTTTCGTGGTGTCCCCATCCAAATAGTCCGCTTGAACAGGCAGGCCCGGTCGCGCGTAGATCAAACCTTCGACGGCATGCATCCACCGACAGATGCGCGCCCGCGCATGAAGGCCGGCGCTGCGGCCGCAGCTGCGGTTCAAGCGGCAGAATTCTTAAACGGGTGAAACTTCAGGGAGGTAGTGTGTCAGCAATGCTTGAGTCGGAAGGAATGGCTGTCAGCAGCGCATCCAAGTCGGGATCGATCGATATCCGCGAGGGTGATTGGAAATCGTATTTGCAGCATCTTGCGAAATATAAAGGCAACCAGGCGCTTGCGGATCGCTATGGCGATCGCAATGCATACCAGCGAGCCTGCGCATTGGCCTACCTCGGCCGTCGCGCGCAGGTTCACGGCGGCGTGTACAGCACACGGCATCCGCATATCATGACGCCGCAATATCTGGCCGATCTGGAAGCGAGCAACAAGGCCAACCGCTACACGCGCTATCCGTGGCTGCGCGCATTGATGACGCTGCTTTCGGAAATTGAACAGATCCAAGACCAGATTTCCGGCTCCAATGTCCTGTCATTCAATATCGCAGGAAAGTAAGATCAGGCAGACGGAAGCAAAACCTGCGCGTCATGCGCACACACGCCGCCTGTCCCTGCCTGCCCCATGGTGTCAGGCCGGAGTCTGCTCGACCTGATGCTCGACGTTGACGGTTTCATCGCCGATCTTGCTCTGCCAGGCGCGCGTAAAAAACTCTTTTTCCTGCTCGGTCGGCGGATTGAACCAGACCACCATCAACCTGCCCTTGTGATCGTGAATGTGCGACAGCTTGCAGAGGAATTCTCGGTTGCCTGCCGCATCGGCGAGTCCAAGCGCATAGCCATACACGCGATTGAGGCGTTCGATGCGGTCGGCTTCCGTTGTGCTGTTGGTTGCGGTGATTTTCGGGTGGTCGAGATACATGGTTTTCTCCAAATCAGCCGGACCGGCGTTGCCGACATTCTTGGGGACAATCCCTTTTTCCGCAAGTCCCGCCCGCATGGCATACAGCGCGGACCGATGTCGGAGCGTATTCGTTGAATGATTTACACTGCCCCTGCCCTTCGCCGGCCCGTGCGCAGGATTTTGCTTTTCATTCAACATCAAACCGACATGAATTCGATACTTATCAAATTTCTCGCCGCGGCTGCGGCCAGCGTGTTCACCACATTCGCGGCAGCCCAGTCCTTCCCGACCAAACCGCTTCGCTTCATCGTCCCCTACCCGCCCGGCGGTCCGCTGGACACCGTCGCGCGCACGCTCGCCGACAAGATGAAAGATGGCCTGGGCCAGCCGGTCATCGTCGAAAACAAGCCCGGCGCGGGGGGCAACATCGGCGCCGACATGGTCGCGAAGTCGCCGCCCGATGGCTATACGATGGTGATGGGCGCTGTGGCGACTCATGCGATCAACCCGACACTCTTTCCGAAAATGCCCTATGACGCCGTGAAGGACTTTGCGCCCGTGTCATTGGTGGCGAATGTGCCGAATGTGCTGGTGATGAATCCGGAAGCGGCCCGCAACCTCGGCATCACGTCGGTCAATGATCTGGTGGCCTACGCGAAAGCCAACCCGGGCAAGCTGAACTATGCGTCGGGAGGCAACGGCAGCGCCGGTCATCTTGCCGGTGAAATGTTCAAGATGATGGCCAAGGTCAGCATGCTGCATATTCCCTACGCGGGTGCGGCACCGGCGCAGCTCGGCCTTCTCACCGGGCAGACGGATCTGATGTTCGACAATCTCGCATCCGCATCCCAGAACATTCGCAGCGGCAAATTGAAACCGCTTGCCGTGACCACCGCATCCCGCGCCGCCGCATTGCCCGATTTGCCCACCATGGCGGAAGCCGGCGGCGGCAAAGGCCTGAACGGATTCGACATCAACACCTGGTTCGGCGTACTGGTACCGGCCAATACGCCGGAGGCCGTCGTGACACGGCTGAACAGCGAGATCCACAATGCATTGCGCGCACCCGATGTAAGGGAACGTTTAACGCGGCTCGGTGCCGAACCAACACCGACGACTCCAGGACAGTTTGCGACGCTGATTCAGAGCGATCTGAAAAAATACGCCGCCATCGTCAAGGCGTCCGGCGCCAAGGTTGACTGAACCTTCCGTCTGCGCCGGAATGTTCGGCGTCCGGAGATCGACGGCATGCAACCAGGCACTCGCCCGGCACAATGCGTAAAGCAAGTTGATCGTGCCGGGCATTTCGGAGATGAATCGCTGCAATGATTCTGCAAGTGGAACACGGCGTCGGACCGCATGGCGATGTGGAACCGCGCGCATTCACACTGGGCGAACAGCGTCTCGATGTCGTACAGATCATCGACCGCTGGCTCTCGCCTGCCTATGGCTATTTCAAGATCGCGGCCAGCGACAACGCCCGCTACATTCTGCGTCATGACACTGCTTCCAACGAGTGGGAAATGACGCTTTTTCAATCACCCGGCACACCGCCGTGAGGCGATCAAACCACTCCTTTGATACATGATGGCACTCGGTTGACACCTGTCAAAGCAGCAAGCTGTCGTGTCTTTACTATCGGCTATGCATTTTGCATCGGCAATATGTTGTGCTTGAGAGATGGAGACCGAAATGAATAAAGCAGTGGCGGAACCCCGGTTGGCGGATGAAGGAGTGACTTTCACGGTTGAGGTCGGCTTCACCGATCGAGAGTGCCTCGTGTCGAAAAACGCGTTGGCTCACTTGCGTCGGTTGAAAGGCGGCCAGCTCGACTTCATGGAAACCTATCATGCATTCGAGGACCAGATTCATGGTGTGGCACGCAGGCTTGTCGTTGCCGGCGTGAGTGGTACGCCGCTGGTACTGGGCGCTGCTTATTTTGTTTGACTCTCTTGGTTTGATTCTCTTTTGATTTTGATGGGCAGCGTCGTCCGATTGACACAGCTCATATGGCGCTCAGTAACACGGCAAGTGACGCCAAAGAAAAAAGGACTGCTGAGAATTATCAAAAATGCATGGTGCGGTTTGTTCACAATGGAATCGGATCGAAACATTTCGAAACAACTAAAGGTAAAAAGCAGATGGAAAACACTAAAAACACAGAGCGCTATCAATACGATCCCAACCACCTGTTGGAGACGCTGATTCAAAAACTCAACCTCAAGAACGATGCGGCCCTGTCGCGTGCGCTTGAAGTTGCGCCACCGCTGATCAGCAAGATCCGCCACCGCCGTCTGCCGGTCGGAGCATCGCTGTTGATCCGCATGCATGAGGTATCCGATCTCAGCATCAAGGACCTGCGCGAACTGATGGGCGACCGTCGTACCAAGTTCCGCATCAGCGACAAGCAATTCAAGCCGAAGGAAGGCCAGAACGGGGCCGCCCAAAACGGCTCGTCGCAGAACGGCTCCTGAACGCGCGCTCGCCGACATTACCTGTCGATCCGGAACTGTCGATGCCGTCCATGATGGCATCGATCCGATGTCCGGTTTGCAGGAATTGCGACGACATGCGAGAACATTGCGGCTGCGCTCCGGTCATACCGTTATCCGATTGATATTTGAGGACGGTTATGGCAAGCAAGGAGGAATACGACCGCTATGCGGCCGAATTGACGCGGCGGTTCGATGAATACGCCCAATGGGCAATTGAGAACTGGCCGAACAGCGAATTTCCGCTTCTCGATTCGGACTTTACGGAGTCGCGCCGCGAGTTATCCGGGATTATCGGACCCAAACTTGGCGAACCCGCGCCGGACAAGTTGTCCGGGCCCGAAGCCAAGGATGTTCCGCAGGAAGATGGCGACCGCAATGAAGGAGGCACTGCCAGCCGCAGGCCCGGCGATCCCACCGCTGCGCCGTTTTTGCCCGTTTCTCCCTCGCCCTGGCCCTAACGAGATGAGGAGAAATGATATGACGACCAATCATCAGGTGCCCCCGGAACCTGTGCCGGAAGACGATCCGATGCCGGACAAGAATCCGTCGCCGGACAAGGACCCGGTGCCCGATCCGCATCCTGTCAGTGCGAAGGGCCGGTCTTCGGCTTCCTGATCAGCACGGCGATCGCGGAACATTCGTGCCTTGCGCTGTCTCCAATGTTATTTGGAGGTCAATCATGCAAGACAAACAACCTTTGCCGAAGCATCCGCTCCATCCCGGCACCGAAAACCTGAAACCAGGCGACGGCAAGCTGGAACACATCGCGAAAACAATCGACCCG
>JAESFT010000670.1_pt1 | contig 15957 bp, 15 predicted proteins | sample 9269451 | NCBI WGS metagenome assembly JAESFT01 (sample SAMN14502557, study PRJNA617106) | algae metagenome | isolation source: Scytonema hyalinum WJT4-NPBG1 and co-occurring heterotrophs from well... | place: USA: Mojave Desert, Joshua Tree National Park, California | collected 2006-05-25
CAGACTCTGGAGTGAAGGTCCGCAACGATTATGCAATTCATCCTGATACAGGAAGCCCGGTGGTGACGCAACCATCCCACCAGCACGATGTAGTGAACACATATGCCTGTCTGGCAAGCGTCTCTTACCAGTCCTCTCTGCAGAATTGGTCACGCCCGGAACTGAAGAGATACTAGCTGCCCGAAAACGAGAACTCGGCGATGTGTTTCCATGGACCACCGAGGTATTGCCACAACAATAGCCCTTCCCCTGTACCCGGTGCCATCGTCCACGCCAGTCGAAGTGAATCAAATAGGTCACGCGCCTGCTGCGGTGACACCTTGTTCTGAACGGTTACATGCGGTTTGAATGATTGTCGATCCTGGGCCGTCAACCATGCACTGAAGCGTTGCGCGAGCTGGGTGTGCAAGCGCTGCAATTCGGCACTTGCAACGTCAACTGCGACGCCTCGGCCAAGCATCCGGATGCGAGGAAATTCGAGGCGAAACGGTGCTGTTTCAATGCAAAGTTGATTCAACCAGTCACAAATAGCCGGTTGTTCTTTGCCGGGAAGTGCATGGAACAAGGTTAGGTGGGCGGTCAGAAAGTTCCGCTCGGGCGGAAAATGGTCCTTACGCATCGCGTCGAGCCGCTTGAAACTGTCAGCATCAAGCTTGAGCGTCACAATGAGCGGTAAGTTATCGTTCACGATAAGCGTAATCTCGGTCAGCCCGACTAGATGAAAAATATCGATGAGTCCGATTCAGTGAACAAGCGGGCGCCGCTATGTCATTCGGCATCAGCTCACCAAGCAATGTGGAGTTGACTAACATCCAAAGGCTGGACTAGCCTGCCCTGTCCTGTGAAATCAGGTCGGGTCGTTCCCGAACCAGCATTTACCAGGTCGACATTTTCATTCACACGGCGAATGAGGTCGCCTCAGGGATGTCCCAGTATAAGGCCATCAAGGGGCAGGCGTACCGCGCATCGTGCCGCACGATGCGGCCATCATGCCACCAATGCCGTACCTGCGTGCCGGCATCTTCCGGTCACGGATGGGCAGGTCGAAACATCCATAAGCATGCTTTGGAACACTACCCTTGTGCAATACCGGACTCGGATGCGAATGCCCTCGTCTTGTGTTGAATTACATCTTGGCCGCTTCCGATGACAGCCTGTTCACCCCATGCGCGTCGATCTGCCTGCCAGCGCTGAAGCGATCGACGGGGAACGGGACCGTCCTGCTTGCGACCGCGCGACACGGTTATTGCTGCAACGCCAGGCCCCTCATCTCAGCCACGGCGGCGAGCACATCATCAGGCCGCACGACGCCGTCGCGGGCTCGCACCACCGCTCTCGATGTGCCTTCCGCAATAATGCGTCCGCCTGATTCGAAGGTGTGACGCATGTAAAAGAATTTTTCGTCCCAATGCGTGACGGCCAGCGACACATCGAAGCGTTCGAACAGTTTCAATGGCTTCTTGTAAATCATCGTGTGCTCGGCCACCATCGGCATCCACTTCTTCTTGAGCATCACCTTCAGCAGGCCGGTCCTGATGAACAGATCAACCCGGTTCAAGTCGCAGATAGTCAGGTAGCGCCCGTTATTCATATGGAGATTGACGTCGAGATCGTTCGGCATCGTGCGAAGGCCGAGACGGCTTTCCACGGCAGCGAGCGGCAGCCTCTCCCGGAATAGCGACAGCACCAGAACATACAAAAGGCGAAAGACGAGGTTCATGCGCCGCTCCCCGATGGCGTCGCTCTTGCCATCATTTCAGATTCATCATGATTTTCGCGGTGAAGACCCGCTTTCCCTCGGTGTCGAAGGCATCAACCGGAACCTCGACGTCGCCGACGGTACTCCAGTCCACATTCGCACCGTCGGCGACGACGCGCATATCGGTTTTTGCCTTGGCCAGGTATTTGACCGACATGCCCACCGGTATCCACTGCCGCCCGTCGGCAATCGATACGGTCGTCATGGTACCGGCGGCGAGTTCGGCGGCGTTACACAAGGCGATCGCGTGCACCGTGCCGATATGGTTATGCACCGAACGCTGGTTAGCGAACGTCACTTCCGCATAGCCGGGCCGCAGCATGGTGAACTGGGGATCGATGGTGCCGAAGTAAGGGGCGAAATTGACGACTGCCTTGCTGAAATTCTGGTTGCCCATGCTCTGGTACAGGCTAAGGGTCTGGTTCATAGTGCACTCTCCTTGATTGACTGCGCTGGCGGCGGAATCATGCGGCTTTACCTTCAGGCGCGGGTTGCGATAAGGTGCGGTTTAACGAAATGCCGGGAACGGCACCGCGCTTATTAAGTAGAATAGTATTCTAGAATATTATTCTAGTCAAACCGTTGATTGCAATGACTACATACAACAAGCCCGCCCAGCAGCCGGAAAAGAAGAGCCGGAAACAAGAGATCCTTGATGCCGCATTGAGTTGCTTCATCGAGAACGGCGTGGAAGCCACTACCATCGAAATGATCCGCGAGCGTTCCGCCGCCAGTGTAGGCAGCCTGTATCACCACTTCGGCAACAAGGAAAGCATTGCGGCCGCCATCTATGTGCAGGCGATGCAGAGTTACCATGAGGCTCGGGAGGATTATTTATCGAAAGCGCGCGATGCGGAGGAAGGCGTGAAAGCGATCGTTCATTCGTATATCGATTGGGTGGCCGACAATCCGGATAAGGCGCGCTTCGTTCTGTACAACCGAGGCGCCGTCGTCAGGAGCGATGCCGCCGGCGAGCTGGAAGCGCAGACGAAATCTCATTTATCACAGGCGCTGCGCTGGTTTAAGCCATACCGCGACAGCGGATCCTTGAAGGACGTGCCGCTGGAATGCTATCCGTCACTGATCATCGGCCCGGCCCACGACTATGCGCGGCTTTGGCTCGCCGGGAGGGTGAAATCGCACATTCGCGTACATCGTGAAGTGTTCGCCGACGCGGCCTGGAATGCTCTGAAGCTTTGAAGTAGTTCGGCTGGTCACCCTGCTTTCAGATTGAATTCCGGCAGATCCGGCGCGGTTGTGGATGTCGGAAACCGCGTCAGCGTATCGAGAAAGTGTTCACACAATGCATCGCGCTGCGGCGGCTGGATGACGGTCGCATGTGTTCCGCCGATATGCACCTTGATGAGCCGCCGGCATACGTTTTCCCAGCCGTGATCCGCTGGTTCGCCGGGCCAGTGGTCATCGGACAGAAACAGCACCGTCGGCACATCCAGCGAAGTGGGCGTCCATTGCCGTAGCGCCTGGTAGCGCAGTTCCTTGGTAAGTTGCCGCTTGAACCAGAACGAAAGCTTGGTCGGCCGCTGCATGAGGCTGCGTTCGACAAGGGACAGCGGCGTGAAGATGCGGTGCTTGATGCATTTCGTGACGGCCAGCTTGCACATGTTCACTGGCAGCCGCATCCTCCCCGGCGTCGCCCCTTCAAGCTGGTTGACCGAATCGGCGTGCGCCAGATCCCATCGGCGCGCATCCAGCAAACCGAGAAAGCCTACCGGCCGCCCCGACTGTACAAGTCGGCGGGCAACCTCGAACGCAACGATGCCGCCAAAGGAATAACCGGCGATGCGGTAAGTGTCGCATTCGGGTTCGGCGCAGATCGTCGAGTACACATAATCCACGATGGCGTCGAATTCACGGCCGTCATTGAGCGTTTGCCGCCATCCGGGATAGTCCAGCGTCCGGAAGCGGACCTTGTCGCCGAACGCAGCCCGAAAGCGCACCAGCGAAGGGTCATCGCTTTGAATTCCCGGCAGGAGATACACCAGCGGCGCGTCGGTGTCGACGCTTTCCCGCTTCGTTCCGGAATTGCTCAGATAATTCCTGATTGCGGCGCCAAGCTGCGCCGGCGTCACGTCCTCATCCAGCGCATCCAGCGGCAACTTGAAGCCGAGCTTGTCTTCGATGTAGAACCAGAACTCAATTGCCTTCAAGGAGTCCGCACCTGTCTCGGACCATGTCTCGCCGGCCTCGAACGACTTCGATCCAGCGACCGTAGTCCAGGCATGCCTCACCGCCTGGGCGATGCGCGCATCGAGCAAACCATCGCCGTACTGCCGATTCAGCGCAGGGATGCTGGGCATCTCATCCTGGCTTGATCTGGCTGCGGTCCGCGCCGCCTGCTTTTCCTGCTGCTCTTCTTCCTGCCGCTGCCGGTCCAGCGCTTCAAGGGCACTGACGTCGGGTTTGAATCCCGGAAGCTGTGGAATGCGGTCGACGATATGGATGCATGCCGGATGCATGTATTGCGGAACACGCGCATGCAATGCGGCCTTGAGTTTTTCAAGCAGTTCACCGGTTGGTTCATGTTTTTCAAGCCCCGCGACCGGCGCGACGAATGCTGCCAGTCCGCTGACCTCCTCCCCGCTGCGCCGTGCCGTCACGGCGGCATCCGCCACCTCGTGCACACTGCGCAGCGCCGCCTCCACTTCGCCCATATCGATACGCAATCCCCTGATTTTTATCTGCCGGTCCTTGCGCCCGATGAGCTCCCATAAGCCGTCCTCACGCAGCTTCACCATGTCACCCGTATGCAGGATGCGGGCGAGCGGGTTCGACGGGTCGGTGCGGAAGGGACCGGCGGTCAGCTGGCCCTCCTGCCATTGACCAAGTGCGAGATAGCGGCTGCGCACAACCAGTTCACCCAACTCGCCCTCGGGCACCGGCTGCCCGTCATCGCCGAGGATGGCGAAATCGATGCCGGGCCGAGGGCGACCAATCGGGACGCGTGGACCGCTGGGCATCCAGTCATGAGGAACGAACCATTGGAATACGGCCGGCGTCTCGGTGGAACTGAAACTGGCAAAGAAATGACAGGTGGGCGGTGCAATTTTCCGGAACAGCGCGAGGTCGCTGTCGAGGGTAATGTCGCCGCCGATACGTAGCACCCGCATGTCGGCGAACGCCTGTTGCGCACCCGGAAGGCGCAGCATCACGCGCAACAAGGACGGCACGGCGTATCCGATGGTGATATGCCGCTCGGCCATGGCATTGAGCACGGAGTGAATGCCGTCCAATTGCGGATCGGTGACATGCAGCGAGGCGCCGTTGAGCAGCGCCGTGAACATCTCGCGCTCTCCGGCAATCGTACCAGGGGAACTCAACAGGATGAAGCGGTCGTCCGCATTGACATGGCAGGAATTGGTGTACTCACTGACACGTTGAAGAATGGCATGCTGGTTGTTGCATATGCCTTTGGGCTTTCCGGTACTGCCGGAAGTATAAAGAATGATTGCCGGCATGTCTTCCCTGGACACTGCCTCTTGCATCCCGGCATCCGATGTTGTTTCCTCATTCGCCAGCACATCGACGGAAATCACATCGGCCGGGATCAGATCATGGTGACAGCCAGAAGCCTCGGCCGCATCGGTAATCACGGCACCCACGCCGGCTTCACGAATGATTGCATCGATTCGCGCCGGCGGATACTTCAAATCAATCGGCACATAAGGTCGATTCGCGGCAAGACATGCGAGCGCGGCAACTGGAAACAGTGCGTTGTGCGGCAGAAGGATGCCGACGGGCCGCCCGGCCGGGGCGCACGACTCGAGTCTTTGCGCGAGCGATTGAACATGGCGGCTTGCTCCTCGATAACTCAGGCTGCGCGTACTGTCCGTAATGGCAAGTCGATCTGGATGATGCTCTGCTGCTCGACGAAAAAGATTGATGATCGGTGTATCGATCAATGCTTCATTGAATGGAAGGAATTCTCTGTCGACCGGACCGTCAAAGTCCAGCTCTGTCGTGTCCGACAAATGAAACCATGAGACCATGCATCACCTATCAAAACAAAGTTTTTCCAAGCCGGGCTGGTTAGACCGACTGTAGATAAATCTGGTTCTGATAGCAGAATGTAACACCCGACCGAAGCGATACGACTCACTTCAATGCAGCATTACGATGCCATAGTCGTCCAATACAACCTGCAAACATTCCTGGTTTCCGTATGTCACCCGGTACGATTGCAGCGTGATGCCATGGAATATCGAACGATGCGCGAGTAAATTCTTCCACGACAAACGGAGGGCCGCCGCGCAGATCGCTTTGCGTGATTCAAAACGATTTGCCAGATGGGAAAGATTGTTATATCTGAATCAGCAGCGGTTACCATTCAGTCTCTACATGGTCAACGCACGATACAGTGCATCGCCATCAAGAGACTGATGCTCGCCCGATTCGGCTGCACGAATAAGGTCCACAACGCGCCTGTTGGCAGGCGCATCGCGGCCACGGCTTTGTGCAAGTTTCAGCACTGCGCCGTTCAGATAGTCGACCTCGGTACGGCGTCCCGCTTGCAAGTCTTCCCACATCGATGAGCGCGCCTGCGGATCAATGCGCAGCATGGCCGCCGCCAGCCGCTTGAAAAACGGATCAGGCAAACGCATCACGGTCGGCAATAGAACCGGGGCAACGCGGGCAATCTTCGCCGGTTTGATGCCGGCAATGCGCAGTACCGACAATGCTTCATCCATCAATAGCGCAAGGCAGCGGCGATAACTGCGTTGGGACAACTGTGCATGCAATGGCAAACCGGATAATGCATTGACAGGATTGTTCAGATTGAGCAACAGCTTTCCCCATTGCACCTCGGCGAAATCTTCACGCTCAATCAGCGGCAGCCCGGCTGCGGCGAACAGCGCACGCCAGCGTGCCAAGGCGGGTGACGCCTGAACCATCAATTCGCCTTCCGTGCCGCGATGAAAGCGGCCGTCCGGCAACTGCGCCACATTGAACGGCACCATGCCGCCTAATACCGTGCAGTCGGGCAGGCGCAATACCTCGGCATTGCCAACACCGTTCTGCAGGCTGATCACCAATGCACCCGGCTTGCCGTATTTCAGAATGGATGCTGCTGCCGATGCCGTATCCGCGCTCTTCACGGTAACGAGAATCAGGTCCGCATCGGCAAGCACTTCGGCGTCCTGCTCGAAGCGCACGTCGGAAGCCGCCATTGATATTTTCTTCCCGTGCAGATCGGTAAGCACCAGCCCATTGCGGAGGATACGGTCGCGAACCGATGCGCGCCCGATCAGCACCACGTCACCGCCTGCGGCAAGCAACGATCCGCCGACATAGACGCCAATCGATCCGGCGCCGAAGACAGCAATCTTCATCCTGGGTTAATAGGAAATACGCAGGCGGCGATACAGGAATCCGAGCACGAACAGCGGCCCGATCAGCAGGAAGCGCAAATCCTCGAAAAAGGACGGCTTCTTGCCTTCGATCTTGTGACCGATGAACTGCCCGATCCATGCCACCACGAAAATCGCGATCGACAACTGCAGCACCATCCCTTGCGGCAGCAGCGACAGTATCCACAGCATCGCGCCCGCCATCAGCAGCATGCCGATGGCAAACGGCACCGACAGTGTGCAGTAGTACACCAGGGAAACCAGGGTTACGCCCACCGCCGCGAGCGGATGCGCTGCCCAGATCATGCCAAGCAGCGAAAACACGATGGCGGGAACGCAGATGAAATGAATGATTTCATTGGTGTGGTTCAGATGGCTTTCGGAATATTTGGCGAGCAGCGTATCGATCTGGCGGTGTGCAACATGCTCCATGACGGTCTCCTGATGTTTTGAAGCCGCAATTCGACGTGATGCGGCATGAAATCATCTTAGACGCTCATTGCCCTTCCCGCTTGAACGCAATCGTCATCTTGCGCAATTCCGACGGCACCACGCCGAAGGTGCCGCGAAAGGTGCGGCTCATGTGTGCCAGATCGGCGAATCCGGCAATGTGGGCAGCCGCGGTCAGATCTTCGCCGCCAGCCACCGCCTCCACCGCCCACAGCAAGCGCGACCAAAGCAGATAGCGCGACAACGGCAAGCCGGTCTGCTGCCGGAACAGGTGGGTGAAGCGGCTTTCAGACAGATGCGCTTGAACAGCGAGCGATTCGCCGGTCACCGTTTCGCCGGGGTGGTCGCCGATCCATGCGAGGGCCGCCGAAATGCGCGGATCAAGGGCGGCAGGTTCCACCGCCTGAGGCACTGCGCAATCCAGCCAACGCTTCGCAGCCCGCTCCGCCGCATCGATATCCAGCCGGCTTTGCCGTGCCGTTTGCAGCGCCGCCATCACTTCCGAAAATTCCGGTCCCTGGCAATATCCTGCGTCGCACACTGACGAGATGGCTTGCCGGCACTGGGGCGAATCGACGAAGAGATGCGCGAGCATGGCCCCGCCGCAATCCAGCTGATGCATCTGGTTGGGCGCGAAAATTGCTGCTTGCGTCGATATCCATGGCGAACCTGCATCGAGGCGGACCCGGAATGGACGTTCCAGCGCCACGGTGATCTGCGCGGCGAAATGGGCATGCGGTATCGAATCGATGCCGGGACCAACCACCAGGGCGCGGCCATGCCACAGAAACAGACTGGCGGAACCGATTGCAGGATGGGATGGCGGGTTGCGGGTCATTGCGCCTTGATCACCGGCCACCGGCAACATCGACCAGCGTGCCGGTTGTATAGGATGATTCATCCGACAACAGCCAGAGTATCGCTTGCGCCACTTCCTCCGCCTGGCCGCCGCGTTTCATCGGCACCGCATTTCTTACCCGCTCAACCCGGCCGGGTTCTCCTCCGCTGGCATGGATATCGGTATAGATGACGCCCGGTCGCACGCCATTGACGCGGATGCCCTCGGCCGCCACCTCTTTCGCAAGCCCGATGGTCATGCTGTCGATCGCTCCCTTGGATGCGGCATAGTCGACGTATTCCTCCGGCGCGCCCAGCTTTGCGGCGATCGACGACAAGTTGACGATCGCGCCGCCAGCCCCGCCCTGCCGCGTCGACATCCGGCGCACCGCTTCGCGGGCGCACAGAAAACTGCCGATGACGTTTGCGGCAAACACCCGGTTCCACCTCGCCGCATCCATCTGCTCCAGCCGCATCTGGCGCTCCAGGACACCGGCGTTGTTCACCAATGCCGTCACCCTTCCCAGTTGCCGGTCCACGGTCTCGAACAGCCGCAGCACGTCCGCTTCCTGCGCCACATCCGCCTGTACCGCGAGCGCCCGGCCTCCGCCCTGCTCGATGGCCGCAACCACCTCGTCGGCCGCAGGCCGGTTATTCAGGAAACTGATGCACACCGCATAGCCGCGCGCCGCAGCCAATCGGGCGGTAGCGGCGCCGATGCCGCGGCTGCCGCCGGTGATGATAAGGATTTTGCTGTCCATGCCGGTTTGTCTCCGTTTGATGGGTGCGCTTGGGAATTACGCCTCTTACTTGTTCAAGCGCAGCATAACCGCTGCCGGGGCATCAGTAAAATACCGTTATGCCCGCCACCGACCTGCCCCTGCTGACCGGCCTCGCGCCTGTCCTTGACCGCAACATCCGCGTTTTGCTGCTCGGAAGCTTTCCCGGCGAAGCGTCACTCGGCGCCCAACAATACTATGCGCACCCACGCAACCATTTCTGGAAGCTCCTTTCCGCCGTGCTCGCGGAAGATCTGGTTACGCTGCCCTATGAAAAGCGGCTGCAGCGCCTGCTCGCGCACCGGATCGGCTTGTGGGATGCGATCGCCGCCTGCCAGCGCGAAGGCAGCCTGGATGCATCGATCCGCCAGGCGCAGGCAAACGATTTTGCTGCCCTCAAGCACGACTGCCCGCAGCTTGCACGGGTCTGCTTCAACGGCAAGACCTCCGGCAAGCTGGAGCCGCAATTCGCCGCCGCCGGCTTCGAGACGCTGGTGCTGCCGTCGTCGTCGCCCGCCAATGCCCAATGGTCGTTCGAGCAGAAACTGGCTGTCTGGAAGCGGATCGTTCTGTAAAATCGCTGGCTTTCTCCATGCGGCATTGCCGGCCCGACATGCTCATCAAACGTAAATCCATCGAAGCCCAAGCCAACCGCAAAGCCGGCCCCGGCAAGACCGACACGCCGAAGCCGCCCCGCAAGCCGAAGTTCGCACCGGTCACCCTGTCCGAACAGGAAGGCGTGCGTTACCTGCACTTCGGCACCGAATGGGTGCAGGGCGCGATGCGCATCCGCAAGCCGGACTGGATCGAGCTTGAATATGCCCAGCAGATGATGGCCTGGATGCTCTTCAATGCCGAACCGGCGCATATTGTCCAACTTGGTCTGGGGACCGGCGCGCTGACCAAGTTCAGCCACAGGCAATTTCCGAAGGCGCGTGTGACGGCGGTGGAACTGAATCCGTCTGTCGTGGCGATCTGCCGCAGCATGTTCAAGCTGCCGTCCAACGATGAACGGCTTTCCGTGATCGAAATGGACGCGATGGATTTCGTCAACGATGCCGCCAACCATGGCAAAGTCGACGTGCTGCAGGTCGACCTGTACGACGCCACCGCCAAGGGACCGGTGCTGGATACACCCGAGTTCTATGCCGCCTGTTCCGACTGCCTGTCGCCCGGCGGCATCATGACCGTCAACCTGTTCGGGGATCATCCGAGCTATGCGAAGAACCTGAAGGCCATGCGCACCGCGTTCCGGCAGATCCTCTGCCTGCCGGAGGTCCACGACGGCAATGTGGTCGCCCTGGCCTTCAAGACGCCGGTCACGCTGGATTTCCCTGCGCTGTATGAACGCGCTGCGCAGATTGTCCAAAGCACAAAGCTTCCCGCCAAATCGTGGGTCAACGGCCTGAAAACCGCGCAAACCGGCGAATGAGCGCAATGGCCGTGTGTTAACATCGATGCAGATATTGCTTAAGGGCATCGACAGTGAATTCCACGACAAAAGCAGTTCCCCGGACGCTCGACCTGCAGCAGATTTTTACCTGGCTGGTATCCGACGGCGTGATCGACCGGGGCAATGCCAAGGCTTTCTATAATCAGACCCAGGCCATCCTGAAGAATGCCGGGACGCCGATGCATCCCCTGACCGCCGTGGCCCAGGCCAAGTTGCAGTCTGCGCAGCCGCCGCACCGCCAGCTTACTCTCGACTGGCTGACCGAATGGATGGCGGGCAAGGTCAAGCTGCCCTTTTATCGCATCGACCCGCTGAAAGTCGACTTCACCAAGGTCGCCGACGTCATGTCGGCGACCTATGCGGCACGCTTCAACATCCTGCCGATCGAACTCACGCCGACCGACATCGTCATCGCCTCGACCGAGCCGTTCATCGGTGAGTGGGAAGCGGAGATCTCCAAGATCACCCGTCGCAACATCAAGCTTGTCATTGCCAATCCGCTCGATATCGCGCAGTACACCGCCCAGTTTTTTACACTTGCCAAATCCATCAAGGGCGCGCACAAGCTGAACGGCCAGGACCTTGCGCTGCGCAACAACTTCGAGCAACTGGTCGAGCTCGGCAACAGCAACAAACAGGTCGACGCGAACGACCAGCACATCATCAATATCGTCGACTGGCTGTGGCAGTACGCCTTCGAACAGCGCGCATCGGATATCCACCTGGAGCCGAAACGCGACTTCAGTGCCATCCGCTTCCGCATCGACGGCATCCTGCACCAGGTGTACCAGGTGCCCGCAACGGTGATGATCGCGATGACCGCGCGCATCAAGCTTCTTGGCCGGATGGACGTGATCGAGAAACGCCGTCCCCAGGACGGCCGCATCAAGACCCGCACCGCGGCCGGCCAGGAAATCGAACTGCGCCTCTCAACCCTGCCGACCGCCTTCGGCGAGAAACTGGTCATGCGGATTTTCGATCCGGAAGTCATCGTCAAGACGCTTCCGGAACTCGGCTTCCCGCCCGATGACGCGATGCGCTGGGACGCCCTGACCGCCCGGCCGCACGGCATCGTCCTCGTCACCGGCCCGACCGGCTCCGGCAAAACCACGACCCTGTACACCACGCTCAAGGCGCTGGCCACGTCGGAGGTCAACGTCTGCACGGTCGAAGACCCGATCGAAATGGTGGAAGCGTCCTTCAACCAGATGCAGGTGCAGCACGGCATCGACCTGTCCTTCGCGGATGGCGTGCGCGCCCTGATGCGGCAGGACCCAGACATCATCATGATCGGCGAAATCCGGGACCTGGAAACGGCCGAGATGGCCATACAGGCTGCTCTTACCGGCCACCTGGTGCTGTCGACATTGCATACCAACGATGCGCCTTCGGCGGTCATGCGCCTGCTGGAACTTGGCGTGCCGTACTACCTCCTGGAAGCCACGCTGATCGGCATCATGGCGCAGCGCCTGGTGCGCACTCTTTGCCAATCCTGCAAGTCGCCGGACGGCAATCTGGGCGACGATATCTGGGAAAGCCTGGTCGACGGCCGGGACATTCCGAAACCGGCGAAAATCTATCGGCCTGTAGGCTGCCCGGAATGCCGGCAGACCGGCTTCCGCGGGCGTGTCGGCTTGTACGAGCTGCTGACCGTGACGCAGACTTTCTCCAAGATGATCAAGCAGGAAACCGACATTCATGCCCTCAAGCAGCAAAGCATTCGGGATGGCATGAAACCCCTGCGCATTGCGGGGGCCCTGAAAATTGCTGAAGGGGTCACAACCGCGGACGAGGTACTGAAAGTTACGTCGGCGCTGACCTGACTATTTTTGTCATGGTCAGCGGCGGCAGCTGAACTGTAAAAATTGCTACACATCTAAGAGCATTAACCTGTTCTTCGGAGTTGCAATGAAACGCTTTTCTTACCTCATCACAATAGGCATATGCGCCGCTGTTCTTGGCGGATGCGCAACCACCACCCTGCCGGCGAGCGATGACGCGACCCAGCCGGTCGCTCAGCAGGCACCGAGCAATATGCCGGCCGATCCGTATGGACGGCGCGGCGTCAATCTCGGAATCGGCATCGGAAGCTGGGGTGGCCGGGCCGGCGGCGGCATCGGCGTAGGGTACGGCTGGTAAAAGCCGGTCGCATGATGAAAAGGCTGCAACCTCATCCGTTGCAGCCTTTTTCTTTTGAGAAGTTCGGCTAAGCGCAATGAACGGGAATATGATTCGATAGTGTCGTTTTTCTTCTGTGCAACGATCCGGGCTGTTTCACGCAGGAATATCATCTGTTATCATTTGGCCAACAACGTTCCACAACTTTCTGGGGCTCGAGATGACTCAAGTGCTTGCATCCGAAAACACCGATCAATCCCCACGCAGTTTCGTCCTGGAAATGCTGGGTTTCTCCGGTCCCGAGAAGGAAATGCTCGCATCGACCTTCCGCCTTACCAGCCGCCGCGTCTTTACCTACAATGAACCGGCATCGCCGGCAGATCGCAGTGACGTATATCTCGTCAATGCCGACAATCCAGCTGCGCTTGCACAACTCCAGGCCCGATCACCCAATGTTCACGCACCCGCCGTTCTGATCGGCAAGATTTCCGCCCCTTCGTCCTGGCCGGTGGTAGAAAAACCGGTGCGATGGATGAGGCTGTTCGAACAGCTCGATGCCGTCATGCGCGCGGCATTGCAGCAGCGCGCCCGTAGAGTGCAGACAGAGATGGGCGACTGGGATGGTCATACGTTCCGGCGTGCGGTCGACAGGAATGCGCCGCCGGTCCTGGCTGGCGTGGAAACCCGGCCGACCGATTCGGTTCTCGTCGTAGACGACAGCGCGACCGTCCGGGCTTTCATGCGCGCAAAGCTTGCGCCTTTCCGTTTCGATGTCGACTATGCGGAAAATGGCGAGACAGCAATCGATATGGCCCAGTCCAAGCAGTACACCTGTATTTTCCTCGACATCATGATGCCCGGCATCGATGGCTACCAAGTCTGCAAACGCATCAAGTCCAGCCCTGCAACCAAGGATGTGGCGGTTGTCATGCTGAGCAGCAAATCCTCTTCGTTCGATAAGTTCCGCGGAAGCTGGGCCGGCTGCAATGCTTATCTCGGCAAGCCGGTCACCGAAGATGAATTGCTTGCAACCATTGCCCGCTTCCTGCCGAGCGCACGCCGGGTAGCCACGGCAATTCTGGAAAAAGCTTCCTGACCCCCTCAGCCTGGATCGGTCAGCCGAGTTCGATCAGCACCGGCTGGTGATCGGACGCGTCGCTTCGTGTATCGACGCGGATATCGCGCAATCTGGGCTTCAGATCGTCGCTCACAAACACAAAATCGAAGGTGAACGGCGGCCCCGGCCACAGCGTCTTTTCATACAGACCGACGGTCGGTGCATGCGGAATACCAGGACGCAGGCATTCCCAGGCATCACGGTATGGCGGCGTAACACCATCAATCGGCTTCATCAGGAGCTGCCGGTCTTCTGATTCTGGTAGAAAATTGCAATCGCCGGTTAATATCGCCGCTGCCCCGCGCCGCGGATGGAAGAATGGGCCGTCCGACGGTTCCCCGTCCGGTATTGTCCGGGCGTGTCCGACCGCTTCGGCATGCAACTGCCTCAGTCGCTCGATCTGCGCATGGCGCTGTATCGCAGAATAGTATTCAAGATGCGTGGTGGTGACCCGAATCAGGCCAAGCGGCGTATCCAGAGTTGCCTCGAGTGCGATCCTTTGCATGCTCAGCACCCCCGGATCCGCAGGCCACGGCAGCAAATGCCGGAATACCTGCATGACGGGATACCGCGAAAGAATCATGTTGCCGAACCGCCGCCGCCCTCCCTCCGTATCCGGCACATCGGTTCCGATGCCCTGGATTGCCATAAAGTCCGGCAAACCAGACGCAATGCTCGCAAACTGATCGCTGCGGTCATTGGCGGCAAGCTCGGCAGCGCCGTATCCTGACGACACCTCCTGCAGGCAGAGGACATCGAAATCAGCCAGCTGGCGCGCGTGATCCAGGATGCGCTTGATGTCGACACGGCCATCGACACCACGTCCCCATTGAATATTCCATGTGATCAGTTTCATCGCGATCCGGTCGGGTTGAAAACACTTGCAAAAATTGAACTTTCATCTGCCATCGCATTCTGCCTTGATAGGACCGCGCTGAAAGTGACGTGTCATATGCAGACTTAATTTTTATACCATTTTGATGAACCGACAAGCTGTAACTTGGAGGCAGTGCCCATGGAAATCGAATTGAAACTGTTGATTAGCCCCGAGCACGTGGAAACGCTGCGCAAGCATCCATTACTGGAAAAGCATGCCGTTAAAAATCCTCGGGTACAGGAACTCGTCAGTACCTATTTTGATACACCAACCTTTGAAATACGGCGTTGCGATGCGGCGCTGCGTGTGCGGCAAGTGAATGGCGACAACTGGATACAAACGCTGAAGGGGGGCGGCAAGGTGGAAGCCGGCCTTCATCAGAATAACGAATGGGAATGCCGTGTCGAAAGCGCCGCGCCGGACCTTGCCGCACTGCGCGATCTGGTGGAACCGGGCACACAGTGGTATGCCTTGCTGCAAACACCGGCGCTGTCCGAGCGGCTTCTACCGATGTTCACCTCGCGCGTCACCCGTACCGTATGGAAGCTTGCCCTGAAGGAGGAAGACGGTGACGACAACGCGGCCGCAAGCACCGAGATCGAATTCGCACTCGACGAAGGCGTTCTGGAGCGCAACGACGTAAAGCTGCCGATCAGCGAAGTCGAGCTTGAGCTCAAAGCAGGCAGTCCCCAGCAGCTTTTCGATTTTGCGCTGAAACTGCTGGACGACGTGCCCATGCGCATCGGAAATCAAAGCAAGGCGGAGCGCGGTTATGCCCTTTGCATGCCGCGACAGCGCTCTGCAGTCAAGGCGGCAAAGCTGTCCTTGTCGAAAGACATGACGGTGGGGCAGGGCTTGCAATCCATCATCGGCAACTGCCTTTTGCAGATCCAGGAAAATGAAACCGGCGTCGTGCAAACCCATGATCCGGAAAGCGTGCATCAGATGCGCGTCGGCATGCGGCGACTGCGCTCGGCACTGGGAATTTTCAAGGAGCTTGCACCTTGTCCGCCGGCGCTGCTGGAAGAAATCAAATGGACGGCGAACCAGCTGGGAGCCGCCCGCGACTGGGAAGTGTTGTCGGGGTCGACATTGGCCCCAGTCGCGCGGGCGGCATCCGAGGATGAAGGCATGACGGCTCTGCAGCAGGCGGCATTGCAGCTTGCCCAGGAACGCCGGGACGCCGCCGCGTCGGTGGTGG
>JAESFT010000671.1_pt1 | contig 15860 bp, 14 predicted proteins | sample 9269451 | NCBI WGS metagenome assembly JAESFT01 (sample SAMN14502557, study PRJNA617106) | algae metagenome | isolation source: Scytonema hyalinum WJT4-NPBG1 and co-occurring heterotrophs from well... | place: USA: Mojave Desert, Joshua Tree National Park, California | collected 2006-05-25
CCCTAACGCTTAGCCCTCGCACCTCGGCTTGCTTCCACACCGAGATATGTCGTTCAGACCCCCTTCTGCGATCAAACCACCACCGATTGATAATGACCCGTCTGACCCATAAATGAGAGCCCTGGACGCACCTGAGATGCGACATGGCCTCACGGAAGACTCTGAACGCGAAGAACCTCGAAGCGCTTGGAGCCAAGCGCCTGGCTGAGCTGTTGATTGAGATCAGCCGAGGCGATGCAGCAGCCCAACGCCGCCTGCGGCTGGAATTGGCCGGTGCCGCCAGTCCTGCCGACATGGCACAGGAGATCCGCAAGCGCCTGACAGCCATTGCCCGATCTCGCTCCTTCGTCGACTGGCACCAGCGCAAGGCCCTTGTTGCGGATCTCGAGACCCAGAAACAGGCCATCAGTCAGGTAGCCAAAGTCGATGCAGCTGAAGCACTGGACCTTCTCTGGCGCTTCATGGCGCTGGCTAATTCGATCTTCAACCGCTGTGACGACAGCAGTGGCAGCGTGATGGCGGTCTTTCAGGCAGCCTGCCGTGATCTCGGTGACATTGCCATCGCGACGAGTGCCACCCCCAAGATGCTGGCTGAGCAGGCTTACCGTGCTCTGATCGAGAATGAGTATGGTCAGTATGACAGCCTAATTGAGGTTCTAGCCCCGGCCCTTGGCGCAATAGGCCTCGACCACCTTAAGCAACTTGTCCTTAAGTTATCACGGGAGCCGAGGCAGATGCCTCGTGAGGAAGACCGGAAGGTCGTAGGCTGGGGGATGGGGGGTCCCTTGTACGCTGACGATCTGGCTGAGCGCCATCGGAGCAGCGTTGTTCGACTAGCCCTGGAGGCAATTGCGGATGCACAGGGCGATGTGGACGCCTTCATTGCACAGCAAAGTGAGAAGGCACGAGGCGTTCCGAGTGTTGCTGTGGAGATCGCACGACGGCTCCTGGCTGCTGGCCGCACCGAGGAGGCTTGGATTGCCATCAATGCCGTCGATCCAGACCGAACGGGCTGGATCCCTGTCGAATGGGAGCAGACTCGGCTTGAGGTTCTCGAGGCACTCGGACGAGCAGATGAGGCGCAGGTATTTCGCTGGGCCTGCTTTGAGCGCTTGCTCAACCCGGAGCACTTGCGCTCCTATCTCAAGCGCCTGCCTGACTTTGAGGATCTTGAGGCTGAGGAGCGGGCCATCGCCCGTGCCCTGAGCCATCCGAGCGTGCACCATGCCTTGGAGTTTCTCGTGACGTGGCCGGCACTGGACCAAGCCGCGCGTTTGGTGCTCACTCGTGCAGACGAACTCAATGGCGATTTCTACGAGGTTCTGGCGCCGGCCGCAGCTACGCTAGAGGCAAAACATCCTCTTGCGGCCACCGTCCTCCGCAGGGCCTTGATCGACTTTGCTCTGGAGCGGAACCGAACCAAGCGATACCAACATGCCGCTCGCCACCTTCAGGAGTGCGAAAACCTTGCTGACCGGATTGAGGATTTCGGCAGGTTCGAGGCTCATGAGGCCTACCTGGGACGCCTTAAAGCCCACCATGGCCGCAAAATCTCGTTCTGGAGCTTGATCGCATGAGAGGGTGCGAATCAGTGTCTGTCACAACCGTATTAGGCCAATGCTTGACGCAGAAACACAGCTTTGCTCAGGTCTTCAACGAAGTACGCAAAAAGAATAGCCCATGAGCGCTTCGTTAGAGTGGACCCTCTTCATCGCCCGCCCCGGAGGAGATCGGCAGCACGTCATCCGGGATCCTCAAGGCGAGCCGCGGATCATCTTTGGCGAAGACGATGGCACGAGGATCAACGATCATCTCGCCAGGTATCTTGTCGAGAGCCTAAATGCGGGTCACAATCCAGAAGACCCCAATCCGGATGAGGGCTGGTTCCTGGACAGCCCGGGAGACGGTGGCGAACAGGATCCGGCCACTCTCATTTGTGACCCTAACTTCGAGATCCGGCTCGAGATCCTCGATGCGGGCAGCCTTGAAGAGGATCAGGCGCTGGGCCGAAAGATTGTGGCTCTGATCAATACCTACTTTATCCAGAACGAAGCTTCACGTCCAAGCGCTTCCTCTGCCGGTTACCCAACAGAACGACAGCAACCCAGATCCAAACGTTGAACGGTGGAACACATGGTGACCACCTTGCAAGGCAACCATGCTCCGGATTCGAACTCGAACTTCTTGTCAAAACTCGAAGCATTAGAAACGTTATATTGACAATAAAATCGGGTTCACGACACTTCATTATAGTGCTCGAATTTCGAAACAAACGGGCCTTCACTTTCAACTGCAACATTAGACCCTCTTGCACCCCATGCGGATATGAGGAACCGCATCTTGCCATTTGGCATTAAAACAACTAATTAATGCCAAAAGAGAGATGTTGCTATGGTTGCTTTACTGCCTGTCGACACCGCACCTAAGGACTTCCTGCCCTCACCAATTACCGATGATGAGGCCGCCGCGATGTTTCGCGCAGCCCTCAACCTGTTCCGCCTGTGGGACATTACCGATGAAGAGGCCGCCACCCTGCTCGATTTGCCAGTGCGAACGTACCGGCGCTGGAAGGCTGGTGATATCGGCCGCATCGACCGCGACAGCAAGGCCCGACTGTCAAACCTCATGGGCATCCATAAGGCCCTCAGGATCATATTCCGCGAACCGCAGCGCGGTTATGCTTGGATTAAGAAGCCTAACTCGGCATTTGCTAACAGGTCGGCCCTTGAGGTTATGCTTGGTGGTGAACTCACCGACCTGATGCGCGTTCGGCGTTATCTGGACGCGGAGCGGGGCACCTGGTGATCGATATAAGTTCGATCCCCATTTCGGAGATCAGGTGGCGTGGCTCCGTTAGAATCATACGAAGCATCTTTCCGCCCATCGACCTCTTCGAGGACATTGCAGACCCAGCCGATTGGCCTCTCATAATCTCAGCGGAGCAGAAGACAAATCCACGCTTGATGGAGACCATCGGCAATCTCGACCTTGTCCCGGAACAGCGGCGCGTCGCTGGTCCGGGAGCGAGTTACCTCATGGCCCCTTTTACACATGTAAGCACTGACCGGCCCAGTCGATTCAGCGATGGTACGTTTGGAGTCCTATACGCGGGCAATTCATTTGAGGTCGCCCTGTTCGAGACGATCCACCACCATGGGCAGTTCATGGCATGCACGAACGAACCCGCTGGCTGGACCTCCCAATTTCGCGAGATCTTGCTCGACATAAATGCAGAGCTGCATGCTCTCATGGGCAATACGGCGGTTCAATCGGGACTACTCCTCCCAGACAATTACGAGGCGAGCCAAGCCTTAGGATCGCAGCTTTGCGCCGCGGGCTCGGATGGAGTTGTCTATCCAAGCGTTCGCTATCCATCTGGCGAGTGTGTGGGTGTGTTTTATCCAGACTGCGCGTCAAATCCCATCCAAGGTCGTCATCTCGACTATCACTGGAACGGTATGACGGTTGATCTGTACCGTAACGCGGACACCGGCCAAATTTATCGAATAGTGTAGCCGGTAGAGTAGGTTTCACTATTCACCATTTTCATGCGCAGCTGATTTCCGGTGCCACATGATCGGTGACACAGCTGGAAAAGAGATCTTTACCCAACAGGGCCCAGGATAGCCCGGCGGTGTTGCAATTGGCACTGCGCACGATTCGGGTGAGGACCCTGCCCGGTTCCTTCAGTCGGGACGTTCCCAGGCTTGCCGAGGACGGCCGGACAGAGCCAAGTCTGGGGAACCGCTTGCCGTCCGGCCGATGGTTGCGTTGACTAGTCGCCACCCGCTGATGACTTCTTCCGTGAGGAGGTCCGCCGGCCGCCCTTGCGGCGCTCGCTATTGCTGCGATCCTCGCCCGACGACCCGCCGAGAGCGCTGGTCACGACCTCACCGGCAGCTCCAATGGCAGCCGCTGCGACCTCCAACGGAGCGGCAACGATCTCGGCCCCAAGGCTTCCCGCGGCCGACACAGCCTCCCTGCCCTCCTGCGTTGCGCTGCCCTGTCGCTCGGTGCTCTGCGGCTTCTCCAGCACGTTCGCGACCGCCCTGAGAGCCTCCGCCATCACCGACCGTGCCTGCGGAGAGGTGAGCGTTGCCTCGAGGGTCGGGAGCCAGGCCATCGGGTTCAGCAGGCTGCCCTGCGAACGAGATTGGGAGCGCACCGCCGTCGTGGAACGCGACCTCGATGTGCCGGGCGTCGAGCGGGCTGTTGTGCGCGATCCTACCGCGGATTGGGCCTTTGCGGGCACAGCCTGAGACTTCGTCGCAGACTGGGAGCCGGCCATGGCCTTGGGCTGCGCCCGCTTGGTAGTGCCAGCCGCCTTCTTGGTCGCCGAAGAGGAAGCGGACTTCGCTTCCGACTTCTCCGGCGCTTTCCGGCTCCTGCTGGATTGTGAAGTTCCGTCCTTCTTGTTGGTAGCCATTGTCATTCCTTCGTCTGCTAGGGCCGCAAGCCGGCCGTACTGAGGAACTGAGGTCCTCGACGATAACAATGAGAACGTGGCCGTTCGGTTCGTACGCACAAGCAGCCAATGATGGGGATCCTGCCGCCGGACCGTGTGGGCGGGTTTGTGATGAGCAGCGGAACGTGCGCATCTGGTCGACTGCCGTCCTTAAGCACGACGGTGTAGAAGTCCCGTCATCGCAGCCTTCCTGACGTTCGATCTGCTACCGGAATGCCGTTAGAGGGGCGCTTCTGGCAACGTCACACCTGCCACACTAACTTGGGGCGACGGGCGGGATGGGATCGGAGCTATGGCGGAAGCAAGGGAAAGCCAGTCAGGGCCTGACAGCCTGCTGACGCACGAGGATGCCGCCCGTCTGGTTGTCGAGGGCGCACGCCGCTACTTCGAGAGCCGCCGAGAGATGGTCGACGCGTTCGTCGACCGCCACTTCTCGTTCTCCGGCTCCCTGTCCATGCACCGCAAGGCCATTGGATGGGACATGCTCAAGGCCCCAGCGAACATCGCCCTTGCCGTTCCCCAACTCGCGGCAAAACTCGCCGCATCCGGGGCGAAGGCAGTCGGCGCTGACCGAGTGTCGGAGTACCTCGGATCGCGCAAGCTGGTGTTCGACACCGAGATTGGGATGGAGATTGAATGGCTTGTCATTACCGAGCTTCTCGAGTTGCCGTTCCGGCAGCGTGATCGTGTGTCCCACCGGGATGCCCTGGCGGATACCATCCTGTCCGCCCCAGAGCTTCAGAACCGGCTGCAGGAGGCTCTCGGGATGATTGGGAGGAAAAGAGACGATGCTGCCTTCCGTGAACGTCTTGAGGAGACCCTCGAGACCTACGCCGGAACACGAGTCGCAGCGGCGGAGATCGCGACCTCTCTGATGACGCTTGGAGCCGGTGCGATTACCATGCAGAAGGTGACACCGGGCGTGATGTCCCTCGGCCCGGCCCTTGCGGCTGCCTTAGCCAAGCATGCGGCCGTGGCCTCGTTCCCGCTCGGGGCGGCGGCTGGAGGTCTTTGGTACGGCCTCTTTCCCGCTGCCGTCTCCCCCATGCTGGTCGGGGGCGTGACGGGGGGCCTCCTGGCTGCCACATCGATCGCGTCCGCCTTCGCGGGCATCCTCGCGGACCCGGTCCAGAAAGGATTGGGGCTTCATCATCGTCGCCTGCATAGGCTCATTGATGCCGTAGAAAAGCAGTGGAATGCTGAGCACGAGCATGCCGACTTCGTGGCTCACGATCCCTACGTCGCCCGCCTGATGGACGTGTTCGACATCCTCAGCAGCGCCTACCGTCTTGCCAAAGCCTGACTAAGGGCACGGTGCACTGCCTCAGCGCCTACTGCATGCGTCGGTCGATATCCAGGAACGACCGGCTTCGTTTACTGAAGGCAAGCCTGATGCACTACTCTCACTCCTGATAAGTCTCGGTTATCAGGGTCAAGCCCAAACCGTAATTGGGATAGCTTTCCCTTCAGTGAAACAGGTTGCGTCTCGGCAGTTGAGGGGCTGCGTCAACGTTCTGGTTCGACGGCTTTGCCTCAGCCTCCGGAGACAGATGCACGATAGCTGCCAAGATCACGGTGGGCCGGATCTTCATCGCCTGATCGATCGCCTTCAGCAGTTCATCGTCCTTCGACACGTACTCGAGGACGCCGAGCAGGAAATGCGATGATGTCGCCGACGTGCGGATCGTTTCGGGCTGGAGGCCAGTGACGTTCAGAAACTGGATGATCCGATCAACATCTGCGACAATGAAGTTCAGCACCTGGATGGCGACACTCTCGGCGTCGCTCCGGCCGGCAATGGTCTCGCCCTGGAATGTCTCAGTCATCTCAGCCTCCGCCGCGTCCCGCGTCCGCCGGCACTTGGAGATACGATATAGCTCAAATCGTGATGATAGCGGCTTCAGTTAAACTAAAAAGTGTACCCATCCTGTTTCCCGTCCCCACGGATGAGGGATGCTCGGATCAACGGGTTGGAATTTGGCAAGATGGGTGTTACTGCCCTGCCCATCCCTACACCTATTTTCTGGGCCGAAAGATCAGGACACTGCGTCTTCCGGCCACAAAGACCTCTTGCACCCGATCAGGAATTGATAGATGCCCGGCATCGCACGTCAGTTTGAGCCGCAGATTACCCGTAGCGGTGGCTCCCCCTCCAAGTACCGTTTCACCATCCGCTGCTCGGAATGCCCCAGTAGCGATTCTTATGAAGCCTCCAGGCCCACTAGCAATGACAGTGTCAAGAGCTACTTCAACGATCGGGGCTGGCTGCTCGGCCGCGCTCCCTCCTTTGATATCTGCCCAACCTGCTTAGCACGCCCGCGCTACACTCAGGAGAGGCAATCGGCTGCCCCGCGTCGCGCAGCTGGGTCTTCGGACAAGCGGTGTCAGGAAACAGCTGACATTCTGGCCCGACACTTGGGCAAGCCTGAGGATCTGGCAGCTGAGGTTTTCCGTCCAAAGGAACTCAAACCGCCTCAGCCCTCTAGCCTGAAAGCACTGCAGCCAACACATCCCACGTCAGCCCTTCCGCCGAAACTTGAGCAGGCTGTGGTCGAAATTGCCGCTGACCTGAAAGGCCTGCGGTCAGCTGTGGAACTCATGGCTGATCAGGTTAGCCAGCTTGTGGCGCTTGGTGGCCAGCAGATCAAAGCCATCGCGCGTTTGGCCCCTGCCCTCACCCAATCGACTGAGGAGCTCTCAGGCGGTCTTCGGCAGGTTGCCAGTGCCATCCAGACAATCCCGCATCTCGCGCGGTCTGTAGCTGATCAGCGGTCTGTGACGGAGGCCGAGGCTGGCCCCGAGATGACTCAGGCCGTCTATGCTGAACCAGCGCCTGTACCAAGGCTAGAGGTGCAGGAGGCGCCACAGCGGGCTGGGCGCAAGCGGAAGGTAAAGGGCGCAGAGGGACAGATCGCGTCTGCTGCGGTCGTGGTGAAATCCATTGCGGACGCCAGGCGCCCGGATCGGTTCTACACCTCCATTCGCCTGCCGCGGGAGTTGTGGGATAGTGCGGGATTTGGATCGGATGATCGCCTACTGCTTAACTGGAACGGCAAGTCCCTTTCGATTGAACGCACCACAGAGAGCGGCGTGAAGCCAAAGTCGATCGGGAATGCCTCCGTCGTTCTGCAATCCTGGAAGCTCGGCAACCTCAACTTCGATCAGCTGAGGGTGACTGGAGGCGATGCCTCTTTGCGCCTGATTGCCGGAGGTTAACAAGCCGACGCCGCCTTCGGGGACACTGTGTTCTGGACCTTCCAGACCAATCCCGGAATAAACGTGATTTGGCCAGAGATACCATGTTACAAAATTGTGGGCTTTCGTCCCACAGACCGGAAGTATTCCCAATGGCATTAATCTATCCAACAGCATCGAGAACGAATTTATCTGTTTGAGACTGACGGCCGAACTCGACATTCCGAGCGCAGAAGTGGCTATTGGCGATTTCGGTGGGAAGCGAGCGCTCGTTGTGCAGCGGTTCGACCGCCGCTGGACACGAGACGGCCGCCTCCTGCGCCTGCCGCAGGAAGATTGCTATCAGGCGCTCTCGATCCCACCGACCTTAAAATACCAGGCAGAGGGCGGCCCTGGCATTCGAGACATTCTGGATCTGCTGAAAGGGAGCGATAACCCTGACGCGGATCAATCGACATTTCTCCGCGCGGCGATTGTGTTTTGGCTACTCGGCGCCACCGACGGTCACGCCAAGAACTTCAGCATTTTTCTCAATCCCGGCGGGCGCTTTCGGCTGATACCCTCTATGATGTCCTTTCGGCGCAGCCGAGCCTTGATGCTAGCCAGATCCAGCACAAGCAGATGAAGCTCGCGATGTCCGCAGGCGATAAGCGCCACTATAGGATTGACGACATCATGTCCTGCCATTTTCTGCAAACAGCAGAGTAGGCTGGCATCGGCGTCCCCGTCGTGCAGGCGATCCTGGACGACCTTCGATCAACCGTTCCGGGTGCCATTGAACGTGTCGTGCACTCGCTTCCATAAGGATTGCTGGTCAACTTGTATCCTCCATCGTCGGTGGTATCGAGCACCGCCTCAGCCGGATTGAGGCATGATCGCGATCGACGACGATGAATCGAAGAAATTATCTGTCTGCTGCAGGCACGGGCGGGAAAGACGGCGCAACTGCAGGATCTATGAGAAACGCAGTCCAGCAGAAATCACATCTTGGGTCAGGTCCATTCGTCACCGTTTCAACTGGTGATCATCCTCACGACCGCGCTCCTGCGCCGGCGCCCGATCTTGCTCGTGGCTCCGGCTTTGCTCCCGGACAACCTGCTGGCGTGCCTTCTGCTCCTGGCGGGTCTGCGCCATGCGCGCCTGCCGCTCGTCAGCGGTGGGTGCCCGCTCCCCGCCGCTGCGCAGGCGGATCTCCTCCATCCGCGCTCGGCGCTCCTCGGCTGACATCGCCCACCCGCTCTCGACCTGAGCTCGCATCCGCGCCTCCTCCATCAGCCGCTGCCGATTCTCGTCTGTGACCCGCTCCCGGCCTCTCTCTGGTGAGAGCTCCCGGTTCCGGAGCCGCGTCTCCGCCAAGGCATAGGACATAGCAGCCGCCTTGCCGCCCCCGCGCTCCATCTGCCGCCCCAATGCGATCTCGTCACGTGCCAGATCCTGGCTCGCATAGACCTTCAGGTCCTGCGCGTGCCGGGTCAGCGCCACATAGCTCGCTTCCCGTCGCCAGGCATGGGCATGATCGTAGAGGGTCATGACCTGCCCCTGTGTCTTGCCTTGCCCCTTGTACACCGTGCCGGCATAGCCCAATCCCCAGCCGCGGTGTTTCACGGCGTCAAAGGTCACGACCCGACCGCCGTCTAGATGCACCGTGAGCCGACTGTCCTGGATGCGGGTCACAACCCCGCCTTCCCCATTGCGCAGCTCAAGCTTTGCCGCCCGGTCACGCACGGTGGCGTGGAACGTGATCCGGTCGCCGGGGCTGACCACGGTTTCCAGCTGCCGCTCGCCCTTCTCGGTCGCAAAGGTGCGGCCGGCCTCCTCATCGATCTGGCCGAGAGCAATCCGTGCCTGACGCAGATCCCGATTCAGTGCGTCCACCGCGTCATTGGTCGCGGCGTAGACAAACGGCAGCGGCGGGGTCGGACCTTGCGCGCGCACCACTTCCGTCCAATCCCGAACCAGATCAGCGCGCGCCTGCACCAGATCGGATGACCAGCGCACGGCCCCACGCTCGCTGTAGGCCCGCACCGTCGCCGATAGATCACCCCGCGCCGCCGCCGCGCTCGCCTGGCGCTGCCACTCGTGCCGCTGCCGGCGCACCTGGGTCAGTTCAACCGCCCTCGCCTCCTCCGCCACCAGAGCGAACATGCCGCCGCGCTCGACGCTCGCCAATTGCCGCTCGTCGCCAAGCCCGATCACCTTCGCTCCGGTCTCGCGCGCATGTGACAGGACCCGCGCCATATCCCGGTGCGAGAGCATGCCCATTTCGTCCACGATCACCACCGTGCGGGCATCCCAGGTCTCACGGCCCCGCTCCTGGCGCACCATCTCGCTAGCCACCGTACGGCCTTCGCCAAAACCGTCCTTGCGCATGTCGGCTGCGACCGTGTTGGTGGGGGCCAGCCCGATCACCCGGTAGCCACTGCTCTCATGCGCCTCCCGGATTGCCGCCATGGTGTAGGACTTGCCCGTGCCGGCCCGGCCGCGGATGACCGCAAGCCCCTGCCCTTGCGTCGCATAAACCAATGCCCGCTCCTGCTCGCCATCAAGCGTTCGCGACGACCGCGCCGCCTGCATCGCCCACGTGCGCACCGGATGCGCGGATTGCCGGGTCAGCGCGCCGGCATCGGCCAGGATGCCGCGCTCCTGTTCCAACACCGCCTTGGTGGTAAAGCGCTCAATGACCAGTACCTGCCCATCACGCCCGGATTGCCGTTCCTCGAGACGCACCAGATCGACGTGGCGGAGCACCGCGGCACGTGCGGTCTCAATCTCCTGGACCGGCAGGCTGGACTTCGTCAAATACGTGTCGAGATCACGCGCCGTGAACGTGGCGGCGCGAGCCGTCAGGTGGGCCAAAACCCGCTCCGGCCGGCGCGCATTCTCCCGTTCTTTTTCCGCCCGTGCCGCATTGGCCTGGTGCAGCGCCGAGGCCTCGGTTCTAAACGCGGCTCCGAGATGCAATTGCGGCGTCATCCGCGACGGATCGACGGTGAGCGCCAGCCCGCGTGCCCGAAAAAAATCATCCTGAAACGCCCGCCATTCCCGTGTCAACGCGCCGGTCTCAGCAATAAAGCCTTTTTGAAGCCCGGGCGCGCGCGCAAACTGCGGATTGAGCTCGCGTGCCTTCGCTCCAAATCCGCTCGGCCCGAGCCGACGTGTCGAAACCAGAACATGCGCGTGCACATTGCCGTTTTCGCCATGGTCACGGTGGATCGCCCATTGCACCGCGACACCCGCTTGAGTGAACTTGTGGTCGAGCCAGGCTTGCAGCAGCGCGCGGTTGCCCTCGGCCGACAATTCCTTCGGCAGCGCGAGCACATAGGACTTGGCCACCTGCGGCTCACCGTGACGCGAAAACCGCAGCTCGCCGGTCTTGCGGTCCCGCACCAACTCACGCTCCGTCGCGGCGTTCCACAACGCATTCCTGTCGAACGCCCAGTCCGGTGCATCCTCAGGAACCATCAGGCCCCGCCCGAGCACGTCGACATCCTTGCCATCGAAGCAATAGCTCGTGCCGTTGACGCGATCGCGCCCGTTCGACCGATCGATGTAATGCGACAGGCCCACGGCAGAGCCGGAGCCGGCACGCACAATCGCGACGGAGGCAAACTCGATGGCCATGCGGGATGTCATACCCCTCGGAGAGCGCACAAAATGCACAAGCATTTTGTATATTGCGTCTGAAAGTCCCTCGGACACTATTGCCAAGCTTGGCCGGCGTCAATATCAGCCTCCCAGTCATTCAAAGGGGACTGACGACGCATTATGAGTATCGAAGTGAACAACGCTGCACCTGTTGGGATGGCAAAGACTGCTGATCCAGCGGTCGGCATTCTCGCTGAAATCGAGAGGCTGCGGGACAAGTCAAAGGCTAGAACGGCAACACCCGCCGAGAAGCTGCGCCTGCGCCGCCTCTCGCTGGATCTGGCCGAGCTGCGCCTGGCCCAAAAGACCGCCGCTCTCGCCGAGAAGCGCCGCAAGATCGAAACCCAGCAGAAGGTGATTCTGGGCGGCTGGGTCCTGCATGCCAAGGGCGATCCGCGCCTGGCCGCTCTGCTGCGGGAATCGCTGTTTGATTATCTCAATGACCGCGACCGCGCCGTTATGGCCGATCTGCTCGCCGAGATCGGAGGCTGAGCATGTCAGACGAGAGATCTTCAGGAGACGGCTTCTTCGCCTTGTTGGCGTTCTTTGGCCTCGTCATCGCGGTTTTCGTGCTGGTGTATCTCTACTTCGCACTCTTCCCTATCGCTTACGATGCCTTGCTCTGGCGGTGGGAGGCCATTCCGGCCCTGATGTCTCGCCCTGGCGACGCCATCGCCTGGGCCCACGGGGTGGTGAGCAAGGTCGGTTACAACCCTCCGATCAAGGGCGTGATTATTGGCGCGGGCGTGCTCGAAGTGCTCGTCATTGTCGGCGTGATCTATACCCTGGGTCGTCTCGGCCTGTTCAAAGACAAGGCGCGCTATTCTGAGCGCCGTTTGCGCGGCGCTCTTATCCTCGATGACATGGCCTTCGGAGCCGCAGCCCTGATCTCCCACCACTCGGCCAAAAACATGTCGTTCCGCCAAGTGGTCCGCCTTGCCAAAAAGCCCTGGCCCAGGATCGTCGCCACCGCTCACCAGCAGGGCATGGTGCGCGTCGGCGGGCTGCCGATGCCGCGCAAAGTGGAGACCGAACATACCCTCATCACCGGTTCCTCCGGCTCGGGCAAATCCTTTCTCATCGCCCAGACCTTGCACGACTTAGCCAAGCGCGGCGACCGGGTGATCTGCTTCGACCATGGTGGCGCCTTCCGGCGTCAGTTCTCAAAGGTCGGTGCAGTCTCGCTGTCCCCAGCCGAAGACGGCTCGCCAGGCTGGGATCTGCGCAACGAAGTGCGCGCGCCACACGATTGGGAATTGCTCGCCGCCTCCGTCGTGCCGGAGGGCTTCGGGGCGAGCGCCGATTGGCGCAATTTCGCCCGCGATCTGCTCGCCAATCTCGGGCACAATGTCGGGGCGCAATCCCCCAATGCCGAACTGCTGCGCCTGTGCACAGTTGCCGACCGCCACGAGCTCGCAATCGCTCTCGAAGGCACGGCTGCGGCCGCTCACTGCACCGATGACAACAAGGCGTTCCTGGCCTCGGTGCGTTCGACGCTGGTGCCCTTCGTCTCCGGCTGGAAGTACATGAAGGGTGGCGACTTCTCCCTGCGCCGCTTCATGGCCGAGGATACCCGCTGGCTCTGGCTGCCGTATGACGCAACCAACATCGCAGCCCATAAGACCCTGCTTGCCACCTGGGCCGACATCCTGGTGACGGCCGGCCTAGAACGTCCTGACGACGCCCCACCGGTCTGGATCGTCATCGACGAGATGGATGCGCTCGGTGCCCTAGGCCGCTTCCGCGATGCGGTCTCGCGTCTGCGCAAGAAGGGCGTGCGCATCCTGGTCGGCGTCCAGAGCCGCACGCAACTGGTCGAGCTCTATGGCGATGCTGGGGCCAATACGGTGCTGGCCTCCCTCAGTAACAGAGTGATCATGCGCGCCTCTGATAACCAACTCGCCGAGTGGTCCTCGAAGACGCTTGGCGACGTGGAGGTTGAGGAAACACGGCTTCAGCGCGGCACGCAGACGAAGGACAGTCCGAGCTCCTTCGCCTCGGTCAAAAGCAACAGTGAGACAGAGATCGTTCAGCACCGCACCAAGCGCGCCGTAATGCCGGAGCAGATCTCGGCGTTGAGTCGGGGACATGGCTATGTGAAGTTCAGCCAAGGCCTACCAACGGTCCGTATCTGGCCACAGGATTTGGCGGCCTGAGAATGAGGCACCGGTTCTTCGGTCCTCCGCTAAGAACTGGTGCTTCGAGCTCGTGAAACCGCCCTCCCTTACGCCCGGGCCGCGTCAGGGGTCCTGGCAGGGCCTTGCCCCAAACGATGCGAGACCGGTTTTTCTGATTGCATGGGGAGAGAGGGCCGCGCGCCTCTTCCTCCCCCATCGCCTCAATTCGCATGGGACAGCCTCCTGGTGCCCAGGAGAGGATTGTACCTTTATAAACTTTGGCCCAGCAAAATCAAAGGCTTAGTCTGCCTCTGACTTGCTCGTGTGTACCACCTTCTTGGAGCGCCATCGAGCCCTTTTAAGGTATCGGTGCCTCTCCGGAGCCTACGGTTAGTAACCTGCTTCTGCACCGATGGAAAAAGGCCCTGGACTTCTCCAGGGCCTCGCACGGCATGGTGCCTGGACTTAGAAATCCATACCTCCCACGCCACCCGGCATGGCCGGAGCGGTCTCCTTCTTCGGAAGCTCGGCGACCATGGCTTCGGTGGTGACGAGCAGGCCTGCGACGGAAGCCGCGTCCTGGAGAGCCGTGCGGACGACCTTTGCCGGATCGACGATGCCGGCTTGAAGCAGATCAACGAACTTCTCGGCCTGGGCATCAAACCCGAAGGTCTCGGACTGCGCGTTGTCGGAGATCTTGCCGACCACGATCGAGCCTTCGACGCCGGCGTTCTCCGCGATTTGGCGGATCGGAGCCTCAAGGGCGCGCAGCACGATGTTGATGCCGGCCTGAATGTCCGGATTATCACTTGTCAGCTTGGCGACCGCAGCCTTGGCGCGCAGAAGAGCCGTGCCGCCGCCGGGTACGATACCCTCCTCGACTGCCGCCTTGGTGGCGTGCAGCGCGTCGTCGACACGATCCTTCTTCTCCTTCACCTCAATCTCGGTGCTCCCGCCGACATGAATCACTGCAACACCGCCCGCGAGCTTGGCGAGTCGCTCCTGAAGCTTCTCACGGTCGTAGTCCGAGGTGGTCTCCTCGATCTGTGCCTTGATCTGCTGGATGCGCGCGTCAATGTCCCGCCGGTCACCGGCCCCGCTGACAATGGTGGTGTTCTCTTTCTCCACCCGCACGGTCTTGGCCCGGCCGAGCATGTCGAGGGTGACATTCTCGAGCTTGATGCCGAGGTCTTCGGAGATCGTCTGGCCGGCGGTCAGGACGGCGATGTCCTCGAGCATGGCCTTGCGACGGTCGCCGAAGCCCGGAGCCTTGACGGCGGCGATCTTCAGGCCACCGCGCAGCTTGTTCACGACTAATGTCGCCAGAGCCTCGCCCTCGATATCTTCCGCGATGATCAACAGCGGCTTGCCGGTCTGAACGACAGCCTCGAGGATCGGCAGCATGGGCTGCAGCGAGGAGAGCTTCTTCTCGTGGATGAGGATGTAGGGATCCTCAAGCTCGGCCACCATCTTCTCGGCGTTGGTGATGAAGTACGGCGAGAGGTAGCCGCGGTCGAACTGCATGCCTTCCACAACAGCGAGTTCGGTGGCCGCTGTCTTGGCCTCCTCGACGGTGATGACACCCTCATTGCCGACCTTCTGCATGGCCTCCGCCAGCATGCGGCCGACATCGGCGTCGCCATTGGCCGAGATGGTGCCGATTTGGGCGATCTCGTCGGACGAGGCCACATTCTTGGCACGGGCCTGGATGTCCTTGACGGCTTCAGCGACGGCGAGATCGATGCCGCGCTTGAGGTCCATCGGGTTCATGCCGGCGGCAACCGCCTTGGCGCCTTCACGGACGATGGCTTGGGCGAGCACGGTCGCAGTGGTGGTGCCATCACCGGCCACCGTGCTGGTCTTGCTCGCGACCTCGCGCACCATCTGGGCGCCCATGTTCTCGAACTTGTCGGAGAGCTCGATCTCCTTGGCGACGGTGACGCCGTCCTTGGTGATGCGCGGAGCCCCGAAGCTCTTCTCGATCACCACGTTGCGGCCCTTGGGACCGAGCGTGACCTTCACGGCATCGGCGAGAATGTCGACACCTCGCAACATCTTTTCACGGGCGCCGGCAGAGAATTTGACTTCCTTAGCAGCCATACTCGTTCCTCCTGTTCTGATCGTTCATTGGATCGGCGTTCACGCAGCCTTCTGAGAGGCGGCAGTATGTTCGATCACACCCATGATGTCGGATTCCTTCATGATCAGGAGATCCTGACCGTCGATCCGCACTTCGGTGCCGGACCACTTGCCGAACAGCACGCGGTCGCCGGCCTTCACGTCGAGGGCAGCAACCTTGCCGCTCTCGTCACGGGCGCCGGGGCCGACGGCGATGACTTCGCCCTCTTGCGGCTTTTCCTTGGCGGTGTCCGGGATGATGATGCCGCCGGCCGTCTTCTCTTCGGCTTCGATGCGGCGGACGACGACGCGGTCGTGCA
>JAESFT010000672.1_pt1 | contig 15827 bp, 19 predicted proteins | sample 9269451 | NCBI WGS metagenome assembly JAESFT01 (sample SAMN14502557, study PRJNA617106) | algae metagenome | isolation source: Scytonema hyalinum WJT4-NPBG1 and co-occurring heterotrophs from well... | place: USA: Mojave Desert, Joshua Tree National Park, California | collected 2006-05-25
CTCGGGCGGCAGATCTCGATCAGGGGCTCCAGCAGAGCCCATTGTGCGTCGCTGAGCATCGCTCCTCCTCACCAGAAGGAGCAAAACGCAAGCCATCCCAATCCGTTCAAGCGATAACAGGCCCTAGGCCTGCTCGTTCGAGATTCTTCCAGCGTTGGATGAGCCGATGTTGCGGCGCGCTTGCTGTCGAGTGCGCGGTTAACATTTCGCTAAATTCGGTCACTACATCTCTACCATCGAGGATGTAGTCCCTTCTTTCCGCACAAATTTCTATCTTGAAGATTTTTTCGCTGTTAGTTTTCCGAGCCGCAGCAAACAAACGCTCGGCGCCATCGTCATTAGGAGCAAGTGGCGAGAGTTGAACGCTGTATTTCTTCAGTGTTTTTCTTAGTCTATTGTCTGAAGCCTCAGCGCTCTCCTTCACATACTTTCGGCGTCTTTTAGTAGTTGGACCTCTTTGCCTAGCGGTCGTCTCGTATATGCCGAATTGAAAAACAAGTTCATCGAAGAATAAGCCAAGGTATGAGGCGATGTTCTCGACTTCGCGCTCAACAACGTAGTGGCCACTGTTGAGACGTCCTAAAAATTTTCGGCAAGACTCTGGATCGATCTTGCTTCTGTGCGACACATACTTGGCTAAATCCGTGCATGTGATTTTTAGGTTTGAAGCGCTGCTCCCTTCTAGTGCTGACCTATATATTTCGATAACACCAACGCGACCAAGTGCACTAGATGCCTTGCGGGTTCTTTTAGCAACAAGCTGTTGGACATGGCGTCCCGTTCGCACGACGGCACAATGAGGACTGATTATATCGGTCGCGTCGCGCGGTCGCAAAACCTCAGCGTGACAGTCGTCCGGTCGATTATGTCGGCGCCTCCACGCCCACTCGAACAGCTCTCGCCAATCTTCATCTTCAGTGTCGATAGGCCTCACATAGCCAGGGTAGTTCGGGTGGGAGCTCAGCGACTTCGAGGCATCCGCCTGGTTCTTCCACGCCTCAATTGCACTTGCGACATAGACGGCGCGGTCACTCTTTGGTGGTTCGTTCGCCATAGCTCATCCGTTGGCAAAACTCGACCATTCCTGCATGTATTCGCGGCACTTGTCGAATAGATCGCCACAGCGGCAATGAGACCTGTGCGAGGTATTGAACGCCGTGCGGGGCCCTGAATCCCTGCCTCTCTCCCCAGGAGGTTGGGTCATGGCTCGGCGTCAGATCGGACAGGAGCAGCTCAATCTCGTCGATGATCGACGCCACCAAGCTGGGTCTCTCAATGAGATCGCGGCGCTGATCGACTGGGCTGAGATCAACCGGGTTCTGGCACCCATCTACGCCGCGCCCAAATGAGAACAGGGCTGGCCGCCTTCCCGCGTCGCTGCAAAGTGGAGGGGGCGGCTGCCGACCATGAGGGCGGGGACATACCTTAAAGCGAAGTTGATCTCCCGGATGACGTGCCGGCAGGTGCACGCAAACCGTCGCCCCTTAGATTCACAAACGTGACGGTTCCATTTGGCGTCTGGTGGTTGTGGCCCTTCAGCATCGCGCTGTGATGAAAGAGGAGCGGATCAGTGCGCGAACGTGCGAACCCAGGACGGCCGGTTTTCGTCAGAATCTTCCGGTGGAGACTCATTCCGGTCCTTGTGTTCTCCTAGTGAGTAGCACGCCCGCTTACCCAACCAGCCGTCCTGATTTTGTGCCCCCAGGGCGCCCCCGGCTGCCAGAAACAATAAAGGCACCCGCCGGGGTGCCTTCAGAATCAACCAATGCTGTCAGGTAGTTAGAAGTGGTGCCCAGGGGCGGACTGGGCCATTCGCAGGCGAAAACAAGCAAAATCCGATACTTAGCGTCGCGTGACTGAAGCGGTGTGTAGCACCATTGTGTAGCACCGTCGAGCCGCTCACTGCGCCTTCGAGCTGAGCGAGGTACAGGTGCGAGGTGCGATCCGCGCTTGAGATCGTAAGTTCCTAGAGCGGGCCATCTCGCCCCCAGAGGCGCGCTACAAGAACACGGAAGACAGTCAAAGGTGCTGGGTTGAGTGGCGCAGACGCTCAGTCGCACTCGTGGGTGCGAGTCACGATTGTCTTACCTCTCACGCTCCTCACGGGCTGGATCTCGATGTAGCAGTTCTCAGCCAGGTCCCAGCCTGAAGGGCGTGAGGATGTGTCGTCTATTCCTGCCGTTGCCTTCACCACAGGAACCGCGGAGGCAACTTGCATCGGCGCGGGTGCAGCGGTGGCAAAGGCGATGTGGCTCAGGACCAGAGTGGAGCCAATCGCCAGGATCGTGACGCCACGAAGCAGGGGAGCAGGGAGGGAGGTCATCGGCAGCCTACATGTCAGCAAGGAAAGGGAGCGATGTGGTCTACCGAGGTCAGTAAGGCTGATTTGAAAAGACGAGGGCACCAAATCCGAGAGCGGCGAAAAGGCCAATGGCTGCTTGAGCCAGGTCGAGCGCAAAGAACATCGTAAGCACTTCCATAAGATGACAAGGTGGCGGGCTCGCTCGTCTTCACGAACGATACGCATTTTGCTTCAGAGGAGGGCAGAACCAGGAGGGCGAAGCGTCGATGTCTTTAGAACGCGGACCGCCAAGCCTCGTTCCGGGTGCGACCGTCCGACACCCCTGAGGTCGTACCCATGTCAGGAGAGCCGTCTTGGGCTCGCAGCAGCAGCACAGGCTGTTTCTGCTTCTATTAACGGGAGGAGCACCCCACCCACCATCGCGAGGAGGGGCGGAACAAAGGCAACGGCCACGCTGAACCCGCGCCCCGGCTTACGGGTTCCCCGGCCAAGACCAAGAACCACAACGATGGGGATCCCCATGCAAGCCCATGTTGACCAAGCGCGGCTCGCCTTAGCACGGGCGAAGTTCGAGCCCGTCACACAGATGCTCGACCATTTGGCCAAGCACATCGAGCAGGACCATGGCGGGTCTGCCGTTCTGAAGCAGAGATGCTCCATGGAGCCAACCGCTCAGAACGCCTACGCGGTGCGGTACTCCCTCCGGCATACCGATGACACCCGGCTTGCCCTGACCTTCATTGTGACGGGGGAGGATGCTGATCTTCTGCTGCTACAGGCTCAGGAGCGTTCGGGTCCCCAGGACATCCGAGCCGATCCAGGTCAGATTGACCAGCGCGTGTACCGGCTGGAGAAGGTCGAGGAGATCAAACAGGCGGTGCAGGAGAAAATCATTGCGCACCTGCGGACCCGACATGCACGAGGCACTCAGGTTGCGTAAAGCCTAAGGGTACGCGCCCTATAAGCGGCTACAAAGATCGTGCGTGGAGTGTCGCGCAGGAGTGAGACAAAAAAGGGCAGCCGAAGCACTTGAGGCCCTCGCGCCGGTCAAGCGGCGGCGGGGGTACAGTGATCTATGACGGCAGCGGCAAGCCTTGGTTAACCATGACCGCAGCGATACCTCTCCTGCGCGGCAACAACCGCTCCGATCACGCATTCACTTGCCAGCGGCGGTTCCCCTGCGCCGCTGGTCTTCCTCCCAAACTCAGCCCCGCCTCGTGCGGGGTTCTTTGCGTGGGAACCTGTCCTTAACCGCACCTAACCCTCTACGGCAGCAGGACCAGCACACCTCAGCCGAGATGTTAACGAACGGCTAACCACCGCGACGACACCATCCTCATGAGCCGGTTTCGATCCGGTCGGTAGTGCGTTCTCCCATCATCTCTGAAGGCGCCCTGCCATGACGATCGTCGATCCACGAACCGGCCACACCGTTACAATGGACATCAAGCCTCTGGTGCGCTGACCGTGGACAGTGTTCCAGCAGATTTCTTGAGCGATGCTCCTCAGGAGCAAGACGAACCTGAGGCGGAGACCCCCATTCGTAAGCATCCCACGCTCTTCCAACTGCGCTCGGGCCAGTGCCGCTTTCCCATCGGCGGGCTGAAGGAGCCCGCTCAGTTCTTCTGCGGCCTAGGTCAACAGGCGTTCTGTCTACCGCCGCAGCCCGGACTTACTTTGTTGGGGCTGCGGTATGGCCTGCGCGAACACACAACCGCAATTACCGCAGCATTGCCCTCCCCTGTCCGGCAACACCAGGGGAGGGCTTTCTATGCCTTGCCGCAAGGGCAGCAGGGGCGTAGCCCCATCCGACGAACGGCAGCTCGTTGACTTGGCTGGGTGTCGTTCGTGGTTCTCCGCAAGGAACCGAAAGGCCCGGCACTGCTCCGACCGTGACCTCATCGCTGTGCAACTCGACGCCCTTCGCGCTGTCCTTGAGGCCGAGAAGCAGCGCACGGATGAATGGAAGGCCGTCGCAGATCGCTTTGCAGGTCAGGCCGAAAAGTTGGTTGAGGCCGATGCCCGGCGCGGCTGGTGGCCATGGCGGCGGAGGGCGTAACGCGGCTCAGCCTTCTCGCAAGAATAGCGCGGCTGCGCAGCCACAAAGGATGACAGCAGGTATCCAGGGGGCGAGGGTGAGCCACATCATGACGGCTCTAACCAAATCAGGTTAGGCCAAGTTCCCTAAGCGTGCTTGCCATATCGACCTATGACATTCAGCCTAGACCACATGGCCTATCAGCTCGCAGTCCGTAGCAGGTGGAATGACGAGAGCGGGCAACCCTCATGCGCCACCAGCTTAGTTATAACGATTTATATAGTTGCGCTCATAATCAAAATGTATTAACCATATTAACGAGGCCCAGAGCCTCTTGTCTCATGAGCTTGGATCGAGAAGGCAACACATGTGGTACAAGGCTTCTTTGGCGACCTCACTCATTATCGCAGCAGCACTCTTAGGTTCACCAGCGAGTGCGGCCACTGTAACATGTGGCACCGGCACGGGAGCGGGACAGAGAAACTTCACTCTTGACGTTGGCAGTAGCGTTTCCTGCTTCGCGACGGGTTCCGGCAACATCAACGGTGAAGCCGGTGATCCGATTATTGGCGATCCGAACACGCAGTACGTCCTGATCGATAAGGTCGATAGTCCGGCTCATGGCGGCGGCATCATGAATGGCGCTCTTACCGCTACGCTTGGCGTCAGAGATGGGAATTTCTCAATCGATCAGAGCGTTTTCTCATCCTTCACGAACATCCTGGTCGCCTTCAAGGTTGGGGGCGGCACTCGCGACCCGGACTGGGCGGTGTTCGCGTTGACTGGACCGTTCACCTTTGTGAATGGAGTGCTGTCAGGGCTCTTTGACGTTGATCCCGACAGTGGCCAAGGCGTGGGCGGTGGTCTCTCCCATGCCAATCTGTACGGCATTGCATCGAGGGTGGTTCCGGGTCCCATTGCAGGCGCTGGTCTTCCCGCCCTAATGGCGCTGGGCGGCCTTGTGTGGGCGCGTCGGCGCAAGGCGGCTGCCGCAGCCTAATCACCTCCTCTGAGATGATCCCTCCGCCCGCCCGGTGCTGCCGTGGCGGGCTTTTGTATGCGCTCGCACATGCTCCTGAGTGCGGGTCCAAAGCTTCGGCCTGCTGGCTATCTGTTCGCCTGCCTGCCGTAGCGAACAAATGGTAGCTCTCAAGGGCCGAGTGGCTTTCGCATTAAAGCATAGGTGAACAGATCACCGTTGGAGCGGTCTGGCCTAGGTCATTGGCCTAGGATCCGCTCCCTTATGCAGTTTGGTAGACCTCAGGCGCGAGCGTGTAGCAGGGCAGAACCATTGTGGCTGAGCTAAGTATCTACGATCTCCTCGGTCGTGCGCCGACAAGGAGGAGGCAATCCGGAGGTAGCTCAAACTTAACTCGCAGCACTCCCCATCGCAAATCGGGCCAAGCACTAGTTAGATATTCCGCGTCACTGGTCGCTGGAGGCATCCTGGGATTCGAGCTGTTGCTGCTGAGCATATTTAGCTTGGGTATGTTTTATCTGCTCAGCGACACCAAGGCGAACGCTCTTCATCTTCTGGCATCAGTTGCAACTCCGGCGCTTGCAGTCCTGATGCTCAAGGTGCAGGAGGCATACTCCTTCCCTGTGCTGCAAAGCATTGCGCTCCCCTACCGCAAGATCATCATCTCTTGGTCCACTGCCTGTTTCGTGCTGGCACCAGTGTTGATCCTGACTTCTGGAAGCAGCCAGAGCCATTGGATTACACTCATCCAATGGTACGTCAGCGGCTTGCTTCTGCTCTTTGGCACAAGAATGGCGACGGGTGCCGTGATGGCGTCCTTCGTCCAAGCAGGCCGCTTTGACCGGCGCACGGCCATTGTTGGTGGCGGCGCACCGGCTGAAAGCTTGATTCAGGCACTGGAGACTCAACCAACAAAAGGTATTCAGATCCTGGGGATCTTTGATGATCGTGACGATACGCGCTCACCTATTGTCGTCGCCAACTACCCCAAGCTAGGGCGGGTGAGCGACCTGACTGACTTCGCTCGTCAGCAGAAGGTTGATCTCATCATCATTACCTTACCGATCACAGCAGAGGATCGCATCCTGCAGATGCTGCGTGATCTTTGGGTCCTTCCCGTTGACATCCGTTTGTCTGCCCATGCCAGTAAGCTCAAGCTGCACAAGCGGTCGTATTCCTATATTGGTGCAGTTCCCGTCTTTGACCTCATCGATAGGCCGATCAGTGACTGGGGCTTGGTTGCAAAATGGCTCTTCGACAAAGTTGTTGGGCTTGCACTGCTCATCGCTCTCACGCCAGTCTTTGCAGCTGTTGCCATTATGGTGAAGCTCGACTCTCCTGGGCCGATCCTGTTTCGTCAAAACCGCTACGGGTTCAACAACGAGTTGATCGAAGTACTCAAATTCAGGTCGCTCTACATCGATCAGAGCGATGCTTCTTCGGCGAAGCAGGTTACAAAGGGCGACCCCCGAGTCACCCGTGTGGGGCGGTTCATTCGGAAAACCTCCCTCGACGAGTTGCCCCAGCTCCTGAACGTGGTTTTCAAGGGCAACCTGTCCCTAGTCGGACCACGCCCACATGCTTTGCAATCGAAGGCTGGGGATTACCTCTTCGATGAAGTCGTCGAAAGCTATTTTGCTCGGCACAAGGTGAAGCCCGGAGTTACGGGATGGGCACAGATCCATGGCTGGCGTGGTGAGACCGATACCGAGGAGAAGTTGCAACGCCGGGTGGAGTGTGACCTCTACTATATTGAGAACTGGTCGTTGCTTTTGGATGTCTACATCCTTCTCATGACACCGCTGTCCCTGCTACGCAGTCAGAACGCATACTGATGCAACATCCAGAAAGGCTGTTGTGCGGTGCGCTAGCGGTTCAAGGGTCGATAGGGCCAGTGGTGCACTTGGGCAGGTGGCAGGCGACGGCTGAGCAACCACCATCACGCCGCCCGCTCCAAGATCCACCTGAACTGCATCGCCGATACCGCCCGGCTGCGTGCTGTCCGCACCATCGATCCGCGACCGTAATCCCGCTTGCCGCTGTTCGGCGAGGCCAAGGGCTGAACGATGGTGTCCTGAGGCGCGTCAATACTCATCACTTAGCATCAGTGTCATGACCCGGCAGGTCACGGCAGGGTCCGCTGGATCGGGCGAATGGTGGCGCAGGTTCGTGTCGTATGCGTCGATTTTGAAGAACACGGTATGCCCCTGAACCCGGACAACCCCGAAATCATGTTCCCCATGGGGGTCGTTGTTGCTGTCGAAAGCGTCGAACCGGGCGACGGCATCCTCGATCAGTATCAGCACGCCTAGACCCAGTGCTTGGACACCTGAGGAGATAACGACCTTGCCGCCGATCCGGTGCTGGCGGAGCTGATCGTTGAGGGGCCGCAAGCGGTTGCTGGCGCTGGTTGCTGACGCAGCCATCGTGGACTCCTGATGAGGGTGTAGGGCAAAGGCTGGACTCGGGCCGGTGAGGCAGGCCCGAGCGGCTTTGTCAGATCCCAGCCGACCTAAGCGGCTTCGTCCACCGGCAAGGGCTCGGCCTTCGTCGGCTCAAGCGGCGGGGGTGGCCGCTGGCTGTGATGCAACAAAGCAAGCTGCTCGCGCGAGCGGGTGAAGACCGGCTCGTCGGGCCATTCGGCGTAACGCAGCATGAAGGTCTCGCCTTCGACGCTGAGCACGACCGCTTCGTGCCATTCGAAGTGGCGTGGGCCTGCCGAGGCGAGCACGATGGCTCCCACTGCAATGGTCTCCCAGCTATGGGGCTGCGGCACTGGGGAAGCTCGCAGCTTCTTGGGTCGGCGTTTGGTGACTTTCATGGTTATGCCTTCGTGCAAATAAAGTGATGCTGAGGCCGACGCGCAGCCTCAGGCGGTGGGTCAAGCGAAGTCGGTTGGCAGGTCTAGGGGCAAGCTGGATGCCGCAGCCCAAGCTGCACCCTGCGGCGGGTGAAGGGGGGCATGTCCGGCCACGAGCACCAGCGCAGGCGAAAGACCTCCTGGCCTTCCTCGACGGCAAGCACCTCGGCCTCATACCAATCGAGGTTGCGAGGAGCATCTGAGGTCAACACGATGGCACCGGGCCGAATGTCCGCCCAACCGCAGGGTTGTTTCGGCCTGCCGTTGCCTTTGTGCGCGGCCAGCGAGGCGGGTGCGGATACTGCCGGTTTCACCTGCGCCGTCATGAGAGCGCCCCTACGAAAAAGAGGCCCCGAAGGCCCCTTTGTGGTCGTGCAGCGATGCGCAGGTTTGGTGGCGGCCAGGCGAGGCCGCGCAGGGGTGGGTAGGTCATCGTCCATTTCCTATCATGTGGCGAGCCGAGCCGGTTCGGCCTCAGCAAGCCAAACTTTCATATAGGATTATTGTCTCTGTGTCAAGCCGATACGGCTGGAATGGTCAAGCTGTCAATGGCAAACCCAAGGCTCAGCACCTCAGCGCCGTTTCGCTCGCCCGAGGCGATACAGACTCGCTAGATACTGCGCTAAAGCCCCGCGTCAGCCATTCCCGATACCGCACCTTCAAAGCTTCAGGTTTGATGATTTCGACTGCATCACCCCAGGTGAAAAGGTGCCACGCCATTTCCGTCAGCCCAGAAGCTGCGAATGTCACCACCACAGAACCATCGGGTTGTTCTGTGACGACCTGCTCGGGGTGAAAGCGAAAGGTGCGAGCGTCGGCGGCGGCATGAGGCTTGAAGCGCCACTCAACATCAAACCGCTCGCCATCCCAGAATGCCCCAAATGAACGTGCTGCGAACGCCCGCAGGTCGAATGAGGGGTCCCGCTCGAAGGTTCGATCCAGCACCTCAATAGCCTCGATGTTGGCTAGCACATAAAGCCGGTGTTCGCGGACATTGGGATGCGTATTGAAGCCGATGAGGTAATTTCGCGAACCCGAAAGAATGCCGTAGGGGTGGAGCCGTGGCCGCGATTGTTCCCCCGTATCACGACGGCAGTATGCTAAGCGCACCTGTTGGCTCGCGAGCATTGCTTCTCGCAATCTATCTATCACTTGCGGGTTGGCGTTTACCCGTGGCCCAGGCCGTACAAGAATCCCGCTGGCTTCGAGAAGCACCTCAATGTCAGGCTCAAGCCGCCGTAGGATAGATCGGGGTAGTGAGCCTTCCAGATTGATGGCAAGCAGCTCAAGTCGCTCAGCCTCTTGGCCGCCCCCTTCTTGCGTTGCTGGCCGAGCCCTGCTGCTGCATCGCCAGCCGCAAAGGTATAATTGGGGTGGGGCCGGATTGATCCTAATCCAAGTTATTGTGCCAAGCTGAGGGCACGCGGGCGCAGGGTCAGGGCATCACCACCGCTTCCAGGTAGGGTTTATTGCAAAAGCGTATGGCACCAACAGGATCGATAGAGGTGGTTCAACGGCGAGGTTTTTGAGCGGCCCCGATCTTCATAGTTCGATCAAGGAGCTTACTGCTCAGCCACAAGCCCGTTGTGCCGTAGCATTTTGGGGGGCTGGTTCAGAAGAAATCGTTACACAAGTAGACGCTCGGATAATCTGCAACTTGAAGGCTGGTGGCACTAACCCCTTCGCGCTCCGGAAGCTTAAGACTAAACAGATCAGGCAGTACGATCTCCTCCATGCAAAGGTCTATATTGGCCAAGAGGAGGCGGTTGTTGCATCGGCCAATGCGTCCGCCAATGGGCTAGGCTTGGAGGGCTCCGAGCAAACAAGTTGGATGGAAGCTGGGGTCCGGCTGAGCAATATCGCTCCAGTCGGTGCTTGGTTTGAGAAATTGTGGGAGCAGAGCTGGGAAATAAAAGCAGATGATTGGGCAGCAGCCGAGAAATCGTGGCGTGAGCGACGATCTTTTAGACCAACCACTTCCTTTTCTGCTTTCGATGAGACTGTGCCTGTTCTACCACTTGCAGGATGTTACGTCCCATCGAGTAAATGGGAATACATCACTGAAAACGTTGAGAAGCAACTCGGAAAATACGATAATCTTATTCAGCAACGTCTCGATACTGGGCTTGAGGTAGAGCATCCTGATGATGAGCCCGTGTTGAAGGATCGCTGGGTTCTCTGTTGGACTCGTGGAAAGGACGGCCTTCCAGCCAAGCGGCGAAAGCTTTGGTGGGTCCGGCTTAGCGATGTGGTGGTTAGGGACGCATACCGCTATTCAGGCGATGGCAAACGGCGGGACTGCATTCTTGGGGTCGAACGTGTACCTCCAGTCCCTTTCAATGCCAACGAGGCTCGGTTCATCGAGGCCCTGAGGGAGGTTCTTGCGCGGGACGAATATGTGCCCTTACGCGAGAGAGAATATGATGGGGCTTGGTTCAAACCCAGAGCCGAGTTGATTGCGGGTCTCAGGCGGGATCTTAAACGCGCCTACAAGCCTGATGAGGCTCTGGCCGAATAGATGGTTCGAGGACTTCTCACGCCATAACGAGGCGAACGCGTTGCTTTTCACGGTCACCTGATTTGTCACCTTAAAGAGTACCCTCTGCTTTATAATCAGAGGGTAATGTAGAAGCTTCATTGTGATTTCATTGAATTTTTCTCAGCCATGCGCCTTTAAATTCCCGTCAGGGAAGCACATGGGAAGCGGACGCGCGACTCGGAGCATCCGATACCAAGTTTTATCTATTCGTAGGTCGCCAGCGATAGATATAACCAAGTGGACCTTGTGCGGTGGGTTTAAAATCAATAGACTTAAAGACTATATGTACAGGATTATTGTTTTTGACGTCTTTATCCATAGAGTGAAATAAAAGCCTTCCGCAATAAACAAATGGCTGAACTTTGCCGTTTATGTTATCGTGAATACGACAAAACAAAATAACATTAACGCGCCCGCTAATGATATCTAATATTTTTGGTGAGTATTGGTGTTGTTGGTTCTGACTATCCAATGAAACAAATCACCGTCAAAATAATCTCTATGTTGATAATGAGCTGTCCGGTCCTTTTTTTCAAGGGTTACCATGAGGGCAGTCGTTCCATCAAGATAGACAAGACCAGACTGGCTGCCTGCGATCTTCTCGTATCCTTTTATGCTTCCTGCTTCTCTGCGCGAATACTGCCTTCCCAACATGAAGTCGTTCGCAGTCATTGAAGGCTCCCCGGTCCGGACTTAGCCTAGCCCTGTTATCCTCGTGCAGAATGGCTCTGCTAATCAATACCGTTTCAGCAGTGGGCTTTGCTCATTAGGGTATACCCCAGCGGTACATGCGGCTGTGACAGCCTCAGCGTAGCGATAGGTTTGATCTTGAGTTTTTGCGACGCCAAGGTCGGCGGATTGATCCTGTTGTGACGATCAGCCCTTCCCTACCTTGCTGCAAGTTGACCAAGGATGCTTGAACGAACTTGGACAGGTAGGAGGTCCAGTTTGGAGGCTATGTCACTAGCATGAGCGACTTGGAGAACATTCTTGATCGCTTTAACCGCAAAGAACGCCACTGGCTTATCCGGAGTGCCTTAGGAGATGGTGCGATCCGCCTAGGATCTAAGTTCAGCGACCACTTAGAGGCGGCAGTCCGACGGAAAGATCCGACGGTTGTCATTCCCCCCAAGGTTTGGTGGGCAACCGATTACCACATCGACTGGCTTGTCGCAGCACTCAGGCTCTACCCTTACAACGGGGAGCTGATGAATGGGCAGCCCCAAGACAATACCGCCAAGGAAGTGGTGGGCCACCAACAGGACGTGGATCTCCTTATCGCATTCGGGAGTACCGTCGTTCTCATTGAAGCCAAGGGGGTAGGAAGCTGGTCAGGCCAAGGGCTCACGAACAGAATTAGACGCCTTGCCCGGCTCGGTCCGCCTAACGGCGACCTGATCAATTCCCGTGGTATGAGTGCGACCGGCGTCCAGTTGTTCTTCGTGTTGTGCTCGCCCGAGGAGCCCAATCTTGACGTTCAGGGCTGGCCAAACTGGACACTTGACGGAGAGGGTAGCCCGCTTTGGATGAAACTCGACACACCGGGTGGTCGGGAGAAGTTCCTAAAGGTAACTCGGTGTGATGACCAAGGTCGCTCATCCGCCAGCGGAACACATTGGCGGCTTGTGCGAGAGGAGAACCTCTTCAACTCGTCAGATTGAACAAAGACTGTGGTCGAAAGTGCGGCTTATTTCGGCACTCGACAGAGCTTCAAAGGCAGTGCGCCCGCCGTCAAATCAGGATGCGCTCGACTTCATCGAGGCTCACCTCGTCGCTGCGGCGGTCATAAAGCTGGGTTGTGCGTGTTGAGGCATGGTTGGCGATCATCGCGGCTTTCTCCAGCGTGCCGCCGTTCTTGAGATAGGCCGTGATGCCGGTCGCGCGGAAGGTATGATTGCCAATCTTCGTGCGGATGCCTGCCGCCCGCGCCCGCCGTTGGATCATGGCATAGGCATTCGCCTGCGGCAGTGGCGTGCGGGTCAACTGCCCCGTCCCTCGGCCCAACGTGCGAAACAACGGCCCCTGCGGGTCGTTCAGCAGGCCCGTGCCGTCGAGGTAGGCGTGCACGTAAGTTTCGAGGTTGTGGTGGCAGGGCAAGGCAACGAACTTGCCGCCTTTCTCGCGCAGGTTCACCCAAAGCCGCCGCTTCTGGACGTAGACATCCTCAACCCGCATCGCGGTGGCGGCCCCGATGCAGGCGAAGGTGTAGACCATCAACCCGATCAGCGCCCGGTCGCGCAGGCCCGCAGGGGTGCTCACGTCGATGCTGTCGAGGAGGTGGCGGGCTTCGTCGGGTGCCAGCACGGGGGTCTTTCCCCGCTTAACGACATGCTTGGGACCACGCACGGCAGTGGCCGGATTGAACGGCAGAATGCCGCCGGTGGCGAGCCAATCGAACATCATGCGAATGGCGGCGAGCCGCTGTTTCACGCTCGCGGCGGACTGGTGATGGGTGAGTTCCTCCACGTAGGCGGCGACATGGATTGAGTGCTCATTAGAGCGGCGGCGCAAGAGCCCCTATTCTGACGGCCTTTGTACCGCATGTTCAGCGACGCCACCGACCTAACGACCGTTGTTGATGACACATCGCGCGAGCCTCAATTACGTGCCCGAGCGTTGCGTGTCTGAGAAGCACGACTAAACTGCACCGGAAGGAGCGATTCAACCCTGAGGTAGCCATGGCTTTCCGCATACTTTCCATAGACGGTGGCGGCATTCGGGGAGTAATCCCAGCTATTTGGCTATCAAAAATACAAGACACCTTAGAGAAGCCTCTATCGGAATGTTTTGATCTGATGATAGGCACGTCAACAGGGTCGATTGTAGCCGCTGCGGCCTCTATCGATTTGGACATAAAAGATACTATCGATCTATATAGCGAGTTTGGTCCAAAAATCTTCCCTGCTGATCTGATGGCCAAGAACAAATGGACCATAATTGACAAATTGCTTGGAGGACCAGTTTACAGTGACGTCCCTCTGGAAGATGCCTTAAAAAAGCTATTCGGCCTCGGAAGAAGGTTGGGAGAGGCGAATACAAGGCTTTTCATCCCTTCTTATGATGTATACAATAGAAGTATGTATAACTTCAGATCATATGTTGAAGAACATACTGGAATACCCATTTGGGAAGCGTGTAAGGCCTCGAGTTCCGCGCCGACATACTTTCCTGCGCACGTTTTCGAAACAAACTTCACCCAAGTGCCCTTAATTGATGGTGGCGTATTCGCAAATAATCCAACTTTGCTCGGAATAGCGGAGGCGGTTGAAATACACAACAAAGACAGTATGGCCGCGTTGGAAGACGATTTCCAGATCGTAGTTGTGTCTCTAGGCACCGGTAATATGCTTCGTCGCATAGAAATTGAACAGGCATTGGAATGGGGCCCAATGAATTGGGTTCGCCCTGTCATAGATGTCTTGTTTGATGGCTCCTCAGAGGTTGCTAATCATTGCGCAAGACTGCTAGTTTCTGACAAGAATTACATCCGCGTTCAGGTAAGCTTACATCAGGTTAGTGATGACTTGGACGATGCAAGTCAGGATAATATCATTCGCTTAAAAAATATCGCAACACACCATATTGAACACGATGATGGACCAGCGATACTAGCTCGCATAGCGACACTCCTAGGAAAGTAACGCGATGTGAACTGAATGTGGATCTTGAAGTGAAGATCCGGCTCGATCACCCACTGCGGTACATCCAGGCTATCGTGAATGAGGCACGTGCCGCGCTTGGAGGGGCGTTCGCGCCCTCGGGCGTGCTCCGGCACAAGAACGGCAGCCGGTAGGTGCCGACCCGATCTCAGGTAACCGAGTGTGCGCGACAGCACCGCGCGCGGAGCGGTTTGGCATGGCTTACCGTGGGGCGCGAGCGTGATTGGGGCGCGTCACGGCTTCTCATCGAAACTGAGGAGTCAGCCATGCGCCCCAATTATGGGAACAAGGCCGGTGGGCATCTGTCCAGCGAGATGTTGTCAACAATGCGGCTCGCGACCACAGCGGCAGACGGCCCGCTGAAGCTAGCTACAGCAGTTCATGAAGCAGGGCACGCCGTGATCGGGCGGGCACTCGGACTCGCTTGTGGCCCAGCAACGATAATCCGCGATGGAAACGAACTTGGTCACGCCATCGTTGAGGACCCACTACGCACATGGCAGCGCGGCGACGGACCAAGGCGTCGCCTGCTGGAGAGCCACTGCATCACCCTCTATGCAGGCGCTGAAGCCGAGCGTGAGATCCTCGGGACCGAGCTGGTCGGCGACGGGGCCGACCGCGACAAGGCGGAAATGTGCATCTACCAATCGAATGTGCGCATCACCGGCGTCCAATATCTACGGGACGCGGCTTGGGTGCGCTATGCGGAGGCTTTGCGCGCACGGGCTCGCCGCCTCGTGCGAGCGCGTCGTGAACAGATCGAAGCTGTTGCGAAAGCCGTTCACATCCACCACCATCTAAGCGGAGAGGAAATCAACGCGGCGATGGTTACAGCGGCCCATAGCTGAACCAGCAGCAATTTGGGGCGGTTCGGTTCAAACCGCTGGGCAGATGTTGAAAGGCGGAGCATGGAAGCGACTAAGCACCAAAACATTGGAAGCCCCGCGACCAGTAGGTGGCGCTTGATGCTGAACGACGCCAGTCCGCCTTCATCACTCTCTCCCGCCCTTCAGGCGCTCTGGCGACTTGCGAAGGGCGACTGGGAACAGGCCCACACGCTCGTGCAAAACGAGAGTGATGCACATGCAGCATGGGTTCATGCCCACCTGCATCGGGTGGAGGGCGATCTCGCCAATGCAGGATACTGGTATCGAAAGGCAGGACGCAGTCCTTCAGAAAGCGATCTCGAAACTGAACGCGACGCCATCGCGGAAACGCTGCTCGGAGCAGGCTGAGCACAGGAAACGCTGTGGGTGAAGGTCAGACATGGCTTACATCGGCTACGCTCGCGTCAGCACTACTGGAATGCGGCGGAGAAATGCATGGGCTGACTCGACCTCTCTTCACGCTCGGCGCTTGGGCTCGCGCCAGCCGACGACACGCCCCTCGATCAACCGCTCTAGCTCACCCGCCGGGGTGTCCGGCTTGGGGTGCCAAGAACCACGACCTG
>JAESFT010000673.1_pt1 | contig 15802 bp, 12 predicted proteins | sample 9269451 | NCBI WGS metagenome assembly JAESFT01 (sample SAMN14502557, study PRJNA617106) | algae metagenome | isolation source: Scytonema hyalinum WJT4-NPBG1 and co-occurring heterotrophs from well... | place: USA: Mojave Desert, Joshua Tree National Park, California | collected 2006-05-25
CATACGTTAAACGGAAAATTAGCCTATCCAGCCCGATATGGCATTCTAAGCTTAATGCCTGGTACCGGCATTCATGCTTCCTGACCTGCCAGCAGCCGTTCGAACTGTTCCGGCGGCAGAGGCTGTGAAAAAAGAAACCCCTGCCCGTAATCGCACCCTGCCTGTTTGAGCCAGTCAAGCTGCTCCTGGGTTTCGATGCCTTCGGCAATCACTTTCAAACCGAGTTTGTGCGCCATGACGATGATGGTTTCCGCAATGGTTCTCGTAATGGTGTCCGCCGTGGAGCCGCCGACGAATGACTGATCGATCTTCAGATAATCAACATCGAATTTCTTCAGATAGGCCATGGAAGAATAGCCGGTCCCGAAATCATCAATCGCAACCTGGATGCCGGCGTTGCGCATTGCCAGCAGAATTTCGGCCGTGGCCGCCGTGGTATTGAACAAGAGGTTTTCCGTGATCTCGACCGAGATGCTGTTCCAGGCAATGCCGAGGCTGCGCAAATGCCTTCCCCAGTTCATGGCGTTTTTCTGCGGCAAAAACTGGATCGGCGATTTATTGATGCTGACCTGGAAGAGCTCTCCGGCCTGCTCGGTCCATCGCTTCGACCAATGGGCCGCTTCGACAAAAACCCAATTGCCGATGTCGTTGATCAAACCGCTTTCCTCGGCAAGACCGATGAATTCGGATGGCAGCAACATGCCCTTTTGCGGATGCCGCCAACGCAGCAACGCCTCGCTCTTCGATATCCGGCCGGTGTGCAATTCCACAATGGGCTGGAAGTACACCCGCAGCTCATTTCTTGGCAGCGCTTCGCGCAATTCGGCGATCATCGAGATGCGATGCCGTGCCTTTTCCTGCATCGAACGCGTGAAAAAGCAAAATTGGTTGCGGCCGGCATTCTTTGCAACATACATTGCCTGGTCCGCATTCCGGATCAGATCCTCCAGGTGTACCCCATCATCGGGATGCATGGTGATGCCGATGCTTCCGGAGACATGAATGCGCTCGTGGCCAAGGTCAAACGGACGTGCCAGTACATTCAGGATCTTCTGCGCGATGAATTCGACATGGGAACGTCCGTCCAGATCGGTCAGGATGACGGTAAATTCATCACCGCCGAGACGTGCGACCGTGTCGACGGCACGAACACAGGAGCGGATACGCTTCGCGCATTCGCGCAGCAGACTGTCGCCCGCGCCGTGCCCGAGCAGATCGTTGACCTCCTTGAACCGGTCCAGATCAATAAACATCAGCGCGACCGGCCTTCCGGTGCGTTGTGAACTCAGCATCTCGTGTTCAAGCCGGTCGCGAAACAGGTTCCGGTTCGGAAGGCTGGTCAGCGAGTCGTAGTTTGCACGGCGCAGGGTTTCCTGTTCCGACGAGATATCGATCGTCGTGCCGACCATGCGGGTGGCCCAGCCGTTGCCGTCACGGTGGATGACGGCGCCACGGGCAAGCAACCATTTCCAGCTGCCGTTTTTGCAGCGCACCCGGTATTCACAGGAAAGAAATGGAATGCGACCCTGCACGCATGCCATCGCATGGTCCTTGACACGCTCCTGATCCTCGGGATGCGTAATGGCAAGCCAGTTTTCCATCGAATCGCCGATCTCGACATCGTTGTATCCGAGCATGGCTCGCCCACGCGCCGAGAGGGAAAACTTTTTTCCGGCGATGTTCCAGTCCCAGACGCCGTCTCCAGCCGCTTCCAGCGCCAGGTGAAACCGGTCTTCACTGCTGCGAAGCTCATCGCGTACAAGCACCTCCTTCGTCACGTCGTAGCCGAATGCAAGGATGCCCGCTACCGCGCCATCCTCACTGAATATCGGCCGGTACACGAAATTGACGTAGGCATCGATGCAGGCGGCGCCCGGAGCAGGCTGCAGCTTCACCCTGTGAGCCCGACCCACGTAGGGTTTGCCGGTGGCGTAGACCTGGTCAAGCAGTCTGACAAGGTCGTTGTCGCTTCCTTCCGGGGACATGTCCCGCGCCGACATGCCGATAACCGGACGGTGACATACGATTTGATAACAGGACCTGTTGACGAGCTCGACGATGTGCGTCGGCCCGCGCGTAACGCAGATAAACCCGGGAGCATGATCGATCACTTCCTGAAGGGAAATCAACGGTTCCGGACGGGTGCCTTTATTCTGGTTTTTATCGGTCCCGTCCCGGAACACATCGAAAACCGAACGACCGGTAATGTCATCGCGCCGCAGCGACCATTCCGCCAGAAAACTGCTGGTCGCGTCGACGATCGACAAGTCATTTCCCAGCACAAGATATGATTTTGCCGATTCGCTGAACTCGAGAAAATCATCAATGACCTGAGTCATATGTCCACCCTGTTGCCGTGTATTGATCAAATGCAGTGTTCGAAAAACACGGATGCCTCCTTATTTGGCGCAGCAGGGTTCCTATAGTTCATTTTGTAACGATAAGTTTGACTACTTGAACAATTTCACTCTGTCTCCAGACGCAGATTCCGGCCGGGCGGAAGCGGTAGCTCTCCAAAAAATCTAGTGCATGCGCCGATTCGACATGGGGAACGTTGCACAACGCCATCGATGTAAAGCACTCCCTCGAAACAATCAACCTTTTGACCTTAATTTCCAAGCAGAATGAATTGCCCTCTTGACTCTCTCGTCACGGGAGGGTTTAGCATGTCGGAAACTTCAGGGGTTCTCATGCTTTTAAAAATCGGTGAGCTGTCGAAGCGCACAGGCGTCACGATTCGTGCATTGCGCCATTACGATGAGATCGGTCTGCTTTCTCCTTCGGCACGCTCCGAGGGCGGGTTCAGGCTCTACGGTCCGGACGACGTCGGCAAGCTCTATCGGATACAAGCGCTTATCCGTCTCAACCTTTCACTCACCGAGATTCAGCAACTTCTCACTGTCGGCGGCGCAGCCTTTCCGGACGTGGTGGAAAAGCAGATTGTCTTTCTGAATCATCAGATCAGCCATGCCGCCGCACTGCGTGATCACCTCACCGAACTTCAATCGAGGCATCGCCAATCCAGTGCGCTGGCCATGGACGATTGGCTCGGCGCGTTGGCGCAGATGTCGGCCGTCTCCAGATACTTCAATGATGACGAACGCGACGCATTGGCGACGCAACGTGCCTCCGTCAAAGCGCCCGGCGGCGATGAGAAGGCGGCACTGGTCGCTGCATTGCAGCGGTTCATGACACAAGGTGTTGCGGCCGATAGTGACGACGCGCAGGAGTTGGGTTATCGCTGGATACAGCTTCTCATGAAGGAAGTCGGTGGCGACGAAGGGCTGCTGATGAAGTATTACGCGATGCAGTGGAATGAGGAGTCGCTTCAGATGCTATCCGGAATAGATCATTCCGGTATGACCTACATTTCGCACGCCATGGCCTATCGCCGCCTGAAGCTCTACGCCAAATATTGCAGCCGCGGGGAGATTGAGATTTTGCGCCATCACTATGTCCGGTGCACCACATCATGGCCGCCGCTCATTGCCGCGATACGCAGTCATATGGCAGAGGGCACCGAACCGGACGATCCGGACATGCAACGCCTCGCAAAGGAATGGACCCAGCTGGAGAGCAGGAAGGTAGGCGGTGCCCCGGGACTGGCGGCAAAACTTCAACATGCCTTCACGCAGGAACCTGCATTGCGCTTCGGTTCGGGCATCGACGAGCCGTTTCTCGATTATCTGAACAAGGCATTGCAGGCGCTGCAGAAAAAAACGATCAACAACAAGACCAGGGCCGCTCCATGACTTTCACGCATCACTTTTTAAACGGAAATTTCGCGCCGGTTCGCAATGAACATGATTTCACCAATCTGTCCGTCGTCGGTGCGCTGCCGGACGCGCTGGCGGGCGCGCTTTACCGGGTCGGACCGAATCCGCAGTTTGACCCGCGCGACGCCTTCTATCACTGGTTTGCCGGCGACGGCATGGTTCATGCGTTTTATATCGGAAATGGAAAGGTCGCATACAGGAATCGCTGGATGCGCACGCCCAAGTGGCAATTGGAAAACCAGGCTGGCAAGGCGCTTTTTGGTACATTCGGCAATCCCGCGACCAGCGATCCGGCGGCAATCGGTCGCAGCACCGGGACTGCCAACACGAATATCGTCTCCCACGCAGGCCGTCTGTTCGCGCTCGAAGAATCGCATCAGCCTTTTGAATTCGACCCGCTTACCCTGGAATCGAAGGGCTATCAAAGTTTTGGCGGAGTGATTTCCTCGCGCTTTACCGCTCACCCCAAACCGGATCCCGAGACTGGCGAGCTGCACTTCTTCGCCTACTCCGTCGGCGGACCCGGCACCACGGAAATGCAATACGGAATCCTGGACCGGGAATGCCGAGTGGCCAGACTGGACGCTTTTCATGCGCCATACGCCAGCATGGTGCATGACTTCGTCGCGACAACCGCGCATTTAGTGTTCCCGATCACCCCGCTCACATCCAGCATGGATAGAGCCATGAAGGGAAAGCCCTTGTTCGCATGGGAAGAGGAACGTGCCGTCCACATCGGTGTGTTGCCAAAGGGAGCGGAAATCAGTGCAATGCGGTGGCTGGACACCGACCCCTGCCATGTATTCCATTTCATGAACGCCTGGGAGTCAGACGGCAAGATCACTGTCTACGCCATGCAGTCGGAGATGGCGCCGGGAATGCCGTACGCCGATGGCCGGCCCGGCGAGCCCGGGAAGTCGGCGGCAAGATTGTCCCGCTGGACGATCGATCTCAGCAGCCTGCGCGGGAAAGTCGAACGTACGGTCATCGATGACGTCCCCGCGGAATTTCCGAGAATTGACGAACGATACGCCGGCCGTTACAACCGCTACGGCTGGTATATCTGTCATGCGGATGGAAATGTCAGAAGCGAAGCGGAGGATGTTTTGTACGGCACGTTGACCTGCCATGACTTCACTACGGCACGCAGACAGCGATACAGCGTGCCGGAAGGCGATGTCCTGTCCGAGCCGGTATTCGCGCCGCGCAATCAAGCAGCCGATGAAGGCGACGGCTGGATCATGATGACCGCATGGCGCGCGGCCGAGCAGCGGAGTGATCTGCTGGTTTTCAATGCCACCGACATCGCAACCGGCCCGATTGCAATGGTGCGTCTTCCATGCCGGATTCCTTTTGGCTTTCATGGCGCATGGATACCGGCGTAGTTGCATACTCATGGGCGGCACCATGGTTGCGCTAAAAGTTTGCTTGCCTGCTTACTGCATAGCCGATGCCCGCTGGTGCAGTCGTGATGCCCATCCCGCCGGCATAACGACAAAACACGAATTCCCCGGATCGAGGTTTTGCCGGAAAGACAATGCGATTTACCTTAACGAGAGGCGTCCTTGGTTTTGACTAAGTCCCCATCCTGTTCGGCCAAGCCAAGCAATGCAGCCAGAACGCTGATAGCATGCCTTCCACAGAGAAGTTCAGCTATGGAAGGATTGTTAACGTGATTGTTTCTGCAAGCCATGCCGGTCCATCGGGTTCCCTGCAGCGCCTTGAATTTGGCCGTGTCTCGGTCGTTCTGGGCGAGAAGAGCGGGAAGTATCCCAATGGGAATCAGGTCCTCATTCGAGGCACGGATACCCGTGCGGCGTTCGACACCCCAATCGTCTCGAACTACATCGGCCCCGAGTTCGACGCTACGGAACTGGTGGTCATGGGCCATGTGCACGAGGACCACATGGCCGGTCTGCATCGACTGCCAAATGCACGTGTGTACGTTCACGAAGCCGATGTGGCGGCGGCCCGCAGCTGGAGTGGCATGGTGGCTGCCTTCGGCATGACGGACGAGACGGTCATTTCCCGGACTCTGGACAAATTCCAGCGCGAATTCTTCTATGCACCACGCCCGGACGCGCTGAGTTATGAAGACGGTATGACCTGGGATCTGGGGCAGTCGACGATCCGTGCGTTCCATCTGCCTGGCCATACTGCCGGCCATTGCGTTCTGCTGGTCGAGCCGGAGGGCGTCGCCTTTACCGGCGACATCGATCTGACGGGGTTCGGACCGTATTACGGGGATGCCTGTTCAAACCTGGGCGACTTTCGCCGGAGCTTGCAGCGGCTGCCCGATATTCCGGCAAAGGTTTGGGTCACGTCCCACCATCGGGGCGTCTATACCGACAGAGATCGATTCCTGCATGACCTCGCGGCGTTCGCGGCCAAGCTCGATGAGCGCGAGCAGCAGATATTGAAATGGCTTGGCGAATCGCCGAAGACATTGGAACAGATGGTTGAACGACGGTTGTTGTATCCCCAGGGCTTCAATGCTGCCTGGGTGACGGACGCCGAGACCCGCACTATTTCACGGCATCTGGCCGAACTGCTTTCCAGCGGGCGGGTGCAGGTGGATGAGCAAGGTTTCTATCGATGTGGATGACCATGCCGCTTGCAGGAGCAGTTCGCTCAGCGAAAACCGCAGCGTTGCGCGCATGTCTTCGACCGCTTTCGGGAAGCTAACGCGACAGAACCCGTCGGAAGTAGCGGAATCTGTTCAAGCGGCCGCCGTTTGAAGCTTTGGCTCAACAGCGATCGGCGCATATTCTCCATATCCGTCAGGCCAGGCGGTCAGGACCTCAAACCCGCTTTCGGTGACCGCCACCATGTGTTCCCACTGCGCGGACAACGAGCGGTCTTTCGTCACGACTGTCCAGCCATCGCCGAGCTGCCTGGTAGCCGACTTGCCGGCATTGAGCATCGGCTCGATCGTGAAGATCATGCCTGGTTTGAGTGCCAGGCCGGTCCCCGGACGGCCAACGTTCAGTACTTGAGGTTCGTCGTGATAGACGGTGCCGATGCCGTGGCCGCAGAATTCGCGCACGACGCCGAATCCCTCGCGCTGCGCGACGGTCTGGATGGCGTGGCCGACATCGCCTAATGTCGCCCCGGGACGCACGGCGAGAATGCCGGCGCGCATTGCCTCATAGGTCGCAAAGACCAGGCGTTTGGCGAGGATTCCCGGCTCGCCGACGAAGTACATGCGGCTGGTATCGCCAAACCATCCATCCTTGATGACAGCGACGTCGATATTGATGATGTCCCCCTCCTTAAGGCGCTTATCGGAGGGAATCCCGTGGCAGACAACATGGTTGACCGAGGTGAGGACCGTCTTGGGATAGCCAAGGTAGCCTATGTTGGCGGGCGTGGCCTTCAGTACATCGGCAATATAGCCATGGCAGATTCGGTCGAGCTCGTCCGTGGTGACGCCTGGTCTGACATGGGCCGCGATCATCCGCAACACGTCCGCCGCCAGTGCTCCGGCCCGACGCGCCATGGCGATCTCCGCTTCCGAGCGGATAGGGACTTTGCCTCTGGTTGTCACGCCGCCTCCGGCTCGGTGGAACGAACGACCTCCTGGCCGAGGTCACCCGAATGCTGCGCCTTGATCAGCAACTGGCAGATCTCCGCATAGCTCAGGTTCGGATTGAGTTCGGCCAGCATGCCGACACGAAGCCAGTGCTCGGCTTGGGCATTGATCGAGCGGCTGAGCGCCGCGCTGGTGGAGCGCAGGTTTTCATGCATCTGCTCCGAGATTTTGAGAATTCCCATTGTCGCGTCGATATATGGTTTGTAGTCAAACCGTATACTGCCATGCCAGGTTTTTACCGCACGGACGTTTTATAGCCTGGGATGCCGCACCGGGAAGTGGCCAGCCACATTGCAATGCCCCGGGCAACAAACAATCCGGTGAACGCACCGTATATCAGGCTGGTTGCCATCACGAAGTGGGCTGCATCGCGCAGCTCGGGAACAGTCGCCAAGGCCATTCCGGCAAGGAATTTGACGGCAAAGATGCCGAGAAAGAGCGCCAACGGAAACCAGCTGCCGGGGACGCTCAGGCGTTGTTGCGAGTCCGACCAGGATATTCCGCGCCAGATGCCAAGTTTGGAGGCAAGTCCGGTTGCAACGGCCAACCCGATGGTCCAGACGAGGATGGCGCCGACGCTTGCGCCGGAAGCGGAGATCACGCCGACAAGCGAAACTGCAGTCATCACGGCCGGGAGCACGATTCCGCGACGCAGGGACTGATGGCGTGTCCGGGATTGTTGCACGCCCAGGACGATCAGCGCGACCAATACCGGCCAGACCCAGACGGGCGCTTGCGAAAAGATTGTTGCAGCCATATCACCTCCTCGTATCTGTCAATGAATCGATACGTGATGATGGTCCGGCTGCCTGCAGCCGGCGAGCGATTTGCGACGAAACGGCGATATCGGGGAGTGAAGCGTCCGCACGGGACAATCGACCAGGCAGGCGGGCAACCCCCGGCGACTTTGATAAAAGGCCAATCCAGTCTTACTTACTTGACTAAACGGCATGAAATGCGCTGTGCCAAGACCTGTCCTGTTTGATCAACTTCAAGAGAAGTTCAACATGGACATGGATTGCACAAGGAAATATGCGTCAATTTCCATCGACCGGCAGTGACAGTACATTTCCGAGTTGCACCTCAAGCATCGACTTCGGCAGGAAACTGGCAGCATTCTTCAAAAGAGAAAGCAGGTGCATTGGGCTCGTCAACCTGTTTTCCATGTGATCGGCCACTACAAATGGAAGGTGAGGCGAGGCATGAATCCGAATGCAGATGACACCGCACTTGCCAGCCGTCAACATGGGCTTGGCGACGTGCTGCGCCGGACGGCCTCGAGGTTGCCGGCCAAGATCGGAATCATTTGCGGCAAGGTACAGTGGACTTACGCCGAATTCGACGGCATCTGCACCCGACTGGCCAATTCCCTGATTGCCGAAGGCGTGCGTCACGGCGACCGCGTCGCTATTCTTTCGCGCAATTCCCATGCCTTTGCGGCAATGCGCTTTGCGGTCGCGCGCATCGGCGCGGTGCTGGTGCCGATCAATTTCATGCTGAATGAGGACGAGGTCGCTTTCATCCTAAAGAGCTCGGGCGCGGAAACCCTGCTTGTCGGCGCCGGTTTCGAGCGGCTTGCCGCATCTGCCGCGGAGAAGGGCACGGCGGTGCAACGAATCTTCTGGCTTCCCGGCGAAGACGACGAAGAGCGGGCACCGGACGGACTGCGCACATTCGACCATCTTCTCGCGCGCGACGCGCCGTCCGTATCGCCACAGGCAATCGATTCCCGTTCGCTGCTGCAGATCATTTACACCAGCGGCACCGAATCCCTGCCCAAGGGCGCCATGCTGAGCCATGAGGCAGTGCTGTGGGAATACGTCAGCTGCGTGATTGAGGGAGGGATGGCAGCGGAAGACGTGCTGCTGCATGCCTTGCCGCTGTATCACTGCGCCCAGCTCGATGTATTCCTCGGCCCCGGCGTCTATCTAGGTACCACCAACGTCATCACGGGACAGCCCAAACCCGAAGTCATTCTGCCGCTGATCGAGCGATATCGCGTGAACTCCTTTTTTTCGCCGCCTTCAGTCTGGATCGCCTTGCTGAGGTCGCCCCTGTTCGACCGCACCGACCTGGCGTCGCTTGAGAAGGGCTACTACGGTGCATCCATCATGCCGGTCGAGGTGCTCAAGGAGATGCAGGTGCGGATGCCACGGGTGCGGCTCTGGAATTTTTACGGGCAGACCGAGATTGCACCGCTGGCCACCGTCCTTTACCCGGAGGAACAGCTGCGCAAGGCTGGATCGGCTGGCAGACCCGTGCTCAATGTCGAGACCCGGGTGGTGGATGAGGCAATGCGGGATGTCGCGCCGGGCGAAATCGGAGAAATCGTGCATCGCTCGCCCCAGCTCCTGACCGGCTACTACAACGACCCGGAGAAAACGGCGGCCGCTTTTCAGGGTGGATGGTTCCATAGCGGCGACCTGGCGGTGCGCGACGAGGAGGGGTATATCACGGTGGTGGACCGCAAGAAGGACATGATCAAGAGCGGTGGCGAGAACGTCGCCAGCCGTGAAGTGGAAGAGGCGATCTTCCGCATGCCGTCCGTATCCGAAGTCGCCGTTATCGGTTTGCCGGACCCGTACTGGGTGGAGGCGGTGACGGCAGTGATCGTCCCGCGACAGGGGCATGCAGTGAGCGAGGATGAGGTGATTTCCTTTTGCAAGTCCTGCATGGCGCATTTCAAGGTGCCCAAGCGCGTCATCGTCACCGACACCCTGCCCAAAAATCCGAGCGGAAAACTGTTGAAGAGGGAATTGAGGCGCCAACTTCAATCCAGCGTCTGAACAAAGGCAAGGTACGGCGACATGCTGACCGGCGTCGCTCAAATCGTGTCATGGATCATCAACCGCTTCGCTATGAAGCTAAAACCAAGGAGACAGACCATGAAAAGAAGCAAGTGGATGTTTTGCTGTTTATCGCTGGTCGGCATGGCCGGATATTCCGGCCTGGCTCAGGCCCAGGTGTCCGGAGATGCGGTCAGGATAGGGCTTGTCACGGATATGTCCGGCTTATACGCCGATATCGACGGGCCGGCGGGAGCGGAAGCCGTCAAGATGGCGATTGCGGATTTTGGTGGAAAAGTCCTCGGAAAACCGATCGAGTTCGTATCGGCGGATCATCAGAACAAGGCTGACATTGCAGCGACGAAAGCGCGGGAATGGTTCGACCAGCAAGGCCTCGACATGCTCCTGGGCGGATCCAACTCCGGGGCCGGCCTCGCGATGAACAAGGTCGCAGCGGAAAAGAAGCGCGTCTATATCAACATTGGCGGCGCGTCCTCCCGATTCACGAACGAAGATTGCACACCCTACACCGTCCACTATGCGTACGACACGTATGCATTGGCGCAGGGAACGGGTTCCGCCATCGTCAAGCAGGGCGGCAAAAGCTGGTATTTCCTTACCGCTGACTATGCGTTCGGGACATCGCTCGAGCAGGACACGTCGAATGTCGTGAAGGCCGCGGGCGGCACGGTACTCGGCAGCGTGAGGCATCCTTTATCCGCTTCCGATTTTTCATCCTTCCTGTTGCAGGCGCAAAACTCCAAGGCCCAGATACTGGGGCTGGCAAACGCGGGCGGCGATACCGTCAACTCCATCAAGGCGGCAAACGAGTTCGGCATTACGAAGACGATGAAGCTGGCCGGCCTCCTGATGTTCATCAACGATATCCACTCGCTTGGATTGAATCAGACAAAAGGCATGTATCTGACCGACGGATGGTACTGGGACCAGAATGACGAATCCCGGGCATGGGCACGCCGCTTCTTCGGTTCCGTCAAACGAATGCCATCGATGATCCAGGCGGCGAACTATTCCGCGACCATGTTCTACCTGAACGCTGTCAAGGAGGCCGGAACGGATGATGCGGACAAGGTCATGGCAACGATGAAGAGCATGAAGGTCAACGACTTCTTCGCCAAGAACGGCGTTGTCAGACCGGACGGCCGGATGGTCCACGACATGTATCTGATGCAGGTGAAAGATCCCAAGGAGTCGAAGTACCCATGGGATTACTACAAGGTGGTGCAGACGATCCCCGGAGACCAGGCGTACACGCCGAAGGCGCAATCCAGATGCGCTCTGTGGAAATGACCGGAAGCATACCGTTCATCCGGCTGCTCATCGCTCAAGCTGCTCGGCCTCACTTTGATTAATATCAAAAGTCGCTGGGCGGGTACTCCGCTACCAAAACAGTCCGGTATTTCAAGCCCTCGAGCACAAGCTGCAGGGCTTGATTTTTAATATCACGCGATACCGAACCGGTCCTGATCGGCCGGTAGCAAAGAGCGGTAAGCGGGCAGGATCGATTTTTGTTGTCAGACATTCTTACAGTGTTAATGCATTTCAAATCCGGCCTCTCGTAACTCCTTGAAAGCATGCCTTAAAAATTTTCGGCACAAACATTGCTAACTGTGTTAGGCGGGGGCTGGTGGGCCCCGTAAGCCATGTTCAGCAAAATAACCAATCAAGGAGGAGTACGATGAAACTGATTTCAAGACTTGTCCTGTGTGCCGCATTTGCATCTCTGTCGCCGCTCGCCGGCGCTGCAACAATCCAGATCACCCAGACAGTCCCTTTCTGGAGCAACGCCGTCGGTGGTGAGAACATCAGTTACAACAGCAATAATGGCCAGTATGTCGATGTGCGCTGGGGAGACCCAGCCAGCTTCTTTGGCTCGCGAAGCGGTCTCGGCTTCAATCCGTCCAATCCGCCGGCAGGTACGTACACCTCCGACACGACATTCAAACTGGGCGATCTGCGGCATTACAACAACCCGGTTCAGGCGGGAACCGCCTCCTCGAGCGTGGATCTTTCGTTGACCACGACAGTGACCGGCGCGACACCTTCGCAGCAAGGATTTGCGTTCCGGTTTCTCATCGACGAAACGCCGAATCAGGCACCTTGTACTTATCCTTCCCCGCCGAACAACCCTTGTGCCGATCGGATTACTTTTCAAAATCTGGACCTGACGTCGATGTTCACCGTCGGCGGACTTCCATTTACGCTGCAACTGCTCGGCTTTTCCAACGATGGCATCAATCTGGCGAATTCGTTCATCAGCCAGGAGGGGGGTACCAACACCATCGGTCTGTACGGACGGTTCACTGCGCCTAGGCAGGTGCCTGAGCCATCGTCGGTTGCGCTGATCGGACTCGCGCTGATGGGATTGCTCGCTATGCGTCGTCGCACCTGAACCCTTGGGTCGCACTGGTTTCAGCAAAAGGCGCTTCGTATCTCTTCAGTGCACGAATCGATGCGAAGCTGCCTGGCGGTGATGTTTGAGGTCCGGCCGAAATCTTGGCTGTAAATAGGATCGTCTTTTTGCAGTAGTCAAGTCGACGGTCAATCGCATGAATGATCTGATGGCTGATCCGGATGTGGGCCTGATGACCGCAATGCCGACTTGGCGAATATTCCTTATCGGGTGCCAATCCTTCTTGAGCACCAGTAAAAAAGTCCATGGCCCGATGTATGGGCGATGGACTATATATCCTGATTATATGAATCAGCAAAAATAGATCAGAGCCTGCGTGCCGTTCAATTGCTCGCCCAAACTTCTGCAAACAGCCGGGACCGAACAGCCGAGCGCTAATCGGGCGCCGACATCTTCATCAAAACGAGTCCACAGACGATAAGCAATGCCGCGATCACCCGGGTAAGGTTCAGCTGCTCACCGAGAACTGTTATCCCTATGAGGAACGCGCCGACGGCACCGATTCCTGTCCAGATGGTGTAAGCAGTACCGAGTGGCAGTGTCCGCATCGAAAATGCCAGCAAACCAAAACTGGCAATCATTGCGATCAGTGTGATTGCGGACGGTAGAGGTTTGGTAAAACCTGCCGACAGCTTCATTGAAAATGCCCAAACGACTTCCAGCAATCCGGCAATTACCAGCATCAACCAGGCCATGGCGGCTCTCCTTACGAAAGAGCCGGGCCGTCCCGGTCATTGTTCCCGATATTGGGGGAGGTCGTTCCTCCGCAGAAAGAGTGTCGCGAGATGCTCGCGACGCGATGAAGGCAGAGATGAAATGATATACGGATCGGCTGATATCTGCCCTGGTTCCGTGCTGTCCATTCTGGCGGCGAAGATGGCGCGCTTAAATCTGGCTGGTCAGTCCATGGCCGCTTTCTGCAACACCGGAATTGTTTACTGAAGCCAGAATCTGGTCCAGCGCTTCGATGTCCATCGGCTTTACAAAGTGATGAGCAAAGCCGGCGGCAAGGGCCAGCTTCTTATCGTTTGTCTGCCCATAGCCTGTGAGTGCAATGAGCACCGCATTGGCGGTAGCCGGCAATGCACGCAATTGCCGGGCGAGTTCGTAACCATCCATCCCGGGAAGCCCGATATCGAGTATGTAAAGTGGAAGCGGGTCATTCCGGCTATGTTCTATCGCGCTATACGGGTTATCTTTGACGATGACGGAATGTCCTTTTGCCTCCAGCAGGCTGGCAAGTGAATTGGCTGCGTCCACGTTATCGTCGACGATCATCAGCCGTACCGGTTTGACGGGTACGCAAATCGATTCATCCGCCGGTTCGGATTCACTTTCGCCCGCCGCGATCAACGGCAGGGACAGGGTGAACCGGGAGCCCTTGCCCGGACCGTCGCTCTGCGCTTCCACATGTCCGCCGTGCAGCGACGTGATGCTTCTGACCAGTGCCAGACCAAGGCCCAGACCCCCCTGAGACCGATCCGGCGTGCGCCGTGCCTGCCGGAAAAGCTCGAATACATACGGCAGCAGATCCTGCTCCATGCCGATGCCGTTGTCCATCACGCTGATCTTTACATTGGTTGCCTGAACTTCGACCTCCAGCGTGATGGTGCCGCCTTCCGGAGTGTATTTGGCGGCATTGTTCAACAGGTTCGACACGACCTGAATCAGGCGTGTTTTATCGCCTAATACGGCGGCGTGCGCCGGCCGCATGTGAAGGTGAAGATCATGGCCGCGCAATTCAAGAAGCGGACGGACCTGTTCGACGGCATTGGTGACGACCGACTTGATATCTACTTCCTGCTTGTCCAGCCTCACGAGGCCGCGCGTGACCCGCGACACATCAAGCAGATCATCGATGAGCGTTTGTAAATGACCCACCTGGCGCACGATGATGTCGCTGGACTGCTGCAGGACCTTTTCATTTCTTCCGGAGATCTTGAGTAGTTGTGCCGCGGCAGCGATCGGAGACAGCGGGTTGCGCAGCTCATGCGCAAGCATGGCCAGAAATTCGTCTTTCGCGTTATTCTGGTTTTCTGCTTGCCGTCGTGCTTCCTGTTCGCTTTCGAGCAATCGTTCGCGCTCCTGCTCCAGTAGCTTTCGCGTGCGATTTTCTTCTGCAAGCTTGGTGCCCGCCTCATGCAATGCGTGCTGCAGCAGATCCGCTTCGACGACTCCGGACTTCTTCACGCGAGGAATCCTGCCGAGCTCGAGTGACTTTGCGCCTGCCAGGGTGAGTTGGAACGATCGGGTAATGCGGCGCGCAAAAAATGTTATTCCCGCGAAGGCGCAGCCCAACACGACGAAAAGCGCCAAAGCGGCGTAGAACGTCGCCGTCCGGGCCGGGCTGTTGATTTCTTCTGTTGGTGCGGCAATGGCCACAGTCCAATCTGCGCGCGACGCATGGATGAAGGTGGTGTATGCCCAAAATTTGTCCCGCGTGAAGTTTACGATCCGGCCGCTGAACTGGTTTTTGGATGCTTCGAGCAGGGCGGCTGTAACGCTTGTGCCGATAAAATCCATCTCGCGAAGATTGCGCGCAATCGTGACTCCGTCAGAACCAAATACGCCCACTACCCATGTCTTGGATAAATCTTCGCGGTGCAGCAGCTTGGTGATATGGCCGACGTGAAAGGTATAAGCGAGCAGGAATTTTTTTCCGCTGGCGGTCGTGACCGGCACGTTCACGGAGACCACTTTCCATTTGCCGGCGCGACCGTCGCGCAAATTGGATACGCTTGATTTCCGCGCATCGATCGCTGCCGGTACCCATGTACTCAGAGGTTCCGTAAACGCCGCGCCGTAAGGGTGATGTGTGTGAGCCAGAATATTGCCGTGTGCGTCGTACAGCACGGCCCACGAGTCAGAAGAAGTAATCGTCTTCTTCATAAGATCGTACAGCGGCCTGAAGTCTTCCCTGTACATGTGTTCTGTTTGCGCGATGACACGCAATGCGCCTTCTGCGTCGGCAAGCTCCTGGTCGATCGCAAGCGCAATCGATCTCGTCTTTTCTTCAACGGCAAGGAGACGCGCTTCCTTTTCTTTCTCCAGCAGCAGATGGAGCCCCCATCCCGAAAGCGCGAGTACAGGCAGGAGAATGAGCCCGATAATCAGAATGAGATAGCTGCGGGTTTTCATCGAACGTTTATTGTGAAGATCATGATGCCGTATCCTGGCGGAAACCTTGCATTATGCAATTCCTGCCGGCCAGGCT
>JAESFT010000674.1_pt1 | contig 15774 bp, 16 predicted proteins | sample 9269451 | NCBI WGS metagenome assembly JAESFT01 (sample SAMN14502557, study PRJNA617106) | algae metagenome | isolation source: Scytonema hyalinum WJT4-NPBG1 and co-occurring heterotrophs from well... | place: USA: Mojave Desert, Joshua Tree National Park, California | collected 2006-05-25
AGGACACCCCATTGGGCCGCGCCGGCCAGCCGAAGGAGTTGGCGGGCATCTACGTCTTGCTGGCGTCCGACGAGGGCAGCTACATGACAGGCGGCATCCACGCTGTGACCGGTGGCACTCCTCTGCTGTAGTCACGCCTGAGCAGAGCCATCGGCGCGCTGTTCAATGCGGGCCTGACATTGCCCGTCATCCCGGAGGCGCTGGGCGGGGTGCTGGGGAGGGCTCCGCTTGAGCAGAGAGGAACCGTCCGCACCTGCGCTATTGGGGCTGCAGTCGAAAAACCGTCGGCGGGTGAGCCCTCGGTCCGTGGATCCGACGGAATAAGCTATCAGCGACTGAAACGGCTGTCCTCACCTGGAACGGCTCGGACGCGGGAGGACACATCCACGTTCGCAAAGCTGTTGAGGTAGTTGCTGCACCATTCATTAATGCTGTGCTTGGGCAGAGCTGCAGCCATGACGCTCCACCGCTCCTTACGCTCCTCCAGCGACATCTGCAACGCGTGAGCAATCGCAGCAGCAGTCGCCTCGGTATCGTACGGGTTCACGAGGAGCGCGCATTCAAGCTCATGAGCGGCCCCGGCAAAGCGTGACAGCACGAGAACACCAGGGTCGTTCTCAGGCTGGGCCGCAACATACTCCTTGGCGACGAGGTTCATCCCGTCCCGCAGCGGGGTGACAAGACCAACTCGCGCCATCCGGTACAGACCAGCCAGCGAGGTGTGGGGAATCGCTTGGTTGATGTAGCGGATCGGCGTCCAGTCGATGTCACCATGGGCGCCATTCACCTGTCCGACCTGCTCCGCGATTTGGTGCTCCATGCTCTCGTACTCCGGCACATCCGAGCGCGACTTAGGCGCCACCTGCAGCAGATTCACCTTGTGGCGCGCATCAGGTGTGGATCGCAGAAAGCAGGCGAATGCCTCGAGCCGCAGCTTGATGCCTTTCGTGTAGTCGAGGCGATCAAGACCAATGATGAGATCGCGTTCACCCATGTTCTCCCGCATCCGGGTCACATCAGGATGGGCTTCAGCCTCGCGCGCGATCTGCTCAAAGCCGGCGGTGTCGATGCCAATCGGGAAGGCTCCCACCCTAAAGCCCCGATCATGAGCCTTGTAGGTGTCCTGACCCACACTCTCTGCGATCTCCTCATCCACCATACACTGGCCGAAGTTGCGGACGTCACGAGGTGTTTGGAAGCCGATGAGATCGTAAGCTGCAAAGCCTCTCAGGAGACGCTGGTAAGCTGGAAGGGTGACGTTCTGCAGATTGCTGCCATGCCCAACGGGTGCTGTGACCAGGTCGTGCCCGAAGATCCTCCTGCGCGGTGCCCGTCCCAAAGAAACCTCAGCGCGGAGGCAAGGAACCGTTCTCCGGCAACGCATAGAGTTCGCCGGCTGAGACACTTGCGCCGTCTCCTGAAGGGTCCCGCCATACCTCACGATAGGGGCCGATCGTCAGCCGCCGAAAAGGACCCTGGCCTCAAGGAGCATGAGTGTCCCGGATGTCCAGGACGGCGGCAGGACGGTGGGTCGACAGGTCGAAGGAGCCGCCCGAGGCCAGCGCGTGCATCTGCGATCGACACGCTGGTGGTTGCATTGCCACCTATCCCGCTCCTGATCATCTCCCGAATGGATCAGCCAAGCGGCGCATGATGCTTGCCCTGTGCTTACGGTAGCGTGCCTCGACCTGGTCAATCAGCTGAGAGCGCGCTGGGCTTGGACCCTGCCACCCGACCAGAACGGCTTCACATTCTAATGCAAACTGGCGGTCCAAAGTATCGAGCACGATCTGCACGTCAGGCGGCATTTGTGTACCAGCGTTAGACCGCATCGATGAAGCTTCATTGCCGAGGTTGCTCATCCAGACCTCCATTGCTGAACGAAGATATGATCCCGCTTTGGCGGTACGTCCGCATGCACATAAGTTAAACGCCGTTAACTATTGGAGGCGTTTCACGAACCGATAGTAGCCAATACTTCAGCCTCGTGGCTCTTAATCGGTGCCGTCGTTCCCGCACCTATTGTAACGTTCGCTCGCTGTTGCGGTGGAACAATGAGGGGACTTGCCCAGTTTGTGGCGCACTCAGTCTGCCTTGATCCTCCCTGCATTCCCTTTGGTTGCAGGCTGCAACTTCAAAAGAGCGCCCTTCCCGGCGCTCTTCTTTTGTGAGCCGTACCAAGGAAGCGCGACCGGCACGCACCCCACCTGATGAGCACCAGAATAACGTAGGTTAAAGTAAACTCCACGATGCTGGATAGTTTTGTAGGTCATTCTGGAGCAACAATAACATGAGTTAAGTGCTGCTGTTCGTTATCTGCGGTGACAGATGGAAACTCATCTTGCAGTTCCCGGGTTATCATCCCACGTGCAAGATATCGATGCGGTTCAGTTCCCCGAGGAGTGACTGCGACGTCTGCATCAAGGAGGACCATGATCATGCCGCAGCCGAATGGCTCTCCTTTGTCCGGTGACCTTAAGGCCGCGCTCCTCAAAGCCGTTCCGCATCTGCGGGCCTTCGCGATCTCGCTCACGGGTAATCTCGATCAGGCGGACGATCTCGTGCAGGAGGCGATTGTTCGAGGCTTGAATCACATCGACCATTTCGAGCCTGGAACGAACATGCAGGCGTGGCTCTTCACCATCCTGCGCAATCAGTTCCACACCGCGTTCCGCAAGAGCCGACGCGAGATCGAGGATCCGGACGGCATCACGGCAGGCCAGCTCTCCAGCTTGCCTGAGCAGGAGGGGCATCTTGATCTCGCTGACCTGCAATCGGCCCTAGCCAAGCTGCCGGTGCATCATCGCGAGGTTCTTCTTCTCGTGGGAGCCGAGGGGCTGAGCTACGAGGAAACGGCGCGGATTGTGGGAGCCAACGTCGGCACCGTAAAGAGCCGCATGAACCGGGCTCGCAGCCATTTGGCTGAACTCATGCATCTTCAGGGCGAGGATGATCTTGGGACCGACGGCGTGATCAAGGCGGCCCTCACCTTTGAAGGCACCCGCCATGGAAGTGCTCAGCACGCCGCGTAGATCATGCGGGTGCAGGACCGAACAAAGACAACAGCGCGCCTGAACGTGCTGGTCTGAGAGGAAACGAACATGAGCATGAGTCTTGTAGGGCCGGAGACCCCGTTGGGTCATGCCGGAGCGAAGCTGTGTGTCCAGCCAACCTGTTTGATCGTTGAGGATCAGGCCCTGATCGGCCTCGCGTTGGAAGCCTATCTGGAGGAGGTCGGCTTTGGAGACTGTGAGACGGTCCCCTCAGCGGCTGAGGCGATGGAGTGGCTTTCCACCCACACGGCCGATGTGGTCATCCTGGACTACTCACTCAAGGATGGTCCCTGCACCCGGTTAGCGCGGGCCCTTCGTGAACATGGCATTCCCTTCGTGGTCTACTCCGGTCACCAGCGCACCATTGCCCCCCTGGACCTTCAAGGCGTGTCGTGGCTCACTAAGCCTTGTGATCGATCAGCGCTCCTGGCAGCTTTGATCCGCGCTGTCCCGCAGCTTGCAACCGGGCGCAAAGAGATCGTTGCTTAAAGCAAAGCTGGAGCTTAAGCTTCAGAACGTGTGCAGAGGCATGCATGTTGACTGATCGCTATTCGCGTCAGGTTGACAGTCGCACTAACGTAAGGAGCCACAAGATAACTACTTATTTATGTTAATCTTGAGCTTTTTGTGTTCTATACTATGGAACACCTCAGTCTTACGCTGAGTTGAGACTCGACCTGTGCGCCCACTAGCGGTGCGCGTAAGCGTAAGAGGTTCGAGGATGACGGATCAGAAGCTGGAGCTTTGGGGCGGTCTTGAATGCACGGTCGTGCAGATCGGCAACGAATTCCGCAACCAAGTCGAGGAGACGGGTCACCTCCAGCGGATCACCGACCTTGACGCCGTCGCAGCTCTTGGCATCCGCACCCTGCGCTACCCCGTCGTCTGGGAGACGATCGCCCCCGACGACCCAGACGTCTGCGACTGGGTTTGGACCAACGAGCGCTTCGCCCGGCTGCGCGAGCTCGGCATCAATCCTATTGCAGGTCTCGTCCACCATGGCAGTGGGCCGCGCTATACCAGCCTCATCGATCCGAACTTTCCCGAGCTTCTGGCGCGGCATGCGGAACGGGTGGCAAGGCGCTACCCTTGGGTCGAGATGTTCACGCCCGTAAACGAGCCGCTCACCACCGCCCGCTTCAGCGGCCTCTATGGCCATTGGCACCCGCACGGACGCGATTACGCCACCTTCCTGCGGGCGTTGATCTTCGAATGCCGGGCCACGGTGCTCGCCATGCGAGCTATTCGTCGGGTCACTCCAGGCGCCAAGCTCGTTCAGACCGAGGACATGGGCAAGGTCTTCAGCACGCCTCGTCTGCGCTATCAGGCCGACCTCGAGAACGAGCGCCGCTGGCTCAGCCTCGACCTTCTGTGCGGGCGCGTCGATCGCGCCCATCCTTGGCATGAGATCTTCGTCCAGAACGGCATCACCGAGGAGGAGCTCGACTTCTTCCTCGAGGCTGATGGTGCGCCCGACATCATCGGGATCAATCACTACCTCACAAGCGAGCGCTACCTCGACGAACGCTTAGAGCGCTATCCGGAATGTTTCCACGGCGGCAACGGCAGAGATCGCTACGCCGATGTCGAAGCCGTGCGCATGGACTTGCCCGCCGAGGAGCTCGGCTTCAAGGCCAGGCTTGCCGAGGTGTGGGAGCGCTATGCCCGTCCCATCGCAGTCACGGAAGCGCACCACGGCAGCACCCGAGAGGACCAGGTCCGCTGGCTCATGGAGGTGTGGCGCGGGGTGGAGGAACTCCGGGCGGAGGGCGCTGACATCCGCGCCGTGACAGTGTGGTCCCTCTTCGGTGCAGTGGATTGGAACTCTCTTCTCGTGGGGCGCAATGGCTTCTACGAGCCAGGTGCCTTCGACATCCGCGCTCCTGAGCCGCGTAAAACCGCGATTGGCCGAGCGGCCGATGCGCTTGCCAAGACCGGCACCTTCGACCATCCGCTGCTTGATCACCCCGGCTGGTGGCGGCGCGATGAGCGCTACTACCACCCGCCTGTCCGCTCGGGCTCGGCCGCCCTGCCGCAGCGCCGAAAGCTTCTGATCACTGGTGCCACGGGTACTCTAGGGCAAGCCTTCTCTCGAGTCGCATCACTGCGCGGCCTCGATCACGTGCTCCTCTCGCGCGGTGATATGGATATCAGCGATCCGGCCTCGGTTGAGGTGGCACTGGACCAGCATCGCCCTTGGGCGGTGATCAATGCGGCCGGCTATGTGCGCGTTGCGGATGCAGAGCGGGAGCGGGAGGCATGCTTCAAGGCCAATGCGGCTGGCGCGGAAATGGTGGCGCGAGCTGCCTCGCGCCTCGGGTTGCCGATGGTGACCTTCTCGTCCGACCGCGTCTTTGATGGGCGGCGGGGCACGTCTTATGTGGAGAGCGATGCCTCCTGCCCGACCTGCACCTACGGCGAGAGCAAGGCTGAAGCGGAGCGGCGTGTGACTGAGGTTCATCCCGATGCGCTGATTATCCGCTCCAGTGCCTTCTTTGGTCCATGGGACCAGCACAACTTCGTCTTCGGCGTCCTAAGGGACATAGCTGCCGGAAGGTCTGTAGCCCTGGAGGAGCCCGACACCGTAATGTCGCCGACCTATGTGCCAGACCTTGTCCATGCGACCCTTGATCTGCTCGTTGATGACGAGCGTGGGGTCTGGCACCTGGCAAACCAGGGCGAGACCTCGTGGTCGGAGTTGGCCGAGCGCGTCGCCGCCGAGGCGGGACTGTCCTGGCGACCGCGGCTGCGCCTGGTCGAAGGAGCGGGGCGCAACACAGCTCTGTCGAGCGAGCGCAGCCGGATGATGCCGAGCCTTGAGAGCGCAATCTCCCGCTACTTCGCCGAGAGTGAGGTGGACTGGACAAACATCCGTTTCCTCGATGCAGCCGAGTGAGGCTGCGACCGGGTTGACCTGCCTACTGGCGGCACGAAGGTGACACAAGGGTCGCGCCTCCTTCCTGCGGGCTGGTCCGGTTGGATTGCGCAACTTTGCCGATCGCCAAAGCTCTCGGGCTATGTACCATGCACACCGACCGTCTGGTGCGTTAGTGGATCTCCCGATCCCCTGAGTGACGTTGAACGGAGGGGGCCCGCGCAATGGATCCGTCAGCGCACCCGGAGCGGGTCGCTGCGCCTTCAGCGGAACCTCACCTGATCACCGTCAAATCCGACTGTGACGGCCAGCAGCGCGCGAAACTTCTTGTACCCCGCTTGCCCGGGAAAGAAGGCGTGCAGGAAGAGCCAGGGCTCTCCGTCCGGCCCTGGCGCGACGGAGGGGTGACCGGGGCCCGACCACTCGGCCGTCGAGTGGAGGAGAGGACGCTCCATCTTCCGATACGGCCCAAGAGGGGAGGCAGCCACGGCAACGCCTGTCCCGTATTCAGGGGTCGAGAAGTCATTGCCTGAGTAGAACATGTAGAACCGACCTGCATGCTGCTCGACCCAGATCCCCTCAATCAGGTGCGCCTCCCAATCCTGATCGTTCTCGATCATGACAGTTCGGTCGCCCTTCAGTTGCAGGTTCTCGGGATCAAGCTCTTGGGCGTAAACGGGCGTGCGCATTGCTGCCAGAATGCCGTCGATTCCAGTCCGAACCTCCTCTGGAATGAGGGTGTCGAGCAGCAACCTGAGCCGATGCCGAAAGCCCGCGAAGTCGGCGACAACAGCCTCAATGAGCACCTGCTGCACGAGGAAGCGCTCCATGGGCTCGAGCGCCTGAACCCAGGGCCAGAGCGTCAGGACGAGCGATGCGGTGCGCTGATCCTCGACCGAGGGGAAGAGCGCCGTGACGAGGTCGGCGTGCTCGTGCAGGAGAGCACTCAGCAGACTAGGCCAGACATCGTTGGAGTCGTCCTTCCAGAACAGAAATGTCCGGCCTGTGCCGTCGACGAACAGATGAGGATCGATCACCCCTCCAGCGATCAGCGGCGCGTCGTAGCTTTCAAATGGTCCCTCCGGTCGTGATGACCGCGTGATCCCAATCGCAAGTAAGCCACCCTTCTCTCGCGCCGCGAAGCAGACCAGGAAATGCTCGCCGACCGCATGCATCTCGGGTGCCCAGTAGTCACTGATGCCGAGGCCATCTTCGGCCCAGGACGGCTTGTGTCCCGCAGGGAACACAAAGCCGGAGAGGTCCCAATTCGTGAGCGATCGCGACCGCAAGATCGGAAAGGCGTTTGGAGCGTCGTTCGAGGTAACCAGGAGGTAGTACCAGGGCTCATCTGCGCCCATACACGCGGCCGGCACATGGATGACGGCGGGGTCGCCATAGCCATACCAGATGTCGGGCGAGACGCCTTTGTCCAATAGAACCCGAAAGGGCAACGCGAGGGTGGGTGGCGGCTCATCATGTCTGTTGCGGGGGAGCCGCGTTTTGAATTCAAGGCTGATGTTGTGGAAGAGTTCGAGATAGTCGCCCTGCTCCTGGCCAGCCAGCTCGTAAGTTTGGCTGACGCTGGCCCCTGTCTCAGGGTGGGGCCCCGTGACCTTCCAACATCTTCGGAGCTCACCCGTGTCACTCGGCGTGATGCAAACCTCAAAGGGGAATGGCGCGGTGCTCACTGCATTGAGCATCATGCCAAGCGGGCTTCCAGGAGGCTCCCTGCTGATCACGACGCCTCTCCTTCCGTACGTGCATGGCGAGCTTGTGCCCAGCTCCTGATCACCGCCTCCAGCCCAGACACCACCCGCGCAAGCCTCTCGTAGTCTACCTTGTCGGGGATATCGGCTGAGGTGTGGTAGTGCGGGTAGCGGAAGGGGGCGGTGTCTGTGATCATGAGTGCTGGGATCCCAACCTGCTCGAACGACCAGTGATCCGACCAGTCAATGCCTGGAATGAACCCAGGCGCCGTTCCTCCGACGCTCGGGAAGGCAACCCGCTCCCGAAATGATCCTACCGTCTGACGCACAAAGGACCTGGAAGAGATCAGGCCCACAAAGGCTACGAAGTTGCCTTTGGTTGGATAGAGCAGACCTAAAGGCGGTGGGTAGTGCTGGCTATGCTCCTTGTCACTGTAGAAGCCGAGGGTCTCGAGGGAGAACATGCCGAGCACAGGTTCTCCTGACGCCTTGAGGCGCTTGGCATAGACAAGGCTGCCCATGAGCTCTGTCTTGAAGAAGGGCGGCTCCTCGTTCACGAACAGCACAAGCCGGATCCGCAAGGCTGACCGCCCCTGCAGGTGGTAGAGGAGCCGAGCGAGCTCGATCACCCCAGCCACACCGGTACCGTTGTCATTCGCACCTGGTGCATGGAAGTAGCTGTCATAGTGGGCGCCCACGACCAGCGTCTTAGCGCGAGTTACAGTGGCAGTGGGCTCGATTACCACCTCGATGTTGCGAACCTCCTGCCCGCCAGCTTGGAAAGCCTGCCGGTGGACAGGGTAGCCCATCCCGCTCAGTTGTTCTTCGATGTAGGCAGCTGCTTGTTCCAGCTCCCGCGGGTAGCCCACGTTATGCGGCTTGCTTGCGACCGCCCGCACATGCTCCTGCAGCCTTGTAGCAAGCTGAGCCTGCTCCGGTGCAAGCGGGGGCAGGGGCCCCTGATGCGAGCGACCGGGTACGGAGGTCATCCAGAGCACCCCCGCTACAGGGAGCACGATGAGCAAGGTCAAGAACCCGATGGTCAACAGCACAGATCTGGCTCCAGCCCGCCACATCCAAAACGCCTCATGTTCGAGAATGATGCACAGAGCTAATCCCGGGGCGCTCCAAGACGATAGTTCGGGCCCGCAGCTAACGGGTGGAGCATTGGCTTAAGGTGAAGACCATAAGCTCAATAGCATTCGGAGCGAGGCACCCGCGCGAACACCAGGCTAGGCCCGAGTTGCCTATCATTGCGACGTCTTGAGGGTCGACCGGAGATCAAGCCCTGTGACACCGACCAGCTCCCAACCGATGATCAACATCGAGGATGTCATCCGTTTGCCTGAAGGGCGCACATGCGAGCGGGTCGAACTCGTCACTTCGCGAGGGACCATCACCTGCCGCGTTCACCCTGCGGAAGGGGAGAGGGCTGTTCTCTGGGTGTTTGGCGCGGGCGGTGGTCTGGGAGGACCGGCAGGCGGCGTTTACACGCGCTTGGGCGGGCAGCTGCAGCCCTCTCGTGTGACTTCACTCGAGCTAGACTATCGCCGACCGGGAGATCTGGAGGAGTGCGTGCTCGATATACTGGTCGGGCTCGCCTATCTGGAGATGCTTGGCAAGGACCAGATCGTCCTGGTTGGGCACTCCTTTGGAGGAGCGGTTGTGATCAACGCTGGCCTCATCAGCGAAGCCGTTGTTGCAGTGGCCCCTCTCAGCAGCCAGACGGCAGGGACTAACCAAGTCGCGAAGCTCAGCCCAAAGCCGCTCTTGTTGGTGCATGGTGAGGCCGATGAGGTGTTACCCGTGTCCTGCTCTCAAGACATCTACGCCCGAGCAGGGGATCCCAAGGAACTGATCCTCTACCCCGGCTGCTTGCACGGGCTGGATCAATGCCGGGATGACCTCGACCGGGACCTCACCCGGTGGCTCAAAGAGGTCCTTGGACCGAGCGAGGAGCCTGAGTAAGCGATGGATTTGTGGTCAGTGGCTCGAAGGTTTACCGATCTGCTTTATCGCCGCTCAAGGTGAGTTCGACATAGCGGCGGGTCACCGGCTCGATGATGTCGGCCACCTGCTGGGCTGCCAGCTCCTCCTCCTGGATGGATTGGCGAAATCCAGCACTGTGAGCCGTTTCACCAGCGGCCTCTGCTATCGCAATCAGCGATTTGTAAGCAGCGATTTGTTGGTATTGGAAAGCGTACCCAGCATAGAGGTTCTTGAGGGTCTCGTCCTGAGCCAGCGCATGCACGGTCGCGCCTAGAGTGCCAACCACGCTGGTAACAGTCTCTTTGATGGCCGAGGGGCTCTCACCCACGGCTTCAAGGGCCTGGTCTAGGCGGGCGATCTGCCCCGTGTGGTTTCAATGTGCTGCCTCAAAAGAGCAGCATAGTCGGGGTAATGCTCCAGCCGGGGGACCTGGATCTCGAGCTGCTGCAAGCCTTGTTGTTCCAGCGCATGCGTGTTGCGCAAGGAGGAGACGTAGATCGCGCGGGCGTCCGTTGTCATGCCTTTAGCTCCTGTCAGCCGAGTGCGACATCAACAGCACCGAACTTTCTCGGTTCCCTCCCCATTGGGCGGTCGCAAGGACGCTTTGTCGGCTCAGCCCAGGAGCAGGAGCATAGGTCCGCCTCAGGGGCAATCCTCGCAACATCTACCAGACGCATTGGTCATTCATAGTAGTGGCCGCCCTTGACTCGCTCTTGAGCTGCCGCGGCGTTCACAAGCCAGTCGGCTGCAGCCCCTGTGGCATAGGCGTAGATGGCCTTGTGAAGAAGGTCGATTACCTGTTCATCGACAGGCCACGTCCAGGGCGGCGCACCAACGCCTGTTGCGTTCTCGAGTGTCTGATCGTTGAGCAGCCGCAGGTTCAGGTGTAGGAAGGATCCGACAGGACCGCGAATGCCCTGCTGGGCCATGATGGCCCTTACCATGCCAAGAGCGATGCCCTGTCCCCAGTGCATCGTCCAGTTCATGAGGAGGCGCTCATCATCAGGCTTCTGCGGTAACCCGAGAAGCCGCTCGAGAGTATGAGCCGGTACGTAGGAATTGGGCCGCTTCGTGAACGCCTGCTCCAGCTTCTCCGCCAGCGTCATCGCCGCAACGCCAGCCGCTCCGGCCAGGAGCCCTCGGATCAAAACCCCGCCCAAGGAAGGGGAGTGACGTGGTCGTTGCCCGGGAGATCGCGTCCTCTGGTGAGGTGCGCGATGCATGCGGCCGCCGGGAGCAGGCTCGCGAGCATCGTCCCCCGATCCCGCTGCTCCCCCTCGGGCTCTGCTGTATGCACCCTGAGCAGATGGGTGCCGCTGTGGATGGGGCTGCATGGCCGTCGGCCTCCTCGCCATCAGACGTTTGCAGTGCTCACAATCGGCCTGACGCCTGCTGGGCAAACCATCGGATCAGCATGGGGTTCCGTCTCATTGGAGCGCGTCCAAGGACACCCTGCGCCGCGTGGAAGACCAACCCCTTACTGCTTGGGTGCTGTCAGGCCACCAGCGGCTGCGACCTGCATCCCGACCTGCTGGAGGAAGGTACGCGAGAGCTTCCAGGTGTAGAGCGCTGGTCCTGCGGCCAGGAGCATGGGCGTGGCAAAGGCAGCCGGAAGGTCGCCTGCTGCAATGCCGGGTTTGGCCGGATCCATCCACCCCCCGCTCACCCCGCCATTGCCTGCCTCTGGCTGGAAGAGGACACCATCAGTGGGCTCGGCCGGCGCATCCTGGAACAGGCTCTGCGAAGCGAAGCTTGCCGCAAAAGCCTCTGTCAGTTCAGCATCGGCCGCATGTTGTTCCGCGAGTATCCATCCTGTGGCGCCGGCGAACACCTCGCGCTGCGGATTGCGGACTAGTTCGAGCACGACGCCAGCGACCTGCTCTGGCGGGTGCACGGGGTCGAGCGGCTTGATCTTGCGTCCGCTGTAGTTGGCGCCCCTCTGCTACAGCGGCGTGTCGATCGAAGCTGGACAGACTGTACACACATGCACATCCGGCAGTGCCGCGGTCTCCTGCCGTAGCGCATGCGAGAAGCCTCTGATCGCGAATTTGCTGGCCACATAGGAGCTATGGAACGGGGTCGGGCACACCCCTACGATGGAGGCATTGTTGATCAGAATGCCGGAGCCTTGTTGGCGGAACTGGGCGAGAGCCGCGCGCGAGCCATAGACCGTTCCCATGAGGTTGACTTGGAGGATTCGCTCGAAGGCAGTGGAGGGAATGTCGAGGAAGGGGCCAAAGGCGTCCATGCCAGCATTGTTGAACCAGATGTCGATGCGGTCGAAGGCCTCGATGGCGGCACGGGCGAGGGCTTGGACTTGGGCCTCGTCGCTGACATCCGCCTCCAGACACACCACCTCGACGCCGGTCGCACGACAGGTCTCGACGGTATCCTGGAGTTCTGGACCCCGGCGGGCACAGAGCGCCAGCCACGCACCAGCTCGCGCGAAAGCCAGAGCCGTGGCTTTGCCGATGCCACTCGAGGCTCCGGTGATGACAGCGACTTTGCCGTTGAGGTGTCCTGCCATAGGGCTCGTTCTCCGGAAGACCCCGCTCTCGCGCGGATCAGAGGTTTCGCTCCCCAGCAACGAGCGCGATCATCTGGCAAAGATGGGCAGGCGCGGCTGGGTAGGGGAAGCGGGTGAACCACCGATCCCCTGCATGTTCCGCTCGGGAATCGGCGAATGCGGTGCTGGTCGCTCAGACGCCAACTACTAGGGCGATGCCAGTGCCTGAAAGGCTGCCTCTGCAAGGCGCTGATGTGCTTGGGTAGTTGGGTGGACTGTGTCCCAGAAGAGATAGCCCTCACAGGCAGATCGGTGGTTGCAGGGGGTGGCAATGTTCGTGAACGCTAGCGATGCTGGATCGCTTCGGACCCGCTCTGCCATCGCATGCACGTCCAGCCGATGCAGTCGCAAGCCTGGATAGGCCGTAAGCCCATCGAGGACTTGATCAAGGCCGCTGTTGAAGCGCTCGGAAAGGCGGGCTGCTTCGCTGGCGGCCCGGCCGCCCTGACCGCGGATCGCTGGCGTGATCCCGACGTCAGGCAGATTGGGCACGAGAATGTCCTTGGCGCCGCGGGCTGCCAGGTCCGTCACGATGCCCTGCAGGGCCGCCACGGCAGCATCCACCATGCTTTGCGCCCGCGGGTGTCCCACAGCCGCAAGCAGGTCGTTGCCGCCGCCGTAGACGATAAGGAGCGTCCCGGCAGCAGGCCTGTTGGCTCGGAGGTAGGAGCTGACCTGCGCGGGCAAGCTGCTCGACCCGGAGTTCGGATCGAGACGAGCGCCACCCACAGCATAGTTACATCCACCCATCCGGCTCGGCTTGAGAGCGAAGCCATACCGAGCAGCAAGGAATTCAACCCAAACGCGCCCATTGGAGAACCGCCCAGCATTGCCGGTGTCCGACAGGCTATCGCCAAAGACCACAATCCGACTGATGGCCGGAGAGGCTTGGGTGGTTGTGCTCATGACCAGGAACGAAGCAACCGCAAGGGCTACGGAGATCAACCTCAGCATCGCTCTCCTTCGTTCATGCGCGGCCGAGCCACAGCCCGGCCGCGCTTTCGGCCAAAGCAGGCCTGCCATGCCGCTGGAGACCCATGCGGCTCCCCTGCAGCTCACGCGGCCTTTTGGTTGAGCGCCGCTTCGGCGAGCTGCGTGAGAAGCTGATCGGTCTTCTTCTCCTCCTGCAGGGTCTCCTCCAGGAGCCCCACAGCGTCATGCATCTCGAGCTGGGCTGCCCAGGACCTCAACGTGCCGTAACGAGCGATCTCGTAGTGCTCGACGGCCTGCGCGGCGGCGAGCAGGCCAGCATCAAGCGCTTCGCTCTCGGCGAAATCGCCCATGACCTCCTCGCCTTCAGCCAGGATGCCCTGCTTGGCCTCGCAAGTCTTTCCCTGCGGGCGTTTGCCAATCATCTCGAACACCCGCTCGAGGCGCTGCACCTGACCCTCGGTCTCGGTCCGGTGGGTCTCAAACGCCTCCCGGAGCTGATCGGACTCAGCAGCCTTGGCCATCTTGCGCAGGGATCTCAGGAGCGCCTTCTCGGCGTGGTAGATGTCCTTCAGTCCAATGAGGAACAGGTCCTGCAGGGTCTTCTGCTTGGCAGGCATGAGGGTCGCTCCAGAGCTCCGAGTGCGGGCTCGTTCAACACTGGCTTGGAGGCGGTTGTTCCGTGGTCTAACCCTGCCGCTTTACGGGCGAGAGGGGAGGTCTCCCGTTCGAAGGATGCGGCTCTCAGGCGCGAGAGCGAAGGTGGGCAGAACACGGAGGCAGGCCGCGAAGGTCGCATCTCGGCAGGCATGGATCCTAGACCGTTGCCGGATGGATCTCTGCTGGCCTATCGGCGTTCTTGGAAGCTCGCTCGTGGCCTCGGCAGCAAGCTGACGGCTAAGCCAGTTCTCCCTCAACGACAGCCCGCTACCACTCCACCGATCCCCGGCCTCTTTGCAGCGAGATGAACTCCCTGATGTACAGAGACAGCCTTGCTGCCGAACCGTCCCCCACCAACTCCGCTGTCTTGCAAGGCCTGCAGCAGAGCCCTGCACAAGGCCTGCCGTGGATCGAGGTTGCTCCGGGTGCGCCGTACTTCGTCACTGACGCAGGCGAGCCCTGGACACCGGTGGGTCAGAACGATGCCATCAGCTGGATTGAGCTGAATGGCCTCTTCCGCAGGCGGGATCTGCCCGCAGTCGAGGCCCATCTTGCCTATCTTAGGGAGCACGGCGTCACGTGCCTGCGTCTCATGCTGGAGTACGCACAAGTGCGGCACCGCTACATCGAGCGGCCAGTCGGCGTTTTTGTCCCCGCGATGGTGCAGCTTTGGGATGATCTGTTCGCGCTCTGCGAACGTGTCGGCTTGCGCATCCTGCTCACCCCCTTTGACACTTTCTGGACCTGGCTGCACTGGAAGCATCACCCCTACAACAGCAGGAATGGCGGGCCGCTCAAGCATCCTCGCCGGCTCCTGCTCTGCCCGGAGACCCGAAAGGCCATCAAGGCGCGCCTCACCTTCGCCGTTGAGCGCTGGGGCGGGAGCGGTACGCTCTTTGCCTGGGATCTCTGGAACGAGATCCACCCCGCGCAAGCAGAAGAGAGCGCCGACTGCTTTGCCGAGTTCATCCATGACCTGAGCCATCATGTCCGCGCCCTCGAGCTCCGCCTCTATGGCCGCTCGCACCCACAGACGGTGTCACTCTTCGGGCCGGAGCTGACGTTGCGCCCTCATCTATCGCTGCGGGAGCCGATCTTTCGTCATCCGGACCTGAACTTCGCCAGTCTTCACATCTACGAGGATGGCACCATCGACGATCCGCAGAACACGATCGATGCCGCGATCAGCATGGGTCGTGTTGTGCAGGATGCCCTATCTGAGATCCGGGATGGTCGCCCCTTTCTCGACAGTGAACATGGTCCGATACATACCTTCAAGGACCATAAGACCACGCTTCCTGAACCATTCGACGATGAGTACTTCCGACATCTGCAATGGGCTCATCTTGCGTCCGGTGGGGCAGGGGGCGGGATGCGCTGGCCCAACCGGACACCCCATACCCTCACGAGAGGCATGCGAAAGGCGCAGCATGCATTGGCTGGGTTCCTGCCGCTCATTGATTGGTCGTGCTTTCGGCGCAGGTGCTTGAATGCCACGGTCCAGGTCTCCGAAGAGGCGGTGACCTGCTTTGGATGCGGCGACGAGGCTCAAGCAGTCGTGTGGCTCCTGCGCAGGGACACCATCGGTGAGATTGGGATGATGGATTCTGGGGCAAAGCCCGTGAGCCTGAGCATTGGCGTCCCCGGTCTCTCGCCAGGCCGTTACAACGTGACCGCATGGAGCACGCTGGAGGGTCGAGCGTATGCGACCTGTCAGGTCGAGAAGGGAGCGGGGCCCGTTCTGCACCTGCAGGTGCCACCATTTGCGACCGACGTCGCTCTCGCCATTAGAAGATACTAACTCGGCGAGGGGGCAGTTGTGCAGGGACTTCTGAGCGTTTGATGCGCTCAGCTAAGGTTTATGCAGCCTAGGCTCAGGACCTATTAATCTCGGCTGAGGGCTGATTCAGTGTCTCTGTAGAGGAGGCGCTGATGAGCGGTCTATTTCTGCTGAGCAAGGCGCAGATGGCGCGGATTTCCCCACACTTTCCGCTC
>JAESFT010000675.1_pt1 | contig 15733 bp, 10 predicted proteins | sample 9269451 | NCBI WGS metagenome assembly JAESFT01 (sample SAMN14502557, study PRJNA617106) | algae metagenome | isolation source: Scytonema hyalinum WJT4-NPBG1 and co-occurring heterotrophs from well... | place: USA: Mojave Desert, Joshua Tree National Park, California | collected 2006-05-25
GTGATGAATATTCCTCTTGTGTGAGGTTAACGATGTATTTTTCTGCCATTTGTGAATACCGAGATTTTCAACTAGTTTCTCAGTAACCTGGACACCTGTCAAAATCTCTGTGGTGAACTACTAGTTATTAAAATCCCATATACCTCCTGTCAGCTAACTTTTATTCTTGCATTCATCTACTGAACCTAATCAAAGCCATAGGACTCCATATTCTTTCTAAAGGTAGATATGCATTATTTATAGTGATTGATGTACAAATCTCAAATTTTCTCTCCAGTGAATTTTATCTCTAAAAATTGAAATTTACGGAATCTTTACAAAAGCTAGAACTGGAAAAATCGTAAGTCTTTTCAACTGCGAACTCTAAATAAAATTTCCAAACAACTAGTAAAGGAACTTGCAATTTTTCATAAAAAGTGTAATTCTGCAGAGGAATGATTATTTAAGGTCAAAATTCCTTAAATATAGAAAAATATCAACGATAGACGAATGTCTATTGGTATGGGTTTTACCAATCAATAGGTTTTGCTGTGTAGCACAAACATAACAAGCAGAAATCAACTGCGTGAGCTTGTGAAAATAATTTTCTAAATTGTACGTCTTCAGTAGTACAGTAAAGCGCCCCATTGGGATAAATTGACCAGGAAATATCAATAATATGACTACTTGTTTCACTGACTTGACCGAAACGAAGCGTGAAGTTTCGAGTTTAGTAGACTTGCTAAGACTTAGATCACAAAATCAGTCAGACTTAAAGGCTTATACCTTTTTGCAGGATGGGGAAACAGCAAGCGTCTTCCTGACTTATCAAGAATTAGACCGACAAGCACGGGCGATCGCCGCTGCGCTTCAAAGTATAAACGCCGCCGGTGAGCGTGCCTTGCTACTTTACCCAGCAGGTTTGGACTTTATAGCTGCCTTCTTTGGCTGTCTATATGCCTCTGTTGTGGCTGTCCCTGCTTATCCACCTCGACCTAATCAGAATATGTCTAGGTTGCAGGCAATTGTGTCAGATGCTCAAGCAACGGTAGCACTCACCACAACATCTCTATTGGGCAACATCGAGAGCCGTTTTGCGGAAAATCCAGAATTTCCCAAGCTGCAGTGGTTAGCCACAGATAATATTGTCGGCAACCAGGCACAATCATGGCAGGAACCAGACTTACAAGCAAGCGATCTCGCTTTTCTCCAATACACATCAGGCTCTACAGGAACACCAAAAGGTGTGATGGTAAGCCACGGGAACCTGCTGCACAATTCCGCATTGATTCAGAAAAGTTTCGCTGATACACCCAACAGTCGAGGTGTCACCTGGTTGCCACCCTACCACGACATGGGATTGATTGGGGGAGTGCTGCAACCACTATATGTGGGTGCTCCAACGATTTTGATGCCAGCAGTAGCGTTCCTGCAAAAGCCTTTGCGCTGGCTTAAGGCTATTTCCAGCTTCAAAGCGACTACCAGCGGCGGACCTAATTTTGCTTATGACCTTTGTATTCGTAAGATTACACCTGAACAAAGGGCGAATCTTGACTTGAGTAGCTGGGAAGTCGCTTTCACTGGAGCTGAGCCTATTCGTGCAGAAACACTGGAACAGTTTGCTCGCACTTTCGCTGATTGTGGCTTCCGCAAAGAGGCTTTTCACCCCTGCTACGGAATGGCTGAAACAACTCTGATTGTTTCTGGGAGTATGAAATCAACTCCACCGATTCTTCGCTACATTAACGGCGAAGAACTTGAGCAAAACCGAGTGGTAGCATCTATAGGTGAGCAAGAGGGGATAACACGGGCAATTGTAGGCTGTGGTAAATCTTTAGAAGAGAAAATCCTGATTGTTGACCCAGAATCCTTAACCCCGCGTCCAGATAACCAAGTAGGAGAGATTTGGGTTCATGGTCCAACTGTTGCTGGTGGCTATTGGAATCGATCTGAACTGACACAACAGACTTTCCATGCCTATTTGGCAAACACTACAGAGGGACCATTTCTGCGTACGGGAGACTTAGGATTTTTGCAAGATGGCGAGTTGTTCGTCACGGGGCGTCTCAAAGATGTGATCATCATTCGGGGACAAAACCATTATCCGCAGGATATTGAACTGACCGTAGAAAAAAGCCATCCAGCACTGCGACCTGGTTGTGGTGCAGCGTTCACAGTGGAGGTCAAGGGCGAAGAACGACTGGTGATTGTTCAAGAAGTAGAGCGGACTTACCTGCGAAAGCTGAATGTGAATGAAGTGGTAGGGAATATCTGTCAGGCTGTAGCATCGGAACACAGTCTACAGGTTTATGCCGCAGTCTTGGTTAAGACTGGAAGTATTCCTAAGACATCAAGTGGTAAGATTCAACGTTATGCCTGTCGGTCTGGGTTTTTAAGTGGAAGCTTAAATGTCGTGGAGGATTGGAGTGAAAATCCACAGAACAAAGCTAAGTTCTTGCATCTGCAAGCTGAGGTTGAATCTGTGTTACAGAAACTCACAACTGGCAAACAACTATAAATTCAAATCTTGTTCTTCACTATGAACTAAAGTTCCGAACCAAAGCTTAAGCGTATCGAAATGGTCTTTTACCCTTGCGTAGTCAGCTAATTGCAGGCTTTAGCTACAAGCCAGGAAATGAATTTCCTGGCTTTTCATGAGGCTAGTGCAAGATTTGATCTGAGGTTGAGTTCAAAAGTTCAAAGCGAATTTTCCTATGTTTTTCATCAATTTTTCAGCAGATAAGGGTGCGAATGGAAAGGAAAAACGTGAAAAAAATTTTAGTGATTGAAGCTCAAGCAGAGACTCGAAACCTTTTTCGAGAGGGTCTTGAAGCAAAAGGTTTTTACACTATCGGTGCTGAAAACGGTCGAGTTGGTGTCCATCTGGCACGAGAACTGTTACCAGATTTAATTATTTGCGGTGTTATCTTGCCAGAACTTGATGGCTATGGCGTCCTGACTATGCTGCGTAAGGACCCTGTCACAGCGATTATCCCTTTCATTTTTGTCACTGCCAACGCGACTCAAACTGACCTGCGCAAAGGGATGGAACTAGGGGCGCATGACTATCTCACACAACCCTTTACTTTAGAGGACTTAGTGAGGGCGATCGCCAGCCAATTAGAAAAACATACCATTCTCCGACAGTGGTATGCTGCACAGCAACAGCCAGTTCTAGAAACACCATCGAGTGACGCTGCAACTATAACCGCTACCCCTCACTCTAGCTTTGCATTAGATCGGCACTTGAGTGAAGCCTTCCGTTTTATAGAGGATAATTATCACCGATCCATTAGTCTGAGCGACGTAGCTCAGGCAGTTGGTTACTCCCCAGCTTACTTAACTGACTTAATGCGACGCCAGACGGGGCAACCCGTACAACGCTGGATTATTGAGCGCCGGATGGCAGCAGCACGGTCTTTGCTGTTGGAGACTGACCAAATGATGGAGCAGATTGCTGCTCAGGTGGGGTATAACAATCTTGTTCATTTCTTCCGGCAGTTTCGCCAAATTCATGGCACAACTCCCCAAGCTTGGAGAAGTATGCATCGCTCCCAGATCAGCGCAAAAAAAATCGAAAGAAGTGTTAGTCCTATCAAAAATTAGTTTATTGAAAGCAGCCCTTTAATTCTTTATTATTTCTTAAGAGGTTGTTTTGTGTTTATCTTTTTGATCTTGCCAAAACAAGAACAACAAAGGAGATACAAGTAAAGCAATCTGTTTTGCTCTGTGACACGGTGGCATATGTCTTAGTGAGGAAAGATCGTTGTGTCGAAGAGTTTTTATGAGAAAAATAATTTTCATATGATGTCCAAAAAAAATAACAGCTTTAAAAGCAGAATAAAGAACCATTTTTTTGATTGACTTCAAAAAGTCTCCTTATCTAGACGCGAACCCATGCTTGCTTCTATGACTAGCAAGTACCTATATTTTTTTAAAAAAGTATTTTGAGACAAGTAAATAAAACTAAAAAAAATAGTTTAGTTATGATTTTTTTTTAAGAAAAATAGGTTAATATAATTAACCAAAGCAAGTAAGCTTTAGAAAACTAATACAGATGACTTTTTTTGTTGTCAATCCTAGTTTCCTCCAAAGCAAGTTTATAACAAGTTTTCTTGATGAAATAAGCAGGATTAACCGTTAGAAAAAATAACGCTTATAAAAACTATCAAGGGTTTAAAAAATGGAAATCCAAAATTCTCAAATCACGATGCCTACAGTTTCAGAGAATATCAATGCCGATTCTAATGGTGATATAAGCAAACAACCACCGACAGCAGCAGAGATTCAGGCATGGATAGTATCCTATCTAGCTCAACTACTGGAAATAGACCCAGATGAGGTTAGTGTCACTCTTCCCTTTGATCGCTACGGTCTAGATTCCTCGGTAGCAGTTGGTCTGACTGGTGACTTAGAGGATTGGCTGGAAACAAAACTTGACCCAACCCTACTGTACGATTACCCCACGATAGAAGGTTTATCCCAGCATTTAGCTGATGAATTCAAAGCAAAAGTGTAAACACCTGTACTGAAAGAAAAATCAAAATTTGAACTCATACGCTGCTAGGAGAACATCATGGGAAATACTACCAACGCATTAGCTCCAGAAGACCAAGTTTCGACTCTACAGAACACGAGGGTTTCCATGTCACTCTCAAGTACCACGATCGCCTCTTAACAGATTTGCGGCGGCTTTTCGACCCCATCGATTATCTGTGGCCCGTGAACCGGGAAATGCGCGTGATGGCAAAAGGAGGCTCGCTGAACAAGGCAATCCAAGAGAACACCAAAGCTTTTGAGCAGTTCTCCAGGTCTGTCGCTTAAAAAGGTACTGAGCAAATTTTAGCTAGAGGCTTGGCAGTGGAATCCATAGCAATTATCGGTATTGGTTGTCGTTTTCCCAAAGCAAAAGATCCAGAATCCTTTTGGCAGCTGTTGCGTAACGGTGTGGATGCGATCACTGAAGTGCCAAAAGATCGGTGGGATATTGACGCATTCTATGATCCAGAGCCAGGGAAACCTGCGAAGATGAGTACCCGTTGGGGTGGCTTTCTGGATCAGGTAGATCAGTTCGACCCCAGCTTCTTTGGGATTTCCCCTCGTGAAGTGGAGCGAATGGACCCTCAGCAAAGGCTGGTTTTGGAGGTAGCTTGGGAAGCTTTAGAAAACGCTGGACTAGCACCAGAAAAACTGAGTGGCAGCCAGACAGGCGTTTTCATGGGGATTGGCAACTACGACTATTGCAGGTTACTTACCAAGGATTTAACTCTCGTCAATGCCTACGACGGCACCGGCAACACCCTTTCGATTGCAGCCAATCGCCTGTCGTACATTCTAAATTTGCGCGGACCAAGTGCGCTCATCGAGACTGCCTGCTCTTCATCTCTGGTGGCATTGCACTTTGCCTGCCGGAGTTTGCAGAGTGGGGAGTCCAATTTGTTCTTAGTCGGCGGGGCAAGTCTGATGCTGTCTCCAGAGCCGTTTATGACTTACTCCCACGCTCGGATGATGGCTTCTGATGGTCGCTGTAAAACTTTTGATGCCAGTGCAGATGGTTACGTCCGGGGAGAAGGTTGCGGTGTCGTTGTTCTCAAGCGCCTCTCGGATGCGATTAAGGATGAAGATAACATTCTGGCAGTCATTAGAGGTACGGCGGTTAACCAAGATGGTCTGAGCAATGGACTGACTGCTCCGAATGGACCTTCGCAACAAGCAGTCATCCGTCAAGCTTTGGAAAATGCTGGCGTGACACCAGAGGAAATTAGCTATATAGAAGCTCACGGTACTGGCACCTCTTTAGGAGACCCAATCGAAGTTAAATCCCTAAAAGCCGTGCTGATGCAGAACCGGAAGCCAGAGCTACCCTGTTGGCTTGGCTCGCTCAAAACCAATATTGGTCATTTGGAAGCTGCTTCCGGGATAGCGAGTGTCATCAAGGTGGTTCTAGCGCTGCAACATCAGGAAATTCCACCGCACCTACACCTGAAGCAACTGAATCCATATATATCTTTGGAAGGCACGACTTTTTCCATTCCCACTGAGAGTCAGCCTTGGCATCCTGGAACAGAGCATCGTTTAGCAGGAATAAGCGCGTTTGGCTTCGGCGGCACAAATTGCCACGTCATTTTGGAAGAAGCACCCGTACTGGGGACTGGGGAGCTCGGGGTCCCCTCTGGGGATGAGCGGCAATGGGGACTGGGGACTGGGAAAGAAAAAAAACTAACTTCTTCCTTTTCCCAATCCTCAGTCGTTAGTGATATCGAACGTCCTGTGCATCTTCTGACCTTGTCAGCTAAAACTGAGAAGGCTTTGGGCGAATTGGCACAGCGTTATGCGGATTTCTTAGGAACTCATCCTGAGGTATCCTTGGCGGATGTTTGCTTTACTGCTAATACAGGGCGATCGCATTTTGAACACCGTCTGGCTGTCGTGGCTGAATCTACCTCACAGTTGCAATCAACACTGGAGGCTTTTGCCGCAGGAAAAGAAACTGCCGGACTCGTGCGTAGCCAGGCAAACAGCAAGAAGCGCCCGAAAATAGCCTTTCTTTTCACTGGACAGGGTTCGCAATATGTGGGCATGGGACGCCAACTCTACGAAACCCAACCCGTATTTCGACAAACCCTTGAGCGTTGCGATGAAATTTTGCGTCCTTATTTAAAGCTACCACTGCTTGAGGTGCTTTATCCCAAGCTAGGGGAGAACTCACCCCTGGATGAGACTGCTTACACCCAACCGGCATTATTTGCCCTGGAATATGCGCTCTTCCAGTTATGGAAATCTTGGAGCATAGAACCCACAGCCGTTATGGGTCATAGTGTGGGAGAGTATGTTGCCGCAACTGTTGCCGGAGTCTTCAGCCTGGAAGATGGTTTGAAATTGATTGCTGAACGCGCCCGCCTCATGCAAGCTTTACCCGAAGATGGTGAGATGGTGGCGGTGTTTGCGGATGAGAGCAAAGTGCAAGCAGTTATTGAACCCTATTCTCAAGACGTTGCCATTGCTGCTATTAACGGTCCACAAAGTACTGTTATTTCTGGGAAGCGCGAGGTAGTTGAGGCTGCGATCGCCACCCTAAAAGCTCAAGGAATCAAGGCGAAGAAGTTGACGGTTTCCCATGCCTTCCACTCTCCCTTGATGGAACCGATGCTGGAAGCCTTTAAACACGTTGCATCTGAGATACCATATTCATCGCCAAAAATCAAGTTAATTTCCAACGTCACTGGAGAACTCGCCACAGACGAGGTAGCAAACCCTGATTATTGGTGTCGTCATGTGCGGCAAGCAGTCAGATTTGCTACCGGCATGGAAACCCTTCATCAGCAGAAGTATGAACTGCTTGTGGAGATTGGACCGAAGCCAATCTTGTTGGGAATGGGTCGCCATTGCCTACCAGAAGGAGTGGGAGTTTGGCTCCCCAGCTTGTATCCTAAGCAACAGGATTGGCAACAGATCCTTGAGAGTTTAGGGACATTATACGTGCGTGGGTTATCAGTAGACTGGTCTGCCTTTGACCGAGATTATCCCCGTCGCCGTGTCCAACTGCCAACGTATCCGTTTCAGCGTCAGCGCTATTGGGCGGATATTCCTGAAAATGGGCATGTAAAAGCAGGTAACTTATCCCAAGAAACGGTTCAGACTCCTATCATTAATCTTCTCAGCCAAGGAGATACCCAACAGCTCGTCCAGCATTTAGAAACGACAGCAGAACTTTCAGAAGATGAGCTGAAATTACTGCCCAAGCTGCTGAAACTATTAGTTGAGCAGAACCAACAGCAACTAACGGCAGCATCTATCAAAGATTGGCTCTACGAGGTAGAGTGGCAACCCAAACCGCGTCAAGAAACGATTCAAGAGCAGAACGGTTTCCAGAAAACTGGTAGCTGGCTAATTTTTGCTGACTTAAGGGGTGTGGGGCAAACCCTAGCCAAACTTTTGCACGAACAGGGTCATACCTGTATTTTGGTCTATCCGGGGGATACGTATGAAACCAAAGAAACCGGAACTTGGAGTATTAACCCTTCCAATCCAACAGACTTTGAGCGTTTATTCCAAGATTTGGATCAACCTTGGCAGCGAATCATCCACCTGTGGAGTTTAGAGGCGGGATTAGATTCGGAGTTGACAATTACCTCCCTAGAACAAGCTCAGGCTTTTGGTGTTAATAGCGTACTGCACTTGCTGCAAACTCTAGCCAAGCAAAATTTCGCGTTTTTACCCCGTTTGTGGTTAGTAACACGGGGTGCAGTGCCAGTCAGTTCAGAACTTCCTGGAGTGGCTCAAGCTTCTCTATGGGGATTGGGTAAAGTGGTGGCGCTGGAACATCCGGAATTGTGGGGAGGAATGCTCGATTTAGCGCCTGAATCCACAGAGGATGAAGCAACAAAGCTGTTAGTAGAGATTAGGGATTCACAAGGGGAAGATCATCTCGCTTTTCGGGATGGAAATCGCTATGCCGCCCGCTTGGTGCCCAAGCAACTGCCAGAATCCAAAGGAGTGGCGCTGAGATCAGATGGCACTTACTTGATTACTGGTGGTTTAGGTGCCTTGGGACTGAAGGTTGCCCAGTGGATGGTGGAACAGGGGGCTACACAATTAGTGCTAACTGGGCGTCGCGGGGCATCAAGTGAGGCACAGGAAACCTTGAAGCAACTGGAACAAAAAGGAACTAAGATTTTAGTCGCTCAAGCAGATGTGTGTAATGAAGGTGATATGGTTAGAGTGCTTGAGCAGATTCAGGCATCGATGCCAGCCTTGCGAGGGATTATTCATGCTGCTGGTGTTCCTGGTTATGAAGGTCTCAAGGATATGGAACTGAACACGCTTGAGTCTGTGCTTCGCCCCAAGGTAATTGGAGCATATATAATACATCAATTAACGCAAAAAGTCAAGCTAGACTTTTTCGTGAGCTTCTCCTCAATATCTTCGGTGTGGGGTTCCAAGGGACAAGCGCACTATGCGGCGGCAAACCACTTCCTTGATATGTTGGCTCATTATCGTCAAGGACTTGGACTGCCAGCTTTAAGTGTGAATTGGGGACCGTGGGCTGCCGGTGGTATGGCAGTAGAAGAATTCCAGACATGGATGTCTCGGATGGGCATAGAAGCATTGCAGTCGGAGCAAGCACTTACAGCCTTGGGATACCTGCTTGGAGCAGGCTGTGTTCAGACAACGGTAGCTAATGTCGATTGGAGTTTATTCAAAGGACTTTATGAAGCGAGGGGCAAGCGATCGCTCTTAGAACTGCTGGAGGAGCAACCACAGAAAGCGCAACTTCCTCAGTTGGTGCAATCAGAAATTTTACAACGGTTTCAGGCAGAGAAGGCAAGCGATCGCCAACCTCTCCTTATAAATTATCTTCAAGGTGAAGTTGCAAAAGTACTGAAGCTAGATCAATTGCCAGATACAGAGCAAGGTCTGTTTGATCTAGGCATGGACTCAATCATGGCAGTGGAGTTAGTCAGTTTGATTCGCTCTCAACTCCAGGTGGGATTACCCATCGGCGAGTTTATGCAGGTATCCAATATAGCCAGCCTTGCAACTTTATTGCTCAAGCAACTGTCACCAGATGTTTCCACCCCTGATGTGATAGCGAATTGAGTCATCAACGACGAAGCCGTCCTTGATGACTCAATTCGCCCTGACACGGCAAATACTCAACACACAGAAATCACTTCTATCCTTTTGACTGGTGGCACCGGCTTTTTAGGAGCTTTTTTACTCAAGGAACTCCTTGAGCAAACCGAGGCAGATATCTATTGCCTAGTCCGTGCTGCTGATGCTGAGTTAGGCAGGCGGAAAATTCAAAACAACCTGGAATCGTATGAGTTATGGAACTCAAAGTATGTTTCCAGAATTATTCCGGTCATCGGTGATTTATCTCAGCCTCGCTTACGTCTTTCAGCAGAACAGTTTGAAAAGCTTGCCCGTCAAATCGATGTCATATATCACAATGGGGCAGTTTTGAATTTTGTGTACCCTTATTCAGCATTAAAGTCGGCTAATGTTTTGGGTACACAAGAATTACTGAGATTGGCTTGTCAATTTAAAGTCAAACCGCTTCATTACGTTTCTACGGATGCTGTTTTTGATTCATCTGCTTATTACGGAAAGGAGGTCACAGAATCAGAACCAATTCTTCACACTGACGGCATAGACCTTGGTTATACGCAAACTAAATGGGTGGCAGAAAAGTTAGTGACCATAGCCCGTGAGCGAGGGCTTCCGGTTTCTATCTATAGACCACCTTTAATTGCTGGAGACAGCCGAACAGGTATTTGGAATACAGATGATTTTACTTGCCGATTTCTTAAAGGCTGTATTCAAATGGGCAGTATACCCAATATGAATTGTGGTATTACTCTTGTTCCTGTAGATTATGTTAGTCGAGCGATTGTTTATCTATCCAAACAAAAAGAGTCGCAAGGATTAGCTTTTCACTTAAATAATCCTAATTACTCAAGCTGGAATGAAGTTGCTCATTGGATAGATGAATTGGGCTTTCTAGTTCGGCAGATTTCTTATGAAGAATGGGAAGCAGAGCTAATCAAAACTACCGGTTCTCAAGACAACGCTTTAAGTGGTTTGTTACCTTTCTTTTTGCGGAGGTGGTCTGAAGAACAATTGACCTTCGCGGGATTAGGACAAAGAAGAGTCAAGCTCAACTGTCAAAACACTGTTGCTAGGCTTACAGGTTCTTCTATCGTCTGTCCTCGCGTAGACTTTAAATTGCTGAATACCTATTTCTCGTACTTCGTTCGCAGTGATTTTTTAAATGCTCCAAAAGTACGGGCATGATGAGGACAGGGTGTAGGGTAATAGAGGTGTGGAGGTTTAGGTAAATGATAAAAGAAGAATCAAAATTGAAAATATTACCATACACCCTTACACCCATATTTTTTGAATTTCAACATTTATTAATAAGAGTTTAACCTGATGAAGTCCCCTAGAATTTACACGTTAGCCTTTCTTGTCACGGGTTTTCCTCCAGATGTGAGCGGCGTTTCGCACTTCAATTGGGAGCGTGCCCAATGGTTAGCAAAGCAAGATATGTATCGTGTGGTTGTCTTTGCACCTGATTGGCAAAATGCGCCAGATTCCCCATCAGTACCATCAGATTTAGATGGAAAGTTGTTTATTGAATATTATCCCTCAAAACCCTGGCTTCCTTATAAACTCACTCATGTTCCTAAGTTTTTTGCGGCAGGTCAAATTAACAAAAGCCTAGCCCATTATAAACCTGACCTAATCGTCATGACGGATGTAGAGCGGTTCTTTTTGTTAGGCACATGGCAATTACCAGGTAGGGAGTATGCCAAAACACATAATATTCCATACATAGCCGAATATCATACGGATCTTTACAATTTCTCCGCTGCTTATCCTGGTTGGCAATGGTTACGAAATTTCAGTCGTAGTTCTAATTTACCAAACTACTTATATCGTAACTTTGATATGACAATATGTCCTAGTACTGCCGCTAGTAAAAGCTGTCAAGAAGTGGGAGTGACAAATGTCCATACAATATCGTTCTACGGAATTGATGTTAGCGGATATAGTCCTAATCGTCGGAATCCTCAGTGTTTAAAACCATGGTTAAGCGTTGAGGAAAAAGAGAACAAAATTTTGCTCTTCTTAGGCCGTGTTTGCTTTGAAAAACGAGTCGATTTACTTATCGAAGCATTTGCTAAATTGAAACGTAGAAAACTCAATTATTCTCTAATCATCGCTGGAGATGGTCCTGACGATGCTGTTAAACAGTTGAAACGCCTTGCTGAACAAATTCCTCACATCCACTTTACAGGTTTTGTTTTAGGAGAAACAAAGGCTAATTTAATAGCTTCATGTGATGTATTTTGCAGTCCTTCACCTTACGAAACTTTTGGGCGAACGACTGTGGAGGCAATGGCTTCAGGTATTCCGGTTGTAACTGTCAATAGCGGCGCTGTATCTGAGTACGTAATTGATGGGGTAAATGGGTATCTCGTCCCACCTAATGATGTTGAAGGATTAGCTAATAGCATTCATAAAGTGTTATCAAGCGACAACACAGAAATTATTCAGCACGCATTGCAAGACGCGCAGCAATTCTCTCTTGAGCAAGGATGTCACAATCTTAGCAATTACTATCAGCAAATACTAGTATAAGTAAGGATGATAAAAATTTGACAATAACACGCATAATTATTGGAGAAAAGTCATGTTACGTTTTTCAATACCTATGTTAATTTATGGGGTGCAAATATGATGGATTTTCCCTCAACATCTAACTCTCTGGATACTTCTGCTTCATTCCAATCTCACTTAAAAACAAGCAAACAGCGCCTTGAGTGTTTAATTTGCAACCATCGCATCGATCCGAATGACGAATCCGCATTTGCAACGTTTTCCTGTAACGTAAGAGCCTTTAAGGATGAGAAGTTCAAGGTTTGGCGCTGCCCCGGTTGCAAGACAATTCATTGTTTGGATGTCGTAGATCTCCCACACTATTACGCGAAATACCCTATAGCCCAGGCGGTACTCACATTGCCCTTGAGCATCTCCTATGGGAATATATACCGACAACTGACAAGGCATGGGTTTTCCAAAACTCACTCATTTCTCGATTATGGCTGCGCCAACGGTCTGTTTATAGAGTATCTGCGACAACGCGGTTTTAACAATTGTCACGGATATGACCCTTACGGCTCCCCGCAAGGCTTTGGCAATCCGACGACTCTCGATCAAGGACCATTCGATTACATCTTGCTCCAAGATGTCATCGAACATGATGAAGATCCCAATGCATTATTATCTAAGTTAGACAGCCTTCTCGCCCCTGGTGGTTATATTCTAATTGGCACACCAAACGCAGCCAATATTGACTTAAGCCAGCCTACTGTATCCGATTTTTATAACGAGGTGCATGTACCCTATCACCTTCATCTTTTCACTCGCAAAGCCCTTGAAACCTTAGGGAGTCGCCAAAGATGGAAGGCTGTAGATTACTTCGACCGACCCTATCACGATACACCCTGGTTTGTCGTGAACACCCGTGCTTGGAATGAGTACCAACGCCTCGACGACGGCACGATCAACGTTGTTTACGAACCGATTAAACCCTGGAAAGCACTAACTTCATACAAATTTTGGTTCTACGCGATTTTCGGCTATTGGTTTAGTCACCAAACTGGTATGGCTGTTATGTTCCGCAAAGCTGGAGTTTAGTCTTTGTATTGTTGAGAATACTTAGCAGTTTGTGCCACAGAATTTTTTATGGTTAGCGTTGAATGAAAGCGAGTGGTAGTTACAGGTTTGGGAGCTATTACGCCTCCGGGAAATACAGCCCCAATACTGGCAGGAACTTCTTCAAGGGCAAAGCGGCATTGGATCAATTACTTTGTTTGAGGCAACTCGTCTGGCTTGTCGAATTGCAGCCGAGGTAAAAGGCTTTAACCCTTGTGATTATTTAGACCGCAAGGAAGCTAAGCGCATGGATCGCTTTGCTCAATTTGCAGTCTGCGCTAGTCAGCAGGCGATCGCCGATGCCAGAATTGAGATTAATGACCTCAACGCTAGGCAAGTCGGTGTCGTGATTGGTAGCGGTGTTGGCGGTATTAAGGTTTTGGAAGACCAACAAGAAATCTACCTGACTCGCGGTCCTGATCGATGCAGTCCTTTTATGGTGCCGATGATGATAGCCAATATGGCTGCTGGGCTGACGGCGATACACACAGGAGCTAGGGGACCAAATTTCTGTACTGTTACCGCCTGTGCTGCGGGTGCTAATGCTGTGGGTGAAGCATTTCGTCTCATTCAACGTGGTTCCGCCCAGGCAATGATTTGCGGTGGCACGGAAGCAGCAGTGACCCCTTTATCTATTACTGGATTTGCAGCGGCTAAAGCTTTGTCAACTCGTAACAATGAACCCACTCGTGCCTGTCGCCCCTTTGAGCGCGATCGCGATGGGTTTGTTATGGGGGAAGGTGCTGGAATTCTTATCCTAGAAGAGCTAGAGTTTCCTTTCGTCTCGCTCAGTTTACAGCGAGATGGTTGAGCAAGAAATCCGGATGGCGCACGAAATGGCGCAAGTGCAGGGAGGGCGTCCCGCGATTCTCCCGGTGCGTTTGGGGTATCGCGAACCGTTCCAGTATCCTTGTGGACATCCGTATTTATCACAACGGCTTTGTTCTATTATTAGCCAGCAGGACAAGAAAAGTTGGGCGAAAGCTGATGTTGACAGCTTGGTGAGCAGTACTTTTTTGGGTGCAATGAGTGAGCAAGATAATAACTTGCAGTTTGTGCGTGATATGCTCACCAAACGCGCACCAGATAAAGAAGGTGTTTTGAGTACTTATCGAGAGATTCGCCGGGGTAAGTCGGTTTTGGATGAGGAGCAATCAATACTCAAGTCTCATCTGAAGCTGTCGGGTGTGGTGCGGCGTGAGCAAAATGTTTTGCAGGTGCGGAATCGAATTTATCGGCAAGTGTTTGATTTAAAGTGGGTGAATCAACATTTGCCGTTGAATTTGCGGGATGCTTGGGAGCGTTATAAGCCATTGTTACCCTATCTTGCAGGAGGATTACTATTTTCTGTGGCAATGGGCGCGATGGCGTTGTACGCTAACGAGCAACGTCTGCGTGCTGAAAATCTCCTCAAAAACTCGGAAATTGTCACGCAAAGTCTCACTTCCGAAAACTTGTTTGCCTCACATTTAAATTTTGAGGCTTTGATAGAAGGATTGAAGTTAGGCAAACGAGTCAAACTTCCAGACAAGGATATAGAACCAAGTAACCGCATGAAGGCAGTAGCTACTCTCCAGCAGATTGTTTATGGAATGAGGGAACGGAACCGACTGGAAGGGCATAGCAGTTCTGTCTGGAGTGTGGCATTCACTCCGGATGGCAAAACTCTAGCTACTGGCAGTTATGACAACACGGTACGGTTGTGGAATCTCAAGGGGGAGCTCCTCAAAACCCTGAGTGGGCATAGCAGTACTGTCAGGAGTGTGGCATTCACTCCGGATGGCAAAACTCTAGCTACTGGCAGTTATGACAACACGGTACGGTTGTGGAATCTCAAGGGGGAGCTCCTCAAAACCCTGAGTGGGCATAGCAGTACTGTCAGGAGTGTGGCATTCACTCCGGATGGCAAAACTCTAGCTACTGGCAGTTATGACAACACGGTACGGTTGTGGAATCTCAAGGGGGAGCTCCTCAAAACCCTGAGTGGGCATAGCAGTACTGTCAGTAGTGTGGCATTCACTCCGGATGGCAAAACTCTAGCTACTGGCAGTGATGACAACACGGTACGGTTGTGGAATCTCAAGGGGGAGCTCCTCAAAACCCTGAGTGGGCATAGCAGTACTGTCTGGAGTGTGGCATTCACTCCGGATGGCAAAACTCTAGCTACTGGCAGTTATGACAAGACGGTACGGTTGTGGAATCTGGATTTGGATGATTTACTCGCACGCGGTTGCGCTTGGGCGCATGATTATTTGAAGTACAACAGCAGTGTTCAGGAGGGCGATCGCAAGTTGTGTGATGATGTTGGCAGTCGTCGGTGAGTTGGGTTGATTACACTTGTCCACAATTGTCGTTTTACCCCACCCCGGTTTTGTCTTGCGCCAAAACCTCCCCTCCCCTTACTAAGGCTATGCATTACCCGGATCTTTCTTAACATTGCTGTAAAACAGGCAGGATAAGAATGGTGGCGGTGAGGGTAGTTGTGGGGGTTGACAGGGGGAATCAAAGATGAGTATGAGGAGAAAATTAC
>JAESFT010000676.1_pt1 | contig 15730 bp, 16 predicted proteins | sample 9269451 | NCBI WGS metagenome assembly JAESFT01 (sample SAMN14502557, study PRJNA617106) | algae metagenome | isolation source: Scytonema hyalinum WJT4-NPBG1 and co-occurring heterotrophs from well... | place: USA: Mojave Desert, Joshua Tree National Park, California | collected 2006-05-25
CTCCTGACCCGACAGGGGATCACCGTCATGACCCTGGTCGGGGGCTTTGCCAGCACGGTCTTCATCCCTCTCACCCATCTGCTGATCGAGGCCTATGGCTGGCGCGGCGCCCTGTTCGTGCTGGCGGCCCTGAACCTGGCCGTCTGCGCGGTGCTGCATGCGGCCAGCATCCCGCCTGCGCCCGTCAGACCCAAACCCGGCAGCGCAGCCCCTGCGACCGCTCATCCGCCGTCGGATCCGCGCCGCGTGCTCGCCAAGCCGGCCTTCTGGCTCTTCGTGACCACCAACGTTCTCCTGGGGATCATCTCCACCGGCATCCCGGTCCATCTGATCCCGATCCTGCTCGAGCGGGGCTTCACCATCGAGGCCGCCGTGGCCGCCTATGCGGTGATCGGTCCGGCCCAGGTCGCCGCCCGGTTCCTGACCGGGTTCGGCGAGCGCGCCATGAGCCTGCGCGGCATCGGGGTGGCCACCATGGCGCTGAGCGTCCTGGCCTTCGCGCTCCTGCCTTTCATCCCGGCCGGATCGTGGCTGATCCTGGGCTTCGCCGCGCTCTACGGCGCGGCCAACGGGATGCTCACCATCGTGCGGGCCCTGCTGCCGCCCGAACTGTTCGGCCGCGAGGATTACGGCGCCATCCAGGGCATGATCGCCATGCCGGTGCGGATCGCCATGGCCGGCTCACCCTTCGCGTTCGGGGCCTTGTGGGCCTGGCGCGGCAGCTATGACACCGTCGTCCTGCTGTGCCTAGGGATGGCTGTGTGCGCCTTCGGGGCTTTCATGCTAATCCTGGTCAAGCCAAGGGAGCCTTGAACGACCTTGAGAATTCACTTGCTTTAGACGGCTAAAGAAACCATGTGCAGGTCTTCGGGTAACCGGGTTGCAAGGAAAGACATCTTTCGTGACGACAGTGACTGATCTTCTGATTGTGGGCGGCGGCATCAACGGCGCGGGCATCGCGCGCGATGCGGTGGGCCGGGGCCTTTCGGTGGTGCTCTGCGAGCAGGGCGACCTGGCCGGCTACACCTCCTCCGCCTCGACCAAGCTGATCCATGGCGGCCTGCGCTATCTGGAATATTACGAGTTCCGGCTGGTGCGCGAGGCCCTGTTCGAACGCGAGCGCCTGCTGGAATCCGCCCCCCACATCATCTGGCCCCTGCGCTTCATCCTGCCCTACGAGAAGGGGATCCGCCCCGCCTGGTTCGTGCGCCTGGGCCTCTTCCTCTACGACCATCTGGCCCCGCGCAAGAAGCTGCCGGGAACCGAGGGGATCAAGCTCACCCGGCACCCGGCCGGACAAGCCCTGAAGCCCGGCTTTGACACCGCCTTCGTCTATTCCGACTGCTGGGTCGAGGACAGCCGCATGGTGGCGCTGAATGCGCTGGACGCCTTCGAGAAGGGCGCCGACATCCGTGTCCGCACCAAGCTCGTCTCCGCCCGCCGGGAGGGCCAAACCTGGGTGGCAAGCCTCCAGGACGCCGAGACGGGGCGGACCGACGAGGTTCGCGCGCGGGTCATCGTGAACGCCGGCGGCCCCTTCGTGGCCGACGTGCTGAACTCCAAGCTCGGCCTCAACACCACGAAAAACGTGCGCCTCGTGAAGGGCAGCCACATCGTGGTGCCCCGGCTCTTCGACACGAAGGAAGCCTTCATTCTCCAGAACACGGACAAGCGGATCGTCTTCGCGATTCCCTACCAGGAGAAGTTCACCCTGGTCGGCACCACCGACATCCCGGTCGAGTCCATTCCCGACAAGAAGGTCGAGATCAGCCAGGACGAGATCCAGTATCTCTGCAACGTCGTGAACCACTTCTTCAAGAAGCAGGTCAGCCCGGCGGATGTGGTCTGGACCTATTCCGGCGTGCGTCCGCTCTTCGACGACGGCTCGAGCAATGCCTCGGCCGTGACCCGCGACTATGTGTTCGACATGGACGCGCCGGCCGGCCAGGCGCCGGTGCTGTCGATCTTCGGCGGCAAGATCACGACCTTCCGCAAGCTCGCCGAGCATGCCCTCGACGATTTGAAGGCCTACTTCCCGAACATGAAGCCCGCCTGGACGGAAGACGCCAAGATGCCGGGCGGCGACATGCCGGACGCGGATTTCGACCGCTTCTTCGCCGGCGTGCTCCAGCGCTGGCCCTTCCTGCCCGAGCCTCTCGCCCATCGCCTCGCCCGTTCCTACGGCACGCGGATCGAGGAACTCCTGGGCTCCGCTCGATCCCTGGCCGATCTCGGCGAGGATTTCGGCGCCGGGCTCACGGCGGCGGAGGTGGATTACCTGGTGCGTCGCGAATGGGCGCGCTCCGCCGAAGACATTCTCTGGCGCCGCTCCAAGCTCGGGCTGCATGTGCCGGTTGACGCTGCGGCCAAGATCGATGCCTATTTGGCCAAGAAGAAGGTGGCGTCCGTCGCCGCGCAATAGGATTCGGGGAAGGACATGGCTCAATACGTCGGCGCCATCGATCAAGGCACGACCAGCTCGCGTTTCATCGTGTTCGACAAGGCCGGCGCCATCGTGTCGGTCGGCCAGAAGGAGCACGAGCAGATCTATCCCAGGCCCGGCCATGTGGAGCACGATCCGCTCGAAATCTGGCGGAACACGCAGGAGGTGATCGAGCAGGCGCTGGCGAAGAAGGGCCTGAAGCCCAAGGACCTCGCGGCCATCGGCATCACCAACCAGCGCGAGACGACGCTGATCTGGGACAGGCGCACCGGCAAGCCGCTCTACAACGCCCTGGTCTGGCAGGACACCCGGGTCGATTCCATCGTCGAGGAGTTCGCGCAGGACGGCGGCTACGACCGTCTGCGCGGGAAGACCGGCCTGCCGCTGGCGAGCTATTTCTCGGGATTGAAGCTGCGCTGGCTGCTCGACAACGTGCCCGGCGCCAGGGACAAGGCCGCGGACGGAGATGTGCTCTTCGGCAATATCGACACCTGGCTGGTCTGGAACCTGACGGGCGGCGTCAATGGCGGCTGCCACATCACCGACGTGACCAATGCCAGCCGCACGCAGCTCATGAACCTCCGGAGCCTCGACTGGGACGACGAGATCCTGAGGCTGTTCGACATCCCGAAAGCCTGCCTGCCGCAGATCCGCTCGTCGAGCGAGGTCTATGGCGAGGCGACCGACGGCCTGGCGGGCGTTCCCATCGCGGGCATTCTCGGCGACCAGCAGGCGGCGCTCGTGGGACAGGCCTGCTTCCAGCAGGGCGAGGCCAAAAACACCTACGGCACCGGCTGCTTCATGCTCATGAACACCGGCGAGACGCCTTATCCCTCGAAATGCGGCCTGCTCACCACCGTCGGCTACAGGTTCGGCCAGGGAAAGACCGTCTACGCCCTGGAAGGCTCCATCGCGATCGCCGGCGCCCTCGTGCAGTGGCTGCGGGACAATCTTGGGATCATCGAGAAGAGCACCGACATCGAGCCTCTCGCCCGCGGCGTCGAGGATAATGGCGGGGTCACCATCGTGCCTGCCTTCTCGGGCCTCTATGCGCCGCACTGGAACTCCCATGCCCGCGGTCTCATCGGCGGTCTCACGCGCTTCGCCAACAAGGGGCACATCGCCCGCGCGGCTCTCGAGGCCACGGCGTTCCAAACCCGCGAGGTGCTCGACGCCATGACCAAGGACACCGACATCGCCGTCAAGGAACTGCGCACGGACGGCGGCATGGTCGTCAACGAGCTTTTGATGCAGTTCCAGGCCGATATCCTGAACGTGCCCGTGGTGCGTCCCAAGGTGATCGAAACGACCGCCCTGGGAGCCGCCTATGCGGCCGGGCTCGCAACCGGCTTCTGGAGCGGGACGGACGAACTGGTGCGCAACTGGGCCGTCGACAAGCGCTGGTCCCCGGCCATGGACGCATCCCGTCGTAAGCGACTGAACGCCGTCTGGGACAAGGCCATCGCCCGCTCGCTCGACTGGGCGGACTGACCCGGAGGAAGGGCGGCAGCGAAGGACTCGCGCCGCCGACGCGATCGACCTGTTATGCCGCCGACAGAGCGGCGCGGATCTTCGACGCGAAATCCGCCAGGATCTCGGGCTTCTCCATTTCGCCCGTATGGGGCTTCATCGCCACGCCCTCGAAACGGGGGATCACGTGGAAGTGGATGTGGAAGACCACCTGCCCGCCCGCGCTCTCGTTGAACTGCTGGATCGTGAGGCCGTCGGCCGACAGAGCCTTCTTGGCGGCCTTGCCGACGATCTGAACCGCCTTCGCCAGTTCCGCCAGATCGTCGGGCTCGACATCGAGGAGGTTGCGGGCTTTGGCTTTGGGAATGACAAGGACATGCCCGTTGCCGCGCGGCATGACGTCCATGAAGGCCAGCACGCGATCCGTCTCGTAAACCTTATGGCACGGAAGCTCACCCCGTAGGATCTTCGCGAACACGTTGTTGTCGTCGTAGGTCATTCCGCCCTCACCTTCTGAGTTCCGGTCCTTCGAAGCGCTCGCCGAGGAACGCCTGCGACGAGCCTTTTATATCGATCGCAACCGATAATCATCTGTCCGATGTCCGTCGTGTGCTCCGGCCCGGGAAACATCCCTCCCCATCGAGGATCCTTGCCAGGTCGGCGTCGCCGAGGATCAACTACTTACCCTTGCCATAGATCTATTCGCAAATAGAAGGCCGGCTGACGACTGGTCGCAAGGTAAGTACCTTTTCGTTTCTTACTCCCACGAACAAGTTGTTGCCACGTTTATTCGGATTAGATCTCCAGGCTAAGCGTAACAATTCGCGAGAGCTGAATATTTTCGCGAAAATTTTTGCAAAGGTTCCCTCAAACCTACCGGAACCATCGAATCCCCTTGCGGTTGAAGAAGCACGGACACCGTTGATAAGGAGGCATAAATGGCAGGTGGTTCGACCTCGAAGCGTGGCTTCGCGTCGATGGACTCCGACCGGCAGCGCGAAATCGCCAGCAAAGGCGGTAAAAGCGTTCCCGCCGAGAAGCGGTCCTTCTCCCAGGATCGCGAACTCGCCTCGGAAGCCGGCCGTAAAGGCGGTCAGGCCTCGGGCAACACCCGCGGCAACCAGGAATAGGTCTTTTCTGATGCAGATCGGTTTAGGGGCCGCCGAGCGGCCCCTTTACTTTTGAAGATTGCGCAGGGCGCCGGGGCGATCTCACCCGGACTTCGCGGTTGTCCCAATCATCTTTTCCGACAACGACAAAGCCGTCGCAGCCAGCATGATGGCCATGCCGAGACCTTCGGACCAGCTGAACGGCTCGTTCGCATAAATCACCCCGACGGCCACGGCGATGATCGGGCTGACGAAGGCATAAAGGCCCGCCCGAAAAGCGCCCCAGTCCCGCACGAGCCCCAGATAGATCCAGAATGCGATCAGCGAGCCTCCCAGAACCAGGATGCTCAGCCCGAAGATGGCCCGCGCATCGGCAAGTCCCGCGAAATGCGCCGGGTCGTATCCCTCGATGACGAGGGAGACCGGGACGAGCGCCAGCCCACCGAGGAGACTCTGCCAGAAGGCGAGCACCAGGGGCGGCATGGACAGGGTCAGCGGGCGGCTGATCACCGAACCCCAGGCATAGGAGACGGTTCCGGCGGCAACGGCGACGAGACCGAGGACGGATATCCCGGCAGTCTGGGCCGTGCCCGTCCGCCCGGAGAACAGGAGGACGAGTCCCAGGATCCCGAGCCCGATAGCGGCGACGCGCCGCATCGTGATCCGCTCCTGCCCGTAGAGGGCACCGATGATCACCAGGAAGATGGGCATCAATGACAGGTTGACGATCGCGGACAGGCCGCTCGGAGCTCGCGCGACACCCCAGAACAGGAAGCCGTAGCAGCCCGTGGTGATCAGGAGAGAGGCGGCAACCACGCGGCCAAACCGACTGACCCGAAGGGCAAGTCCCTGCATCCTGGCGACGGCGAGGAAGCATGGTGCGGCAAGCAGAAAGCGCATGGCCGCGAGAAAGATCGGCGGGACAGCCTCCGACGCCACCTTCATCGGCAGCCAGGTCAGCCCCCAGATGAGGGCCATCAGGGCGAAAGCTGCGATGCGACTCACGCTGTAGGCCCGAGAACCGTCATTCCGGCTTCCAAGTGAAGGGTCTGCGACGAGCCGCATCGTGGCAGCAGGCGGACAATTTGAACAGCCGGCCGCGCAGGATCTTGAGAGACAATCCGAGTTTCGGAATTCGCTCCAGGCGGGTTAGGTCCTGAAGGTGCGCCCTGTCTTGTCCGGAGCGGCCTCCATGAGAACCTCCTCGGACACTCCATCACCCATCATCGCTCGGAATTCCGGCAGGCTTGGAGGCTCGAACACCAATGCGCCGGTTTCCATGTGGCACACCATTTCTCCGGCGAGAGGCGCCATGAAGTCGATCGACTCCACGTCCAGGAACGCGGCTGCCTCGCGGGCGAGGTCCGAGGCGGTGTTGCGCGCGGCGCAGATCAGCGCCAACAGGCAGTATTCGTCCATGCTCCCATGACGGGATCCGACGGGCCGATGGGAAAACGGCCTGCCCCGCTGCCGCGTCAGGGCGAAGGCCAGGAGCAAGGCGTCGGACACGATCCCCTTGGCGGCTTCCGGCCGGGTATAGATCGCCAGCCCCTGCTCGGGTCCGTCGAGAAGGGCGAGGTCGTATTGATCCTCGAGACTGCTGAGCGAGCGGAACACATCGACGACCGGTACAATGCTCGGATGGAGCAGGAACGCAACCGCTCCCGGCGCTCTCGGAGAGGAGGATGCTTCAACCATCAATCAACGAACCTCAGACATGCGCGCGGTTTGCCGTCGGCACGACATGGGGCAATGCGGGAACGAGAAGATGCCGCCTCAGCAACAGGGGGCAGGTTACCTCGTCCTCGGAACATACCGGAATGATGCCGCTGAGCATGGATGCCACGGACGGCTTGTCTCTCGGGGGAGAACTCGAGGCGAGCCGGGAAAATTCGTCCGGAAGCTCTTCCTGGCAAAGCACCGCATCCAGTTCATTCGTGGCGGCCATGATCGTTTCCTCCGCATTCTCGTTGCGCTTGGAACGGCAACGTATGCGCCACCCCTCGGTTCCTTGTGCGGCAAGAAGTCCGGCGCCGCTTAGGGGCTCTTGCAAGCCCGCGACACATCGATGAAGCCCCGCGTTTCCGGCAACATTCCGGAAACCCTCGGATTGACCCGATGGCGGCACAACTCGATGGGCAGTGCTGCTCGGAGCGGCCCGGGGGAGCCATCTGCAAAAGGAAGCGGCGCCTGGGTTTCCCCAAGCGCCGCCTGTCAGCGAGACCGCTGTTCGATTTACTGCTTCGGGGCCGTGGTGGTGCCCGTCGTGCCGGTCGTCGAGCGGTTGGCGTTGTTGTCGCCATCCTCGTCGAAGGCAGGAGCAGCCTGCAGTTCGGCCTTGGTCATCCGGAGAACGACGCGCTCGGGCTGGTTCTGGTTGCCCGACGAGGTGTTCGCGGCCGTGTTGGTCGCGCCGGCGGAGCCGCCGGTGCCGGACGTGGCCGTGTTGCCGGTGGTGGCCGTCGAGCCGGTGGTGGTGACGTTGCCGCTGGCGCCGCTGTTGCCGCTGTTGCTGCTGTCCATGGCCTGAGCCTGCTGGCTGCTCATGAACTCGAGCGACTTGAACGGAACGGCCACGTCCTTTTCGCCGATTCCGAGGAATCCGCCGACGCCGACGACAGCGGCCATGATCTGTCCGTTGCGGTCCAGGATCACGTCGTTGATGTCACCGATCGATTCATTGTTGGCGCTGACCACGCGGGTGCCGATCAGGTCGGACGCCATCACGTGATTCATTTCCATCTTGGTCATGAACTGACCCTGCATGGCGCTGTTCTGGCCCATGGTGGTCGAGGACTGGCCAGCCGAGGACGAACCGGAAGCACCTGGCTGCATGGCCGGCGAGCCCGTGGTGGTCGAGCCCGAGCCCGAGGCGGCAGGGCGATCGGTCGGAGCCGACGGGGACGAAGTCTGTGCGAGGGCGGGCGCAGCCGCGAAAGCCGTCACGACGAGGCAGGCTGCCATATGCTTCTTCAGCATCGCTTATTTCTCCTGAGGATCCGTTATAATCGCGTTGTGCACCGAAGTGCGCGGGGGTTTAACGCGCAGCATCAGAGACCGTTCCGAATATCGGCCCAATCAAGCCAATGTTATCGGCTTCTATATTCTGCAATCCGAAGATGAATACTTGTTAATATTTTACGACAACAAAACACCCATGCCACCCGCGCACCGACGAGCGGCATCAATCATGCCGATAATGGCAACCGTCTTGAGGGTTGTTGGTTCCGCGGCAGAAGCAGGCGACGTGTTTTGCAGGTTCCGGGGCTCGGCAAGTTCTGCCCGACTGAACCGGGAGCAGGCCGCCCGCGCCTGAAGCCTTCACCCTGAAGGCATCGCGTGAAGCGGTTGCTGCAACCGTCTTCTTTCGCTTGCTACGACAGTGACTGCTCGAGGAGCGCCAAGCAAAGGCTCGGCATGCGATTGGCGCTCGCCTTGGCGAGAGGACTGACGTCGCCCACGCAGCCGATCGGATTGCGGCTCTTCGGCTTCTGCTGCTGCGGGGCCTCGTTGCCCTCCTGGCGGCGGGTGGGGTGCTGAGCGACAGGCCCCGTCCCTTCTTCCTTCAGGGTGACGACCGGCAGATCCGTGTCCCGCGTGAAGGTCGTGGTGCCCGTACGCGGATCCGACCTGTAGAGCACCCTTCCGTCGTGATCCCGCAGGATCACCGCCGCATTGGTGACTCCGACCAGCTCAACGATCGACACCGTCGCCGGCCGACTGGCAGGAACCGGCGCAGCAACCCGATCGCCCTTCGCCGAAACCGATCCAGCGAGAGCCATCGCTTCCGACTGAACCAGAGGAGATATGGTGAAGGACGATGGGGCGAAACTTCCGGCCACGAAAAAAGCCCCAGCCAGTCCGACCAAAGCTACGGGTGTACGGAACATCCCTCTCTCCTGCTATCCCAGCTCAACAATTCGGAAAAATAACGCGACCATATCTGTGATGTTCCTGCCTGCATTCCGTAGGAGTGAAGAATAAAAACGCGATAAAAAAGCTGGGAACCTTTGATTTCGATAGGGCGTTCTTAAAGCACCGGCCTCCTGGTCCTCCCCGCATTCCCCTTGTGCATTGGCCGGCACCTTAGACGGGCTTATGAGCCCGTCTTTTTTTGCGCCTATTACATCATCATAAAAGAAAAGCCCGGCCATCGGCCGGGCTATTACTTGGTAATCCTATCAGCCTGAAGGATCAGGCTGTCGCAGCGCGAGGCTCGCGGCGGCGGGCACTCTGCTGGAAGAACAGCGCCTGGCTGATCACGGCAGAGACGTTGGCCGGCTGGAAGGGCTTGGCGATCAGGAAGGCCGGCTCGGGACGCTCACCGGTCAGGAAGCGCTCCGGATAGGCCGTGATGAAGATCACCGGGACCTCGAAGGCTTTGAGGAGATCGTTGACCGCATCGAGACCGGAGCTGCCGTCCGCCAGCTGGATATCCGCCAGGATCAGACCCGGCTGCTTGGCCGAGGCCAGCTTCACGGCTTCGGTCCTGGTGCGCGCCACGCCCGTCACGTTGTGGCCGAGGCCTTCGACAAGCGCCTCCAGATCCATGGCGATCAGGGGCTCGTCCTCGATGATGAGGATGTCCGTCGCCATGTCGGCCGCCAGCTCGCGGCCTGCCTCGTCGACGAGTTCGCGAACGGTCCTCGTATCGACGTCCAGAATCTGACCGACCTCCTCCTCTCCGAAGCCTTCGAGGCAGGACAGGAGAAAGGCCTGTCGGGGAAGCGGGGTAATCTGACCGAGCCGAACCTCCGCCGGCAGATCGCGCTGAATCTGCTCGCTGCGTCCGTTCACAGACAAGGAATTCCAGATGCGCGTGAAAACCTGGAAGAGCTCGACCTTCACGTTTCCGGAAGGACCGATGGTCTCGGGCTCGCTGACGAGGGTTTCCAGGGTGGCGGCCACATAGGCGTCCCCAGCCATCTGGCTGCCTGTGAGAGCGCGTGCGTAGCGGCGAAGGTATGGTAAATGCTGGACGACAAGCTGGGCTGTCGACATTCGCTTCCCCTTAACTGTGCTTTTGACTCGTTGTACCGACGGTCCATTCAACGTGGCAAAGCTGCAAAAGTTCCATAAATGGAACCAGGCGCAGCAGTCAGCGTTATTGCTCGAAAACTAATATATGGATATTGCCAAGGTTGGCTATCCCTCTGAAAGATATGGGATGGCAAGGGGACGACAATGACGGTTGAAAAGGGGAACAAGCTTGCTCGGGCCATGCTTGAAACGTCCGTGAAGGACAAGCTTGCAACCGATCCCAAACTCGACAGCGGCAGCCAGAAGCGCATCGGCGACCAGCTTCGCGCCATGTATGACGAGCTGATGCAGCAGCCTGTCCCAGACCGCTTCAGGGAATTGCTCGACCAGCTGGACAAGAAGAACGGGGGGAAGGAGGGGTCTCAATGACCCCAGAACCCGAGCCGGAGTTACGAGAGGCACTTCTCGCTGCGGTTCCCAGCCTTCGGGCTTTCGCCATTTCGCTCTCAGGCCAGGTAGACCGGGCGGACGACCTCGTTCAGGACACTCTTCTCAGAGCCCTGGCCAATCTGCATCGGTTCGAGCCTGGGACGAACCTGAACGCGTGGCTCTTCACGATTCTGCGCAATCTCTTCCATTCCGAATACCGCAAGCGGCGCCGCGAGGTCGAGGATCCGGACGGCTCCTATGCCGGGCGCCTGAAGGTGCAGCCCGAGCAGGGCTCCCATCTGGATTTCGAGGATTTCCGCAGCGCGCTCGCCAAACTGCCTGCCGACCAGCGCGAAGCACTGCTTCTGGTTGGTGCCTCCGGATTTTCCTACGAGGAGGCGGCGCATATCTGCGGCTGCGCGGTGGGCACCATCAAGAGCCGCGTGAACCGGGCCCGCTTTCGCCTCGCCTCCCTGCTGAACGTCGAGGACATCGAGGATCTCGGCCCCGACAGCATGACGAGGGCTGCCCTCCAGGGTTGACCACCTGCTTCCCTCGTCTTCCCTAACGGCAATTGCAGAAACGAAAACGCCGCCCTTTTGAGGCGGCGTTCGTGATCGGCGTGCCGTAGCGGCATCACGGGATCAACGTCACATGGGGCTTCGTCCGCGCAACAGGCCGATCACGGCCGAGATGGCGAAGAGGACGATCGCAACGAAGAAGATCAGCTTCGCGATCTCGACGGCCGTACCGGCAATGCCGCCGAAGCCGAACAGAGCTGCGACCAAAGCGATGATGAGAAAAGTGACTGCCCAACCGAGCATGGTGTTACCTCGCTAACTGAACAATCGGCCGAGAGCCGACGATGTTCAAACAACGCCAAGCGCGACTGTAGGGTTCCATGTCTGCAGTCCGCTCGACTGTGTTCATCCACCATTCAAAAGTATTCCGGCAGGCTTTTATTCGCATGGAACCTGCCCCTAGCCCATACGTTTTCCAGATCACTTGGGAGAGATGGTCGATGACTCGTTCAGTTGCCCTTCGTGCATTTTGTATCTTTGCCGTTGTTACTGCCCTTGCAGCCATTACCGGCGCGGCCTCTCAGGTCGAAATCGCAGAAGTACTTTTCCTCATCGGCGGCTCGCTCTCGGCCGTTATGCTCTTCTTCGCCTGGACGACGCCATCGGAAAACCCAGTCCCGGTTCGCGTCCGTCGCAGACGCTGAAAAGCTCTGGATGCTTACGACAACGGCGGCTCGAAAGAGCCGCCGTTGTCGTTTCAGGCCTCCGTCGGATCGCCGCCGTTCGGATGCAGGACCGATCCGGTGATGTAGGAGGAATCTTCACATGCCAGGAACAGGAAGGACGGCGCCACCTCGTTCGGCTGACCCGGGCGCTGCATGGGCGTGTTGGCGCCGAACTGCTTCACCTTCTCGGCCGGAAACGTGGATGGAATGAGCGGCGTCCAGATCGGGCCCGGCGCCACGCCGTTGACCCGAATGCCCTCGCCCGCGAGCTTTTGCGCCAGCGAGCGCGTAAAGGCCACGATAGCCCCCTTGGTGGCGCTGTAGTCGAGCAGGTCGGAGCTGCCGCGATAGGCCGTCACCGAAGTGGTGTTGATGATCGAAGCCCCCTTCTTGAGATGCGGCATGGCGGCCTGCACCATGTAGAAATAGCCGAAGATGTTGGTGCGGAAGGTGCGGTCGATCTGATCGGGGGTGATTTCCTCGATCTCCTTTTTCGGGTGCTGCTCGGCCGCATTGTTGACGAGCACGTCGAGCCTGCCGAAGCGCTCGATGACCTGATCGACGGCCGAACGGCAGAAGTTCGGATCGCCCACATCGCCGGCAATGGTCAGGCACGCGCGCCCTTCCCGCTCGATCAGACGCTTCGTCTCCTGCGCATCCTCGCCCTCGTTCAGGTAAAGGACGGCCAGATCCGCACCTTCGCGCGCGAAGAGAACGGCAGTAGCCCGCCCGATACCGCTGTCGCCGCCGGTAATCAGAGCGACCTTGTCCCGCAACCTGCCGCTGCCGGGATAGCGGGGCTCGTAATCCGGCCGCGGATTCATCTCGGTCTCAAGACCGGGCTGCTGGTCCTGCACCTGGGGCGGCAAGGTCTGGTTCTGCTCGGAGCTCATGGCATCGTTCCGTGAAAGAAGAGGATGCGGGCCTCAGACCAACCAGGATGGAGGACAGGTCGCGCAAAATCGAAGCCCGCGTTGTGGCTCAACGCGGGCTCGAAAGACGTGTTCCTGCGAAGGGACGGAGCTCTATTCCGCCGGGTGCGGGCGCTCGGCCGTCCCCGGCGCCATCCGCAGGATGTGATAGAGGATGATGGCCCCGAAGGTGGCGGTGCCGATGCCGTCCAGGGTGAAGCCCCCCACGTTCAGCTTGAAGTTGCCGGCGCCGAGAACGAGGGCGACCGCCACGGTGATGAGATTGCGGGGGTTCGAGAAATCGACCCGGTTCTCGACCCAGATCCGGCCCGCGGTCGCCGCGATGAGGCCGAACACCACGATGGACAGGCCGCCGAGCACCGGCCCCGGGATGGTGCCGATGAAGGCGCCGAACTTGGGGGACAGCCCGAGGAGAAGCGCGAACCCTGCCGCGATGATGAAGACCAGCGTCGAGTAGATGCGGGTCACGGCCATCACGCCCATGTTCTCGGCATAGGTCGTCATGCCCGTGCCGCCGGCCGAGCCCGACAGCATGGTGGCCAGGCCGTCGCCCATGAAGGCGCGGCCGAGATAGGGGTCGAGGTTGCGGCCGGTCATGGCCCCGATGGCCTTGATGTGCCCGAGATTCTCCGCCACGAGGATGATCGCCACGGGCGCGATGAGGCTGATGGCCCGGGCGTCAAAGACGGGGCTCTGGAAGCTCGGCAGGCCGAACCAGGCGGCCTGGCCGATCTTGGCGAAGTCGATGGGCTGCCCGAGGCCCAGGACATTGGCGCAGATGTAGTAGATCAGGTAGCCGGCGGCGCCGCCGATCAGCACGGGCAGACGGCGCGCCGTGCCGGGCGCATAGACGGCCACGAGGCCCACGGCCACGACAGTGGCGAGCGCGATCCAGCGGGCGAAGTCGCTGCCGGCCTGATTGTCCGGCGTCACGCCGGAGGCGCTGTTGATCGCGATCGGTGCGAGCACGAGGCCGATGGCCGCCACGATGGCACCCGTGACCACGGGCGGCATCAGCCGCTCGATCCAGCGGTGGCCGGCCATCTGCACCACGAGGCCGATCAGGAAATAGAGCGCACCGGCCGCGACGATGCCGCCAAGCGCCAGTGGGATGTTCGGGTTGGGGCTACCGACGCTCGCGCCGGTCGCGACAAGGACGGGCCCGATGAAGGCGAAGCTCGAGCCGAGATAGCTCGGCACCCGGCCGCCGACCACGAAGAAGAAGATGATGGTGGCGAGACCCGAGAACAGGATCGACACATTGGGATCGAAGCCCATCAGGATCGGAGCCAGCACGGTTGCGCCGAACATGGCCACCACATGCTGTAGGCCCACGACGATCATCTGGCCGGTCGGCAGCCGCTCATCCGGCATAATCACGCCTTCGGTCTTCAGGCTCCACCGCGGCAGGAAACTGTCGGTCATGAATAATCCCCCAGGTTTTGACTTATCGACCCGCACCGTAGACCCGCGTCGACCGGAATGGCTAGGTGAGAGAAGAACTTATTAACCGCCGCGAGAGCCCGGATTCTGGACAAGTGCTCTTTTGGCCGCCAAACATTCCCGGTGGCGACGGACGAGGATGACCATGCGTAAAGACCATGATGTGCCGGCCGGCACGGTGCACAGCCTCTGGCTCGACGGCGAATGCCTCAAAAACAACCTTCTCGGGGACCCTTCCCGCCGTCGGATCGACGTCTATGTGCCTGCGGGCCATGACGGCCGAAACCTGCCCCTCCTCGTGGATCTCGTCGGCTACACGGCGGGAGGTCCTGCACACACGAACTGGAAGAACTACGGCGAGAACGTGCCCGAGCGCCTCGACCGGCTGATCGGCACGGGCGCCATGCCCCCGGTCGTCGTGGCCTTTCCCGATTGCTTCACCCGCCTGGGCGGCAACCAATATGTGGACAGCGCCGCCATGGGCTCGTGGGAGACCTTCCTCATCCGCGAGATGCTCCCCTTCGTCGAGGAACGCTTCGGCTGCGGCGGAGACGGGCGACGGGGCGTGTTCGGCAAGAGCTCGGGCGGGTACGGCGCCATGGCCCATGCCCTGCGGCATGGGGGCTCCGTTTGGTCAGCGGCGGCTTCCCATTCGGGCGATGTGGGCTTCGAGTACCTCTACCACCTCGGCGAGTTCGCCGGGGCGCTGCGCCACCTCGTTGACCACGCCATGTCCATCGAGGCTTTCCTGCGCAAGTTCGAGGCCGGCCCGAAGGCGAAGGACAAGGACTGGCATGTGCTGATGCTTCTCGCCCAGGCGGCGAGCTTCGACCCGGATCCGAGTCAGTTCTACGGAATCCGTCTGCCGGTGGATCTCCAGACCTGCGAGATCATCGAGGAGCGCTGGTCCAACTGGCTGCGCTGGGATCCTCTGCGCATGGTCGATCGCTCCAAGTGCCAGGAGAACCTGCGCAAGCTGAAGGCCTTCTACATCGATTGCGGCGACATCGACCAGTACAACATGGTCTACGGCTCGCGGATCCTGCGCCGGAAGCTCGAGGCCGCCGGCATTCCTCACACCTACGAGGAATTCCACGACGACCATTCCTCGGTCGACTACCGCATGGACATCAGCCTGCCGCTTCTGGCCAAGGCGCTTTCCTGAGGGAGCAAAGCTGACGTCTTTCACCCGATCCGGCGGTGGTGTCTCAAAGCAAGCTCGAAGAGCCGTGTGGAGGTTATCCTCAACCTCCACCAGTCCAGCATCAGATCACGTAGAAGTCCGAGGATGACATCTTCAGGTTCTTGGACAGCGTCGCGACCTCCACGGCCATGTACTTGGAGCCCGAACCATCGGCATCGTAGAGGAGCACGCCCTTTTTCCTGTCGTGGATGACATGGTCGTCCTTGTCCCTGGCCTTCTCGCCCACGGTGAAGAACTTCGCCGCCAGCCTGGCAGGAAAAGCGTCGGAACCCTGCTTCCCGAGCTTCGTGAAGATCCTGTTGTCGAGATAGATCAGATCGTACTTCACGTTGAAGTCGGTGATCTGGTCGACGTTGCCCCCCGTGGCCTTCGACGTGAATGCGAACGCGTCCTTGCCAGCATTGCCGTGCAGATAATCCTTGCCGTCACCACCGTAGAGGATGTCGTCGCCCGTGCCGCCGTAGAGCGTGTCGG
>JAESFT010000677.1_pt1 | contig 15721 bp, 17 predicted proteins | sample 9269451 | NCBI WGS metagenome assembly JAESFT01 (sample SAMN14502557, study PRJNA617106) | algae metagenome | isolation source: Scytonema hyalinum WJT4-NPBG1 and co-occurring heterotrophs from well... | place: USA: Mojave Desert, Joshua Tree National Park, California | collected 2006-05-25
AAAACCTGCTCAGTCATGTACGAAAACTACTCGACGGCAAGCATATCTCCTCGCGCGAAAGTCCTGGAGAAACACCATGAAGCTATCGAGATATATCCTGTCGAATCTCGAAGCCATTCTCCAGGAATGGGAAGGTTTCGCGGCAACGATGGAACCCTTGCGCGACGCCAACAAGATCGAGCTGCGCGATCATGCTGCGCTGGTGCTCAAGGTTATCGCCACTGATCTGGAAACCCCCCAGGATGAGCAGGAGAGCATCGACAAATCCAGGGGACTCGCCCCGCAAGGCAAGGAGGATACGGCTGCCGAGAGTCATGCGGCGCATCGCGTCTCCGCCGGCTTGAACGGGGACCAGGTCATGGCGGAGTTCAGAGCCCTACGGTCGAGCGTGTTGCGACTGTGGGCCAGGCACACCGAAATTGCAACACCTGAAGATATACAGGACATGATCCGCTTCAACGAGGCAATCGACCAGGCACAAACAGAGTCGATGGCGCGCTACACGCGGATGCTGCGCGAAGCCCAGCACTTGTTTCTGGCTATTCTCGGGCACGACGTTCGAACGCCTTTGGGTGCGATCAGCATGGGAGCACAAGTGCTGCTCCATGACCAAGCCCTGCCATCAAAGGCACTGAAGGTCGGGCTGCGCATTTTCAATAGTTCGCAGCGTATGGACGAGATTGTGCGCGACTTGCTCGATTTTTCAACGACGCATTTGGGTGATGGAATCCCGGTCGATCCTTCCACCTTGGATTTATCGGTGGTATGTGAAAACGTCGTGGAGGAAGCCAGGACATTTCATCCTGACCGCAAAATTCACTTGACTACGGATGGCCACCTTTTGGGTGCCTGGGACGGGGGGCGCATTGCCCAGGCATTCTCGAATCTCATTGCAAATGCAATCCAGCACGGCAGGACAGACAGCGTAATCAAGGTAGCGATCAGCGGACTTCCAGACAAAGTGGTGTACACGGTGCAAAATGACGGGGATGTGATTCCACCTGCAAAGCTGAGAACCTTTTTCGACCCGGTCAAACGATTCGCTATCCGTCCCGCCAATGAACGGATCGCGACGAACTCGCAGAACCTGGGGCTAGGACTATACGTAGTCAAGCAAATCGTCACTGCACACCAGGGTGAGATTTTTGTGACTTCCAATCAGGACGATGGCGTCACCTTCACAGTGCACCTTCCGCGTAATACCCCGCAACGCAGAAGCGACGATTGACTTAATACATGTATTAATATCAGACGAGAGATGCCGAAGTTGGCTACAAAGTCGTAGGCGAACAGATGTGGTTCATGTTGGCGAAGCAGCCGTTAAGTCGTTGTTATTCATGTGCAATTGAAGTGCGCTTCGGGCCGATTGATCCATTTCGAAAGCTGATGCCACAGGCTGAAAGGCAGCCTATAGCCGCCGGCGGTGCATGACAAGCCTACTACTAACGGGCTGTCGAAGGCGCGACACTCGGTGGATCTTTATGCTGTCGGGTATGCGAGCGGTCGCGTGTGCAGGGACTACGGCGCGGCGGCAGTAACGTCGCGATAGCCAGGCAACGGCTCAGTCTACACTGCAGGTTCTTGGTTTTTGCCTACACGACGATCGTCGCTGGCTGGTGCTCGGGAAATATCGTCATTGGACGGAATGACCCGGCAGGCTGCCGATCCCATTGATTTCGAACGCGCAAATCAAATAGAGGGCAGTTGCTTCTGAAGCGCAGCACAGGAAATTTCTTTCGAATCCTTTGCACCCGCATACTCTGACCTACTCCCGGCTCGCAGACCAGGTGACTGGTGGCCTGGCGCCGAGATCGCCTGCTGCAGGCTTACAGAAGGTTGCGCCTGCTGTAAGCCTGCAGCAGGAAATCAACTATTTGATGCGCATGTCGTTCTTGACCGACTTCACGCCCGCTACACCTCGTGTCACCTCGACGGCTTTGGCAATGTCGGATTGCGATGACACGAAGCCGCTCAACTGAACCGTACCCTTGAATGTCTCGACGTTAATCTCGCGCGACTTCAGGACCGGCTCCTGGAATATCGCTGTTTTGACCTTGGAGGTGATGACCGTGTCATCAACATATTCGCCTGTACCTTCGGTCTTCGACGTGGAAGCGCATCCGGCGACGGCGATCATTGCGAGAGAAAATAATACAGCGGTAAAGCGTTTGGAAATATTCATGTAGTTGTCCTGGTAAGTGAAAAAGATGTCCTGAAATCGAAGTCTCGATTGAAAGACATTACTGCATACATACAAAATAAATCGTTGATGCTGCGTCTCTCCGGCGGCAGGAACGCATATATTCCTTGTGAAACCGCCGGGTAGTGTCGTTGCCAGAGCCGGCAGATCTCATGGAGCGGCGGGCAATCAGACCACGCCGCTTTCCTTCAAAAACTTCTGGAACGACCTGATTTGCATGTCCGCCTCCATCCGGTCGACCCGATACTCCTGCTGAATCCGATCTGCCAGCCGTTCGCGGTTTCCCGCAATCGCATCGAGTTGATCGTTAGTCAGTTTTCCCCACTGCGCTCTGATGTGGTCCCTGTATTCCGGCCAATTTCCTTCAATGACATCCCAGTGCATCATAGTCTCCATGGTTGGCGGATTAAATGCGAAAAGCGAGTGCCTCGCGTACCCGGCCGATAGAACAGACCCAGGGGCACGGGACCTTCCGGTTCGCATCCACAAGTCGAATCGCGGTTTTGCCGCATCGACAGCAGGACTTTACGTGGACCTTCACGTCGCATCGGTGCGGTAGACCACATTGGAGGCGCTATTTGTTCTTCAATTGCCCCGGTTCCGACTTCAGGCCGCGCTTGTCGACGCAGCGGCCGCATCGCGGGAAACGGGAAGATCAGGCAGCGTTCAGAAATCAAAGCAGCGTGCCCTGGTCCGTATGCGTGGCGTGATTCGCACGCAGCGGTACATCGAACCCGTCAGTCCAACAATGCCGATAAGGGTGGCGACAATCCCGCCGGCCAGAAAAATGACCATTTCCTCACCCGAAGCGACGCCGGCCCGGGTGTTCGTCAATGCGCTTGCGACATTCTGCGAAGCGATGCCGAAGCAGATCACGAGGACGCCCCAGCCGATGACGCCGCCCCAGATTTTTTTGTTCATGTGGTTCTTTCCTGTTTGATGTGATGTACGGCATTTGAACCTTCCGTCAACCTGCCCGCCGGCGTGACGCTTTGCCTTCAGGCGCGATTGCCGGGGCAGCATGTCTGTCCGCGACACACCGCGAAGGACTGGTATCGGGCGATTCGCCGGAGGAACTCGAATCATCTCCGCTTGATTTCATTGTCGGTGTTCTGCGGTGCCCGATCCGTTCGCTGGCGCACTGATGGAACAACGCACCCGCGGACGACGCGAATGTTCGGTGCCACACAGACGCGCATGGTCAGCAGGCGTATCGTCGGTCTCGTGGCACATGACGTGCCAATGGCTCATCCGTGCCATTCGAATCAACAAACAGGGAACAATAATGAAAACCACGAAAACAATCTTGGCCGGTGCGCTTGCAATGTCTGCACTGGTGCCTATGCTGAGCATTCCAGGGGCAGCGTTTGCGCAGCAGTACGGTCCGGCACAGGGCATGCCGCGCATTGAAGGCTTCAACGTCGACGAAGTGAAGCGCATGAGGCCCGGCGTCGAATTGAACTTCGATCTTTATGGAACGCCGGGCGGGTCGGCCGCCTTGCGCATCGATGGTGCAACCCGCAATGTGCCAATGGTCGAAACCGAAGCCGGTCATTATGAGGGTACGTACACTGTCAGCAGCCGTGACAAGATTGCAGCCCGGAGTGCGGTGACGGCAAATCTTCGAGTCGGCAACCAGGTCGCCAGCACGGTTCTGAATGAATCGCTGCAAATAGGTGTCGGGTATCACTCCGCGAAAGCGGCGCCGAACCCGCAATTGAAGATCGAACGATTCAACGTCGAACCCGTCGCCGATCTCGGCGGGGGCAATGACCTGCAGTTTTCAATGGCCGGTACGCCTGGCGCGAAAGTGGATCTCGTCATTCACGGCGTGAAAGCCAGGGTGTTCCTGCCGGAAGTAAGCAGCGGCCAGTACGCCACGACGTACACCATCCGAAACAGCGACCGGATTGTGCGCAACAGTACCGTGACGGCGAACATGCGCATGGGTGACCGAGTTACCAGCGCCACGCTTGGCAAGCCTCTGCAGACGCCGGCAGCGCCGGTGCCGGTAGCCCGCATCTGCTACAACTGCGGTACGGTGGAGGCAGTCAACCTCGTCGAGGTGAAGGGTGAGGGCGGTTATCTCGGCACCATAGGCGGCGGAGTGGTCGGCGCCTTGCTAGGCAGCCAGGTGGGCGGCGGAAGCGGCCGTACGGTGGCCCAGATCGCTGGCGCGGTCGGCGGCGCTTACGCCGGCAACATGATCGAAGGCAAGGTCCGCGACACGATGCACTATGAGATCGTGGTTCGTTTGAACAACGGCACTACTCAAATGGTGCCCTTTGCAGCCGATCCGGGTTACCGGATTGGAGAGAAGGTGAAAGTCGATGCCGGCGTCATCACACGCACCTCGTAAGCCGGCAGGCGCAGGCCCCGTCAGTGTCGCCGGCTTGGCGTTGCCGGCGGGACTGTGCAGCGTTACCCGCAAAGTATCCGCGCCGGAACACAAGCGTCGACCGAACGTCAAGGGGACAACCAGGCCCTTATGATTCTTTGCGTGCCATGTGATCGGTGATATCCATTCCGATTCCGCGGTAGCCGATAAATCGGCTTGCCGAGTCGAATACGGGTTCGCCGCTCACTTGCAGGAACTGCATCGCGCCGTCGGCACCGCTGCGGCTATAGACGAAATTGATGAACGGACGGCGGGCGGCGATATTGGCGTGCAGCAGCTTGCGTTCCTCGGCGTTCCACCGCGCCGCCTCCAGCCCGTCGGTAGCGCCGTGCATGTCGTCCGCCGCCAGCCCAAGCATGTCGAACACCGGACCGGATACAAAAGTGAATTTTCCCTTCGCGTCCTGCTCCCAATACCAATCCGACGACAGTGCGGTAAAGTTTCTGAACCGCGCTTCACTGTCGCGCAGTTCGGCGGTCCGCTCCAGCACCGTCTGTTCCAGCACCTTGTTATAGTCATCCAGCTTCTTGTATAGAAGGCGCACTTCCAGCATATTGCGGATCCGTGTCTGCACTTCGATCAGGTCGAACGGCTTGCTCACGAAGTCCTTGGCGCCGGCTTGCAGCGCGCGCAGCTTGTGCGCCGGCTGCGCGGTGATGACGAGCACCGGCAGATAGCCGCCTTCTTCGATGCCTTTCAATCCTTCCATCACCTGAAAACCGTCCAGCAGCGGCATCTGAAGATCCAGCAGGATCAGGTCGTAGCGATGCGCCTTGTGCAGCGGGCACACCGTGTGTGGATCGCTGGTCGATGTGAAACGGGTAAAGCCGGCATTGCGCAGCATCTGCTCCAGCAGCATCACATTGGCTTCCTGGTCATCGACGATCAGGATGCTGGCGTTCAGGATTTCGGATGGATCGAGCATGGCGTTCTTTCGAGAATATTCGGTGTATCGCGAGTCGGCTGAATCAGCCTTTATCCGCTTCGGCGGCTACGTGGTCTGCGCTGTCTTCCTTCATGGTCCTGGCGGTTTCCGATGCATGCTGAAGGGCGACATCCAGCGCATCCATGAATTCCGTCACCTTGATCGGCTTTGTCAGGTAGCGGAAAAACCCGGCCTCCATGCCTTTTGCAATATCGCGCGGCACGGCATTTGCGGACAGCGCCATGACGGGAATGTGCGCGGTCGCCGGATCCTTGCGCAGAATTTCCAGTGCATCGAATCCGCTGATGCCCGGCAGGTTGATGTCCATCAGGATCACATCCGGCTGGTAAGTCCGCGCCAGCTGGACACCGAGATGCCCGTCAATCGCCGTCAGCAGCTTCAGGTCGCTGCGCCGGGCGATCAGTTGCTCGACGAGGATCAGGTTCGCCGGATTGTCCTCGACGTAGAGCAGCGTGCGCTGTGACGCCATCTCGCGCACTACCGCGGTACGCTCGTCCCGGGCGGTGTCGCCGAATACCAGTTTCGGCGCGCTCGTCGCGGTCAGCTCGACCCAGAAGACAGTGCCTATGCCGACATTGCTGGCCACGCCGATGGCGCCGCCCATCAGCTCGACGAGTTGCTTGGTGACGATGAGGCCGATGCCGGTGCCTTCTTCGGCCCCCGTCTCCTGTCCGAGCCGGTTGAACGGCTGGAACAGCTGCGTCACCTGGTCGGGAGCCAGTCCGGCGCCGGTGTCGGTAACGCTGACGCGTATCCGGTTCTCGCCGCTCATTCCGCAATCGACGGTGACGCTGCCGCCGTCGCGGTTGTACTTGATTGCGTTGGCCAGCAGGTTGATCATCACCTGCTTGACCCGAGTCCGGTCGGCGTGGACATAAAAAAGCCCATCGAACCGGGGAAAACTCATCGTGATCCCGCGTTTCTGTGCCTGCGGCTCGATCATCGCCTGGCAGTCCTGCAGGACCTCGGCCAGCGACACCGCTTCCTGCGACATCGTCACCTTTCCCGACTCGATCAGCGCCAGGTCGAGTATTTCATTGATCAGGCGCAGCAGATACCAGCCTGCTTGCAGGATCTGGTCGATCGACTGTCGTTGCGCGGGCGACGGCGGCGGCGTTTCGGACGCCATCAACTGCGCGAATCCGAGTACGGCATTCAGGGGCGTGCGCAACTCATGGCTCATGCTGGACAGGAATTCGGACTTGGCCAGGTTGGCCTTCTCTGCCGCCGTTCTCGCGGTTTCGAGTTCGTCGTTGGTTTCCTGCAGCGCATGTTCGATCTGCTTGCGTTCGGTAACGTCGCGGGCAGCAGCGAACACGCCCCGTAGCGTGCGGTCGCGGTCATGAAAGGTTGTCGCGTTGTAGGAGACGACGGTTTCCTTGCCGTCCCTGGCGCGGGCGGTCAGCTCGTAATTGGTTACTTTGCCTTCGCGCAGGACACGCTTGATGGCTTCCTCGGCGCGTGCGGGATCGGTGAAGTAATTTTTAAATGGCGCGCCGATCAGTTCATCGCGGGTGCGGCCGGTCAGCGCTTCCATCTGCTGGTTGACGTCGCTGATGATGCCGCGCGGGTCGGTTGCCATCAGCGCATCGATATTCGATTCGATCAGCGAGCGGGTGTAGTACTGCTGATCGCGCAATCGCTGGTCGAGGAGCGCCTGCTCCGCTTCGACCTGTTTGCGCGCCGTGTTGTCGATGCCGATCAGCAGGTAACCGATCACTTTGCGCTGCTCGTCACGCAGCGCGGTGACCGACACGATCGCGGGAAAGCGGCTGCCGTCCTTGCAGACATAGGTCAGTTCATACACATCCTCGATGCCACGCAAGGCCTTGTACACCAGTGCCTCGAAGCCCGGCAGGATGGCGGTGCCCATCTCGTTGCTCAGCGTCCTGGCGCGGGCGACCACTTCCTGCGCATCCGAGATGTCGGCCGGCGTCAGCTTGTTGACCACCTCGGCCGCCTGGTATCCGAGCATGCGTTCGGCCCCGACATTAAAGATCTGGATGACCCCATCGGCGTCGGTGGCGATGCTGGAGAAATTGGCGCTGTTGAAGATGGCGTTCTGCAATGCCGCCGCTTTCAGCAAGGGTTGCTGTTTTTCATGCAGGACAATTTCAGCCGCGAGCTGGACGCGGATCATGCGCCGGATACGCACATATAGCAGCGCGAGAAACAGAAGAAGCAGCACGATGCTGCCCTGGATGACTCTTATTGCGACGACGGATTGGACCGCATAGTGGAGGGCGACACCGCCGACCAGCAGCAACACCGCCAGCGTCAGTCCGAAGCCGGTCATCATCAACCGGTCAATCGAGGTTTTTTCCATATTCCGCATATATTCAGACATTGATCTCAGACGTGGTGTGCAGGCGTCGGTCAGACGGAGCCTGCGGTAGATAGAGAGGCTGGCGATGCATGCGCGTCATGCAGGGCGCATTTGTCATGCCAGCTTGCTTGCGGGAGAGCGGATCTGGCGCTGGCGCGCATCCGAAAGCAGGCGCGCGAACTCCTTCTTGACGACGCCATAGCATTCGCAGACATTGCGTTCCAGTCCGGCGCGGTCGACGACGGTGATGTGGCCGCGGCGATAGCGAATAAAGCCGTAGCCTTGCAATTTGCCCGCCGCCTCCGTCACGCCTTCTCGTCGCACGCCGAGCATGTTGGCGATCAGTTCCTGCGTCATCGTCAGTTCGTTCGACGGCACGCGATCGGCGGTCAGCAAAAGCCAGCGGCACAACTGCTGTTCCACCGAATGATGGCGATTGCACACGGCGGTCTGCGACAGTTGCGTAATCAGCGCCTGGGTATAGCGCAGCAGCAGCCGCAGCACCGGACCGGCGCGATTGAATTCCTCCAGCAGGATATGGTTCCGTAGACGGTAGCCGTGACCTCCCGTTTGCACGACGGCGCGGCTCGGCGTCGTGTCGCCGCCCATGAAAAGAGAGACGCCTAGGACGCCTTCGTTACCGACACCTGCGATTTCGGACGAGCTGCCATTCTCGAGCACATAGTGCAGCGAGACGATCGAGGTGGTCGGGAAATACACATGTTGCAGCTTGCCGCCGGACTCGTGAAGTACGTCGCCAAGCAACATCGGAACCAATTCCAGATGCGGCGCCAGTCGGTCGAAGTCGGCGTCGAGCATCGCTGCCAGAAGATGGTTTTGATTCGGGTCGTGCGTACTGGACATGTCAGGACTCCTGCTTCCAGTGATGGGATGTCGCGGCGTCCGTGGACGGTGAGGCGAAAGAAATTTGCTACCGCACGGTAACACAGGTCGCGCGTTCGGCAGGGTTTAATTGCGCTTGTGTTTCTGACATCCGGCCTGTCTCCATGACGCCGCTGAACGTATGTCGACACGCTATGTGTGTCAACGCACGGAAGGCACAGGTATTTCCGCCTATAACGTAGTTCAACGCGGCAACACGCCGCTTTATGAAACAGTTCACAGGAGAACAAAATGAAGATCAGATCAACAACATGGTTCATGGGTTTGTGCGGCGCCGCCCTGGTGCTAAGCGCCGGCTGCAGCAGCATGAAGACGCCGGCAACCGCCTCGGTTGCCGTATCAAAAGCGGCGGTTGCCGATGCCGCAGGCGCTGGCGGGGCGCAATACGCACCTGTCGACATGAATTCGGCGCGTGAAAAACTCGCCCTGGCGAACAAAGCCATGGCGGACAAGGACTACAAGCAGGCGAATGAACTGGCGAACCAGGCGCAGGCAGACGCCAAACTGGCGCAGGGGAAAGCCGATTCAAGCAAGGCGCAATTGGCTGCAGCCGCGCTGCAGGACGATATTCGCGTCCTGCGTGAAGAGCTGAGCCGCGCCAGCAAATAAGAACGACCTGCGACGGTCGTCACACTCAGCGGCACGCACCCGCGCGCCGACGAAATTTAAAAGGAATCACCATGAACAACGCCAAGCTTCTACCCATCATGCTCGCCATCGCCACCCTGGTCGGCGCCTGCAGTTCCATGCCGCGCAGTACCAGCCTTCTGGAGCAGGCTCGCAGCGACTACCGCATGGCGCAGTCCAATCCGAACGTGGCGAAGCATGCACCGCTGGAAATCCAGCAAGCCGGTGAAGCACTGGCGCAAGCTGATGCCGCCTCCGCCGATCGTGACAGCGCCGCAACGATCGACAAGCTCGCCTACCTGGCCAAGCAACGCATTGCATTGGCACAGGAAATGGCAAAGAAGAAATCAGCTGAAGGCGAGGTGGCAAGTGCCGGCAAGGAGCGTGACCAGATGCGCCTTGATCAGCGCACCAATGAAGCCGACCGCGCCACCCTGCGCGCCGACCAGGCGAATGTAGCGACGCAGATCGCACAGAACGAGACAGCGGCCGCCGAGGCCAGGACGCAGGAAGCGCAGGCTCGCGCAGCGCTGCTCGAAACACAGCTGGCGGCGCAGTTGGCCGATCTGGCCGCGAAAAAAACCGAACGCGGCATGGTGATCACCTTGGGTGACGTATTGTTCGGTACTGATACGGCACGCCTGGGTCCTGACGGCATGCGTACGGCACAAAGACTGGCCGATGTCCTGCAGAAGAATCCGCAGCGTACCGTGCTCATCGAAGGCTTTACTGACAGTACCGGCGCCTCCGTGCATAACCAGGAATTGTCGGAGCGCAGGGCTACGGCCGTGCGCTCCGCGTTGCAGGAACTGGGTGTGGGACGCGAGCGCGTCTCGGTACGAGGATATGGCGAGTCGTATCCGGTCGCTGCCAATGACACGATATCGAATCGCCAGCTGAATCGCCGTGTCGAGATCGTTTTCTCCGATGCAAACGGCAAGGTCATGCAGCGTTGATTCGACGCACCGGCCGGTGTTCACAGCCGGCCGGGCTCATGCCGTTCCCGCTCTCCCAGGTCCGGATCGAAAGGCGTTGCGCCCAACGACGGGGTCTGGCGCTCCGGGTATTTTCCCGGATCGAAATCTACAGGAAAGAAAAAAATGAAACCAATGACACAACTGATTATTGCCGCCTTTGCAGCGGCGACGCTGATTCCGGCCGCTGCCATGGCCCAGGCAACCGACACCAAAAACCAGGGCTACCTGGTTGATAACCATGGCGGCTCCATCGTCATGAGCGGTACCGGGCTCTGCTGGCGCGACAGCGACTGGACGCCTGCCCGTTCCACCGAGCCTTGCGACTTTTCCATCAAGCCTGTCGCAGCCGCTGCCCCGGTCATGTCACCTGTTGTGATCGCGACGGCGCCCGAGCAGGCAATGGCCAAACCGCTGGCGCAAAAATTCAGTTTTGCCGGCGACGCACTGTTCGCATTTGACCTCGCCGAGCTGAAGCCTGAAGGCAGGGCAATGCTCGACGGTTTGGTGACGCAGCTCGACGGTGCACACTACGAGACCATTGTCGCCACCGGCCACACCGATCGCTTCGGCAGCAATGCATACAACCACAAGCTTTCGGAACGGCGCGCACAAGCAGTGAAGGCTTACCTGGTCAGTCGCAATGTAAAAGCCAGCACCATCGATGCCGAAGGAAAGGGCGAAACACAGCCGATCACCAAGGCGGAAGACTGCAAAGGCGCGCAAAGTGCCAGGACTGTCGCCTGCCTGCAGCCTGATCGTCGTGTCGATGTCGAGATGATCGGCACGAAAACGGTGGTCGGCTCGCTTTGATCCCTCGTCGTCCCCGCATGCTTTCGTTCATCACGGACGGTATGCAAGGGGGCAGTCAGTCAACATTTGAAAGCAATCTATCCATGAAAAATATCACCTCAATTGCAGCCACTTCGCTGGCTATGGTAATGCTGCTCGGTATGAGCGCCTGCAGCCACATGTCCACACGGGACCGCAACACCGCCATGGGGGCGGGAATCGGCGCAGTCGGTGGCGCGGTGCTGACCGGAGGCAGTCCTGTAGGAACTGTCGGCGGCGCGGCTGTCGGCGGCCTGATCGGCAATCAGGTCAGCAAATAGGCCATCCTGATTTCACGTACGACTCCGCAGGGTACGCAAGTACATTTTCGCGGCTGTCGCCGGTACGAGCACATTCCAATGCTGGGTGCGCCACCACACCGATTGTCGCGGCGATGCGGGTTATAAAGAGACATGCCGATAAGGCCCTCAGCTTCATCGAAATACATGCCGGCGCGACATGCAGGCAGCATGTTCCGGACAAAGTCATCCATCCCCCGAATACATTCACAGAGTCCGGCCTGGCCGGGTTCGCAAGGAGTCAACCATGTCTTTCCTAATATATCTTGCTGGCTTCGCCATCCTCATCGGCGGCATCGCATGGGGCCTCATTACCGCCGGTGTGCCCCAGCTTTATGTGCTGATCGCTTCGGTCATCCTGCTTGGCGTCGGCATTCTCACCGGCGTGACCCATACCCGCGGCAAGGATGTGTCGAAGTAAATGGATGTGCCGTCCATTTTTCTGGGGATGCAAACGCACAGACCAGAGGCAGACAATGATGCATGCTAGTTATGCATATCGAAGTACTTTTCAGGTTCGTTCACCAGGATCAACATCATGACGCAACACCTTATTACTCACACCATGGTCGTCTTTTTCATGTTTCTGTCAAGTGCAGGAGTCGCGAAAGCGGAGGTTGTGCAATGCATCGCCAAATCCGGGGAGGCGACTTTTTCCAATATGCCTTGCGCGATCGATGCTGATACTGTTCTTGTGCCGTTAAAGAAAATGACCACTGCAGACAAATCGAAAATGGTGCTGCAGACAGAAAAATTCGTCGCCGCAGAAAAAGCCCGCAGCGTCGCATCGGCAAACAGGCCCCCGACAAAACGCGGACTGCTGCTTGACGATACAACCTTGCAATCCGCCCGGTCGCTGACGGTTGCAATGGATAGCACACCAGTACTGGAGCGCCGGCGAACGATGGCGACGCTGGCTGTATATCCTTGATTCGATTCCCTGCGGAATCAGGCTGTCCTCGCTCTTGGCGCGGATGTAGTGCGAGCGAATTCCATTACCTTATGGCGACAACGCAGAAGGTCAATAAGGCTCTTTCAACAGAGTCGGTCGATAGCAGCCGGTAGGGAAGGGCGGCAATCGGCGAGAAGCGGACGCTTGCTATATCAAGCCTGACTTGCAGAGCCAAAACACTTGAGAAATGACCGGCACTGGAGGGTCATTAGGTGTACCCTAAGAAGATGACAAATCACCTTCTTTTAATTGAAGACGACGAAATCGCAGTTTATCTCACGCTTAAAATGCTCAGAGCGTCTGGATTTTCCGCAGAAATTGATGTCGTCCACGATGGCATGGAAGCGATAGCGTATCTAACTTGCCATGGGCTTTATGAGAATAGGCTGTCCGGCAACCCATCTCTCATTCTGCTTGACTTGAAATTGCCCGATCTGGATGGATTCGAAGTGCTAAAACAAATCCGTACCAACCCCGTCCTCTCCACTATTCCTGTCTTTATCCTTAGCGCTTCGAACACCGACGAAGATATGTATCGGAGCAACCTACTCGGTATTTCAAAATACCTGATCAAGCCTTTGGATGTGATTGAGTTTAGGCAGGAAGCTGCAAAAGTACTCAGCTTTACGACCCCCTCTCTTCATTGATAGTGCAGCGATTGGTATAGGTAAAAGCTGTTCTTGCAGCCACAGCGTGCTCGCTTGCTTGCATAGGGCAAAAAGCTGTTCGCCAGGCGCCCATCGATACAGCAATCGGCAGCGCAGTAGCCATACTGATTTCTACAGGACTTCACCGATGGCTTCAATCCTGAACGATAGCGCAGCAATCTCCAGTACAGGTATGACGACGACCAGGGCGGCGACCTGCACAGAATCCAGCCTGGATTTGTTCTCGAGGTTCTCCTAGTCTCTGACTTTGTGCGCGATGTTGGAACAGTAAAGGATCGCATTCGCTCCTTATAGCGTGTCGCTACGACGAAATGAAACGCGCGGAGAGTAGAAAATTGCTGAGAATGCGGGACAGACCGGATAATATCTGAGAGTTGCGGACTTGGGGTGAAGCCCGCGTTATCAGTGGCGGGAGCCGCTTATTGCGGCTCTTTCAATAGAGTCGCTTGTCTGGTTGGATAGCGGAAATGGCGCTGCATATTTGACGGGCGAGAAGAAGCATTGGATGGACGCCCAATGCGCTGACCGGGCATGAATAGCAAGCGCTCTTTATTATTCAAATCAACATAAAACATGACTTGGCAAAGAACGCCTCTTCCACTGGACTGCTAAAAAAAAACCGCAGCAATAAGTTGCTGCGGCCCTTTGCCTGCATGCGTTCCGAAGAAGCGTTATTGCGGGCGTGTAGCACCGCCAGACGACTGAACGCGCTCACCAGCTCCACGAATCGGCGTGGTGAGTTTTTCCAGCGATTCTTTCTGACGCTGGGTCACCTTCGCAGTTTGCTCGGATGCCTTTTGTGCGACTTCCTGAACAACTGCCTCCGCAGTGCGAGTAGCGTTCGGAATATGCGTTTCAGCGGTCTGCGCTATGCCAACCTGAGCTTCAGCGAAAATGGCTTGCACATGCTGACGATAGGCGCGGACTTTCTCCGCTGCGGGTTGTGCCTGACCAGCAGCAATCGATACAGCCTCCGTACGATCATCGGCCTGCAGCACTTGCCGGGTAGTTGACAGAGTTTCTTCCATCAATGTTTGCCCAACTTGGATATTGAGCTCATTCAGCTTCTGTATGCTGTCGAACATTTTTTTCGACACATCGGCATAGAAAGCGAATTGCGCCTCGAGTTGTGCTTTTACGGCAGGAGAAGAAGATGATTGGAAGAAGTTGTTCATAAGTATTCCTAAGAAACATTTTATACAGGCGGTTATCTGCATAAGGGGCTAACACACGGTCTGAACCACCATCTGGACAAAGGTTCAACATATATTTGTGCAATGCAGCAGCGGCAGAAGTTCCCTTTAAAATCTAGCCGTGGGTTAAATAAAAATTACGCTTTTCTGGTGCGGCGCAGCATAATGGGCAATCTTAATTTAATGCTCAACTGAGCTTCCATGGAGCATTATGCATATCACTAACATTCAACCTTCCTCGCCGATGCTGTTCGCCTTCGAACCAGTGCGCTCAATGATGGACTTCTTTGCAGGACAGGTCCTTCCGCTCGAGCGTTTGCCAAAAGGGGATGGTCACTCCGTGATCGTATTTCCAGGACTCGGGGCCTCCGGGGGCGCCACTGCCATGTTGCGTTCACGCCTGCAGCAACTCGATTATGAGGTTCATGATTGGGAGCACGGCATCAACCAGTTGCCAAATGGCGACCTCGAAACCTGGATTACGCGTCTGGCGATCCAGCTGCAGCGCTTAGTAGCGCGCGATGGTCGTGCCGTGACACTTGTCGGCTGGAGCTTGGGAGGCCTGTATGCACGGGCGCTACTGGAACGCTATCCAGCTTGGGTGCGCCAGATCATTACACTCGGCACGCCCTACGCCGAACTACGTCACACTGGCGCTGCGTCAGCCAGCCGCTCAAGTAAAGAGGAGGACGCGGTTGCCGCCGTGCCTGCATTCTCGATCTACTCCAAGTCTGATGGGGTGGTGGCTTGGCAAGGCTGTGTACCCAGTGACTTGCCCAACCATCATGCCATCGCGGTCGATGGCGTGAGTCATATGGGCTTAGTGCATCACCCGGAGGTGCTGTCGATTATCGCTGAACTGCTTGCCGGCAGCACCAGGGATTGGTTGGCGCACAGGCCGCAAGATGATCACAGAGATAGAGGTCCAGCGGCATAGAGCTGTGGAACATTGTCGAAAATACCAAAAAGGATGAGCTTTCATCCATCGCAAAGTGTATAGGAAGAGGTGCTGCGAACTGATCGGTCTTGGACAGAGCGAGAGACAGCTTGGGGGCGACTCTGGTGAAAAGGTCAGAGAGCAATATTCAATCTGAGCTCCAACCACTCGAATTGATTAATTGCCCAAGCATTTTCTCGAAGATGCACTTCAATGAGCTGCGCCATTGAAGTCAATGGCTAATGGAGTGCCACGATTGTCTTACCGACCTGCCCAATACGTTTTTTCGTGAGTACGGAAAAGTTGCCGACGGACTTTTTTAACAGAATCGGTCGGAAGCAGTCGGCGGGAAGGGTGGTAATCGGCCGATTCTGTTGAAATAGTCGGCGAGCAACGTAGTTAGGTATCTAATCGTTGATCCGATGAGAAGGCGGGATTGCAGCTTGAAGGTGCTAGGTTGGTTCCTA
>JAESFT010000678.1_pt1 | contig 15660 bp, 7 predicted proteins | sample 9269451 | NCBI WGS metagenome assembly JAESFT01 (sample SAMN14502557, study PRJNA617106) | algae metagenome | isolation source: Scytonema hyalinum WJT4-NPBG1 and co-occurring heterotrophs from well... | place: USA: Mojave Desert, Joshua Tree National Park, California | collected 2006-05-25
AGTTGGAGCTGAAATGAAAGTGCTTGTTGCTGCTAGCGCTCTTGCATTGGCACTGGCTGGATGTGGTGGAGGAATGCAAGATACCGGCGGATCTGGAACTGCTGCAGCTCGTACAGACACCCAATTATTGGCCGCTCTAGCCCCAGTGGACGTCGCTACCTTGTTGGGCAGCTTCAGAGACTATACGGTTACTAAAAGCGGCACTGAGTACATTGTCACAGATAGAGCAGGGAATCGGTTACCTATTGCGCCAAACATCAAACGCCTTGTTTTTCCTGATGGAGCGATTGCGCTAGACATCAACGGCAATGCCGGACAAGCCTATCGCCTATATCAGGCTGCTTTCAACAGGAAACCTGACTTACCTGGCTTGGGTGTACAAACAACTGCCTTGGACCAAGGCACGAGCCTCCTTCAAATTGCGCAGAACTTCATGGAGTCGCGAGAGTTTATTGATCTCTATGGCCCCAATCCCTCCAGTGCGACTCTCGTAACACAACTTTACCGCAACGTCCTTCATCGAGAGCCCGAGCCGGCAGGCTTTGCACACTGGATGAACAAGCTCGACAATGAAAGACAGCCAAGGCATGAAGTGCTGATGCTTTTTAGCGAAAGCGCGGAAAACCAAGCTCAAGTGCTAAACGATATTCAAAACGGCATTTTGTATATGCCAATTGGCGTGCCTGAACCACCAATGCCAGCCTTCTCGGCATCGCTTGCGAGCGCCCCACCGCTGAGCTTTTACCCTCCACCTGGCATAGCGATGGATTTTGTGGTCACTGGCAACCAGTTGGGCAATGTCGAACTCGTATCAGCGAATGACCCAACGATCATTTATGGCCGCTTTACATTATCCCCAGATAAGACCTCTGCATTGCTGACTTTCACCCCCGACCGTATGGCTTCATACAGCGCTTACAATTTGCGCATTCTCGCGTGGGACATGCCGGCAGGACGAGGCGGAAGAATGATTGAAGTGATGCCGGCACGCACGTTTTATATACATCTTCCTTTGGGCTGTTATCTCAATCCGGGTTGCGGAGGAATAGCTCCATGATGTGAAGTCGGAATTGATGCATTTTCTGGCATAGGTTTATGGAGCAGTCCAATCATAGGCCAGGAATGTCTATCGGACTCGGGGCAGTCCAGTAGCACCTTGAAAGCCTCTTTCGGGCTTCCATGGACTTCCGCCTATAACACCATAGGCCGAAGTCCATTGATTCGCGCAGTAGAAAAACCTACTTTGGCGAAACAAAATACGCCGCGACGATTTGCAGATCGTCGGAACTCAATGTTCCTGCCGCATTCCGCAATCGCAAATAACTTAACAGATAGTTGTAACGCGCTTGGGCGAGATCCCTTTGCGCTGTAAACAACTGCTGTTGCGCATTCAGAAGATCCAGGTTAATTCGCACACCACCCTTGATGCTTTGCTGCGTTGCCGTCACAAGCAGGCGGGCCGATTCGACCGACTTCACCAGAGCATCGATACGTGCCGAACTGCTCAAGACCAAACTATATTGCTTGCGAAGTTCAACCAATACCTGGCTTGTCTTGGCGTCGAGCTCGGCTTTGCTTCTCTCGTAAAGCGATGCTGCCTGAGTCGTCGACGCACTCACGGAGCCGCCGGAGTAGATGGGGATCGTGACCTGCACACCAATCGCACGTGTCGTCGAATCCTGATTGAAGGTATTCAGCGTTTCGCCCTTGTTCTTGCTCAGGCTTGCGACCAGATCAACACGCGGCGCATGGCCGGCACGATTGCGATTGATATCCTGACGAGATGCCTCCACTGCGTAGCGTTGCGCCTCGATTTCCGGATTGCGATCGAGTGCGATCGTCTTCCATTCGTCGAAACCAGCAGGCTGCATAGGCTGGACACGGAAATTGTCGGACAGTGAGTTGAGGTAGGTCACGTCACGCCCGATGATCGCCGCCAGTCCATTGCGTGCCGTGGTGACGTTATCGCGTGCCTCGATCACCTGCGCTTCAGCGACGTCATACTTCGCCTGCGTTTCCAGCACATCCGTTCTCGTACCCTCGCCCTTCTGAAACATGCGCTCGTTGATACGCATCTGCTCGGCAAAGGCATCTCGCTGTGCCGTGGCGAGGAGAAGCTGGTCCTCCGCATATTGCGCTTCCGCATAGGCGCTTACCAGTCGGATAACCAAATCCTTTGCACGGACAGAAAACAGCGCGTCGCTATACTGGGTTTGTGCGGCGCCTTGCTTGTAGCGTGCAACACCTTCCAGATTCAGAATCGGCTGCCGCAATTGCAACCCTGCGCCCGTACTGGAATAAACAGGATGCGTCGTCGCAGGACGGCCCAAGATATCCGGCGCAGTCGTATCGGCGCGGTTATTGAACTTCGAGTAACTTGCCGACAGGCTTGGCAGCAAAGTTGACCGGCCAAGCCGAACATACTGCTGACCAGCGTCCCTTTCGTGAATCGCTGCCTGGTAGATCGGATCGTTCTGTAGTGCCGCTTCGTATGCCTCCAGCAAGCCGAGTGCCGATGCGCTGTTTGCCTGCAGCATCAGGGCGCCTGCCAGCATGGAAGCCAGCAGTCGCTTCTTTGAAAAACTTGCCACGGTCACTCCTCGGTCAGTGCCGTTTTTGCACGGTCGAAAATAGGCTTGAAGAGATAGCTCATCATCGTCCGTTCACCCGTCTTGACGAAGACCTCCACGGGCATGCCGGGTCGGACCTGCAGATCCTTGAGAATCGCCATGCCTTCGGGTGCAACTTTGGCTTGCATCTTGTAATACGGCATGCCATTACGTTCATCCACGAACCGGTCAGCCGATACCTGGCTAACGATACCGGGTACTTGCGGCGTCTTGTTTTGATTGAAAGCTGAGAACATGAGCTCCACTTTCAGGCCGGCGTGGACCTTGTCGATCAGATGCACGGGCACCTGCCCCTCGATAATCAACGGGTCATCGCTCGGCACGATATCCATCATGCGGAAACCTGGACTTACCACACCACCGCGGGTAAAGACATTCATGCCGACGACGGTTCCGTCGACCGGCGCCTTCACCAGGACGTTTTCCAGATCAAAGTCTTGACCCTTCAATCGGTTTTCGAGTGCCTCTGCTTCCTTCTGAACATCGGAAAGCTGGGTTCGCACCTCGCGTTGGTATTCCTGCTGGCGCTGAATGCGACGCAAACTGATCTCGGAAATCTGCCGCTGAGCACGGCCGATATTGCCAATGTCTTCCGATATCGCGCCATTGACCTGTGCATATGTCCGCTCGAGTTCCAACAGACGATTGCGTGCTACATAGCCCTCTTTAGCCAAATCCCGCATTCCGTCTAATTGCTCTTTCAGAAATTGCAGTTGCATTTTCTTGTTATCGCGTGACTCTTCTACGCCGCGCACCTGCGATTTCAAGCCCGCAATGCTTTCATCAAGCGCAGCAAGTTCGCTTTGCAATGCCGACTGACGGGACGAAAACAGCTGGCTTTGCAAGCTTATGTTGTTCGCAACACGAGGATCATTCTTCGCGTTTTCGAGATCGGTCGGAAAGGCCACCGACTTTTTGCCGTCGCGCTCGGCGATCAAACGCGCTTCCGCGGCACGTGCAGTGAAATACTGCACGCGTGTCATTTCAGCATTCGACTTTACCTGCACGTCATTCATGCGCACCAGTGGCTGCCCCGCCTTCACGATATCGCCTTCCTTGACCAGGATGTCCTCAACTGTCCCGCCAGCCTGGTGTTGGATGGCTTTGCGATTCGTTGCCACCGCCACGTTGCCGGATACCGGCACCCCCTGATCCAGCGGCGCAAACAGCGCCCATAACATGAAGCCACCAACCCCGAGCAGCACAATCAGCCAGCCGAGGCGCGAATGACTGGTTTCGTCCGTATTGACGTCCGTGGTCATCATCTTCTGTATTACTGCGTCGGCACCATCTGCCGTATTGCCAAATAGTTTTCTCATGGATGTTCCTATTCAGTTGCTGCGGCTGCGCCGGCGATATGTGTACGGTTTTCCGCTTGCGCTCTCTGCTGCGCGAGTTGTGCCTGCTGCATCTGCTGTGCGGCTTGTGTCAATTGATTCAGTACCTGGCTGGTCGGCCCGAACATCTGGGCGGTGCCATCCCGCATAAGCAGCAGCTTGTTGGTGATGCCGATGATGCTCATGCGATGCGTGATAAGGACAATTGTCTTGCCGCGCTGGCGCAGATCGGAGATTGCGGCAACCAGTGACTGTTCGCCCACCTCGTCCAGATTGGAGTTCGGCTCGTCAAGTACGATCAAAGCGGGATCGCCGTACATTGCTCGGGCCAGTCCGAGACGCTGTTTCTGGCCACCGGACAGGCCTGCACCGCCGTCACCCAGCATCGTGTCGTACCCCTTCGGGAACTGCAGGATCATTTCGTGGACGCCGGCACGCTTGGCAGCCAGGATCACCTGTTCGGGATCAATTTCGCCGAAACGGGCAATGTTCTCGCTGACGGTCCCTCCGAAAAGCTCGATGTCCTGCGGCAGGTAACCGATATGTGGTCCGAGCTGGTCCTTGTTCCATTGATAGATGTCTGCACCATCAAGGCGGACCTTGCCGTTGATCGCGGGCCAGACACCGACAAGCAGGCGTGCCAGCGTGGATTTGCCAGAGCCGCTCGCGCCGATCAGACCAAGTACGTCGCCCTGTTGAATGGCGAAGGATAGGCCCTTGATAACTGGCACTTTGCTGCCCGGCGGTCCTGAAGTCACAGCTTCCAGCGACACGGCACCTGTCGGGGCCGGCAACTCCATTCCTGCTTCGCGTGGAGGGTTGGCACTCAGCAGGTCGCTTAATCGCTTGTATGCACTACGGGTGGTGCCGAGTTGCTTCCAGACGCCGATGACCAGTTCTACCGGGCTCAGCGCTCGCCCCATCAATATCGAGGCAGCGATCATCATCCCTGGCGTCATTTTGCCTTCGATGACCTGCAGGGCGCCCAAGCCCAGAACCAAGGACTGAAGCGAAAGACGAACAAATTTTGTTGCTGATTGAACGATGCCCGCCTTTTCACTTGCTTCGGCCTGCAGTTGAAGAAATTTCCCGTGCAGTGTGTACCAACGATGCATCAGGTTAGGAAGCATGCCCATCGCTTCGATGACTTCTGCATTGCGCAGATTATTGGTGGCAAGGTTGGTTGATGCAACCGACATGGTGCTTGCTTCAGCCAAAGGCTTGCGGGACACGACTTCATTGACGTAAGCCAATGCCAGCAATATGGCCGAACCGACGAGGGCAAAAATGCCCAGGGATGTATCGAAAAGGAAAATAACGACTAGATAGATAGGGAACCAGGGCGCATCGAAGAATGCAAACAACGCGTTTCCGGTCATGAACTGGCGGATATTGGTCAAGTCCTGCAGTGCCTGACCGGCGTTTGTTCCGCCGCTTTTCAGGTTATGTTCGAACGCTGCGGTATAGACGCGCTTGTTTAGCTGCATGTCCAGGCGGGCGCCAACGCGAATCAGCACGAAGCTTCTGACGAACTCCAGTGCGCTCATCAAGGCATAAGCGCCCAGCATGATCCCAGTAAGCATCAAGAGGGTAATTTCGTTCCTGCTAGGCAGCACACGGTCATATACCTGCAACATGTAGATGGACGGTACGAGCATCAGCAAGTTGATGATCGCGCTGAAGATGCCTACGGTGCGAAATGCACTCTTGAATCCGGCCAGCGTTTGAGCCAGTTCGTTATTTGGAATTGTTGGTTTGGATCTCATCTAGGTAGCCACGTGCAGGATTGACAAAATGATCGGGGTGCCAGAACGAGCATAAACATGGAGAACTGGCGGGAAATCACTTTTCTGGCGCTCTCCTGACTCGTCATTCCCAAGCCTGATGCACGATCAAGCTGAACTTGAACTGAGGAAATATTGCCAAAATATGTGACGTACATCACAAAGCAGGAAGCTTAACACACAGAAAGTGTGCAGGTGAAAGCTTTTTTAAAGGAAAACGATTGACTTGTAGAAATGGTCGGATAACCAAGCCATGTTTATCTGGATAAGCAGGAGCACTAACCAATGTGTTCCTGCTTATGAAAACAACTAATATTTTTACTTAGCAGTTATACAATGCCAACGCGTAAGCGCACAAATGACGGCATGACCATTTCGCGAAACCGCTCCAGCATGGTAGGCAAAATGGCTTGTATTTGAGCAGCGTCTCTTACAAGTTCGCCGCCAATCTTTGGCGTGATGTTTAATAATTGCAGATGATTCTGAAGCCATTCCACTTCATTATCAGGGCACAGCAACACGCATTGCAGGAACAACTGATCAATCGGCGGAATACTTACACCACCGGCAAACCGGGCCGACGCCAGCACAGTACGCCCGTCTCCGACTACAAAATGATTCAATAACGCTTTGTTTAGCCTTGCCACGCTCTCATTTGCGGACTCTGCCCATGCTGCTGCTAAACGCACATGGCCGCTTCCAACAAGTAACTTGAGATCAGCGAGAATTTGTCCGAGGGGTCGACGTAGTCTTTCTGCGACTTCCCGAGCGTTGAGCGGCTTCTCCATAAGTGCCTGTAGCAGGGGAGCATAATTTTCCTGCTTCGCTTCCACCTCGCCCCATCCGGTCTTTATCTTGACCGAATCCGGCGACTCCAAATTCGCGGAAATATAGAGCTGCTCCGCCATTACCATTGCTTGCTGAACGCTGGTCAGTACCGGCGCGCCACGACCGTACACGTCTCGCCTGAAACCGGAATTCACCATGTAATCGCGAATAAGTTCGCGGTGCGGCCCTTTAGGTAACGATTGCAGCTGCTCGCGACAACTAGGCGGCACAGCAAGTTCGTCGACATTGTCGATTAACGTCGCGGATGCAACCCTGGTTAGTTTGGCAGCGCCAAGTACTTCCGCTAATTCATCTGAGTAGCATAAGTACCAGTTCTGGTTTAAATATTCGTGAGCCAGATAACTGGAAGTCTGTGCAGACATCCTGCCGATTACCGTTTCAGCCTGGGTAGACGCCCGGAAGTAAGCAGCTTCGGTCTTCATTAACGCTTGCACGGCCTGCAAAGCTTCCCGCGCCTTACTACCGCTGTCGCCATGAAAGGTCTGTGCATAAGCCCGCATCAAATGTTGTATCGGACCTTGCGAAGTACGCCCAGGCAAGCAGTTATAGGATATGTAGACAAGGCCGCCTGGCTTTAACAACTTCTTCAGAAGAGCAACTACATATGCACGGTTGGCGTCATTGATCCATGACCAGACACCATGCAGGACAATGTAATCCATCGCAGGCCAGGACTGATCCAGGGCTTCCTGGAAACTGGTTTCATAAAAATGCAGGTTGGTGAGCTTAGCTTCTGATGCTAACTGCGTGCCGGACGCAATATGCTCCGGGTTGAAATCTACCGCATGAAACTCTCCATGAGGGTAGGTTGCTGCAAAAACCGTAGCGGTCAAGCCGCTTCCGCATCCCAGTTCCAGCCAATTGAACGGTCTGCTCGCATCGGGTGCCGCTCGTCCGTTACTGAACGCCGCAAAGCTGAGATGCAAAGGCGCGAGCTCCGGGAAAAAATGGTGCGTATAAGTTAAATCGGTTACGTAACCGTCGCCCCAGTCCTGCGTCATGAAGACTCCCAATGGTGAAAGTGAAATTGAGATGCACGCCGATGCCTTGACGTTTTGGAATCAAAAACCTTAGAGATTAAACTAAATGGATTAAGGCCGAAGAACTGCTGCTCTAACGCAATGGTGTAGTAGAGCAATGAAGGGTAAAAAGGTTCATGGTCAAGTCGATGTGCTAATCAAAAAACCCCGTGCCCTTTTCAAGGCACGGGGTTAAGTACTACTTTTGACTTGGGAAGAACCGATATGACTGGCCCTATCCCGTATCGCTTTCTATTAGGTCAGATCAGCGATTGTCAGACCAGCAGCGGTGGTTGTTGCGTTACCAACGATTTCGACAACGATGTCTGTGCCCAGATTCTGGAACACGACAGTGTTATCTACGCCGTCGTCGATTGTACCGTTGCCGTTGCTGTCGTACTGGACGAAGAACACATCGTTCGTTGTCGTTGCACGTGCAGCCAGGAAGCTCAACACTGCTGCCAGCGATGGAGCACCTGCTGCGGAGCTGCCGATGACGTGCGTACCAACTGTGACGTAGCCGTCTGCACTTACTGCAACCAGATCAGTTGCGGTTGTGCCGTCGCCGTTGAAGTCGAGGCTGGACAACTTAGCATCTGTACCGACTTGGCCTACCGTCGATACATCGATCCGGTCAGCAGCAGTGGCGTTGAAGCCACTGATCACATCCCATGCAGCTGCAGTGCTATCACCTTCGGCAACCACCAGTGTGTCGACTCCGGCAGCAGCAGACAACATGATGCGGTCTGCACCAGTACCACCAGTGATGGTATGAGCGGCTGTGCTGGATTGCGAGATAACGATCGAGTCATTACCTGCACCGGCGCTCACGCTGTATGCATTACCAACACCTGTGGACAGATCGAGGAACACGTCAGCAGCGCTGCCGCCAGCAAAGCTTTCGTTGAGTACAGGGTTTGCTGTAAACACAACCAGATTTGACTGACTAGCATTGTAGTTAGCGTGACCAGTGATGCCAGCTTGTGTATCAACACCGCTGATTGCGCTACGACCGTTCAGTGTCGAAGCGGCTGCGTCAAACGTTGTACCTGTGAATTTAATCGACAGCTCAGCGCCTGCACCAACCGCGAAACCGAAGGTAGCATCACCGACGTCAAGAAGATCACCGTCGTTGTTAGCATCAAAGCCGATTTTGGCGATTGTGCCACTGCCAGCAACGACATTGGTCGCAAGATTCTGCTGCGCAACTGTGTCGTACGAGAAAGTAGCGGAATCAGCGAAGCCAGAACCCAAGTCAACAGTATTGCTGCCGTTTAGTGCCTTGACTGTGTCGTTGCCCGCGCCGGACTTGACAGTGTTGTTGCCGCGGTTAGCGTCAATCGTGTCGTTGCCTGTGCCAGTGTAGATGTAGTCAGACTGAGCAGTACCAGTGATGTTGTTCTTACCGTCGCCGCCTTGGATCGTCACATTGTTACCAGCCGAGCCCAGCGCGTCGAATTTGTCGTCGCCCAGTGTGGAAAGTGTCACAACGGCGTTGTCACCGAGAGCTTTCACGACTGCAGTCACATTGCCGAGGACGCCAGCAGCGTTGAATGTCTTCATGTTGCTGTTGACGGTGTTGCCAGTCACTGTACCAACGTTGACCGAACCTTGTGCTGTCAACTTCAGGTCAACCAGGTCACGGTCCCAGATGTTGGCGATTGTAGTCACTGCATCGCCGGCTTTTACTGTCTTGCCATCTTCGGAGTATTCGTTAGCAACCGAAATTTCCAAAGTTTTCACACCATGAGTTGTCAACTGACCGAGGTTATACGCCTTAATGCCGTCACCTGCGGACAACGAATCAGTGCCCTGAACCAGTGGAGCAGCGATTTTCACTTCGACTTTGTCACCGGTGTTGTTTTCCAGTGTCAAGCCGTTGAAAGTTTGAGTGTACGAGGACGAGTCGCTGATCTTGTTGGTATCACCGCCATCACCAGTCACTGGATCTTTACCGTCTGCATCACCGAAGAAATTGATGGTGTTCAGAGTGGTATTTTTCAAGGTAACTACGTCAGTGATTTCAACACCAGTTAGACCGGTAGTGAAAACTTCGTTAGCTGCATCGACGGCTTTGTCGGACAACAATGCAAGTTCGGTCATGCCGGTTACTTTGGCCAGATCGATTGCTGTATTTGCGGTTGCAACAATATGCAGCTTCTCGATCCCAGCGATTTCCGGTGTGCCTGCAACATCCTTGCTGAACGCAGCGCGCATTGTGTCAATGCCTGCCTTGTCAGTGATCTTGTCAGCACCAGTAAAGTTATCAACGCCGTCGAAAGTCAGCATGTCAGCGCCGGAACCCAGCTTGATTGTCTGATCAACGTTTTTGCCATCTGCGTCAGGACCGACTTTGATTGTCAGGTCGCTCAGCTGATGTTCAGCGTCGACAGTCTTAGCAACCAGGGTGCTTGCAACTACGTACTTCTGGCCGGCAACGCCACCTTCGAGAACAACTGCTGTTGTGTGCTCAGCTGCATTAGTCAGAGTCAATGTATTGGATTCTGTGTCAGCGTCAACAACCTTTACGCTCTCCACTTTCTGAGTAGCGGTGTCGCCATCGATATTCAGCGTGTAGTTGAATGTTGTCTCTGTATTGCGCTCGTTTTCAACCTTAACAATAACGTTGTCGGCAGTGCCCGAAGCATCTTTCAGGTTGATAACGACTTCATTTGTATTGCCATTCCACTTAGTTGTAGCGTGTTGCAGAATGATGTTCCCGCTAGTTGCGAGTGTCGCGCCAACGCTATCCAGTTGGAACTTACCGTCAGCATTCTCTTCACGCAGGATGACTTTGCTCAGAGCAGCGTCGAATGCGTCGAGGTCTGCAGACTGGCCGCCATTACGCATTTCCAGAGTCTGGATGTTAGTGATTTTGGCGTTGAACTGCTTGGCAGCGCCTCCTGGCGTGATGTTCGCATAGGTGCGCAGCGTGTTGTTACCAGCACCGCCATCGATTGTATCGAGCAGCGTAGCGGATTCAGCCACGATGTTCTTACCAGCCCAGAACGTGTCGTTACCCGTGCCGCCTTTGATCGTTGCATAGAACGGTGCACCGGAGTTAGCCGGGTCGTTGTGCTTGCCAACTGCGTTGGTGATATCCAGGTTCAGTGTGCCAGTGAATGCGGACGCGTCGATAGTACGAATACCGATGCCGTCGCCAATGCCCAGACCGCTATCTTTTGCATCGAACTCGGTTTTTTCGTCTTGTGCTGTCGTATTGACGATGGACAGATTGCCCGAACCTTTAATGGTCAGATCTTCCAGGTCAACAGCCTTGAACGTTTTAACATTGACGTTGTTGCTGCTGTTGAGTTCAACAGCTTCGAAACCTTCAGTACCAGTACCAGCATTGCCGATGTTCAGTGCTTTCAGGTTGGTGTTGGAAAGAGATACTTTACCGCTTTCCTTGGTGCCAGCTGCACGAGTGCCGTCGAGGATGCCGTCAACATACTCAAATGTCACTGTCTGGTTCACAGAAGATGTGTTGCGGACGGTCAGGTCTGCAGCTTCCTGCGAAATGTTCTGGAACTTGATCGCGTCGCTTGCATCTGCAGTGATACGTGTTACTGCCAGCACCTTGATGTCGTCAGCATTACGCAGGTCAACAGTATTTGCATCACCGCTGAATTCAGCATTGATGGTTTCGATGTTGATCAGCTTCGGTGTGATGATCTTGTTGCCGTTGTCGTTCACACGACCCAGCGACAGGTTCAGTGTCGGGTTGGTGCCTACGCCGGTCAATGTGTCTTCGTCTTGCAGAGCATTGATACGGTCAGTGCCAGCTGGGTTGTACACCAGGCCGGATGTGAACTTGTTTGCTGTTGCTGTATCGGAACCGTTTGTCAGCACATATGTACCGCCGGCGTTGGAAACCAGATTTGTTGTTACTTCGAGCAGTGCTGCTGCGCTTGTTGCTGCAGTAAGGGAAGCAGCAGTTTCGCCAACTTGCGACAACCATGCTGTTGCGATCTGGTTAGCAGCTGCGCCGCTGTATGCGTTGATCTTTGCAACTGTATCGAGTGCGTCGGTGAATTTCTGCGAAGCGGCAACTTTGTTGGCGATTGTGTCAACGTCGCCAGGACCTGCGTCACGCAGGATGTCGGTCACGAGGCTGGAAACGGTCGAACGGCCAGCAACGAGGTGGTCAACCCAGGTCTTCAGACCTGCAGTGTCCGGCTCACGGTTGAGCAGGTTTTGATAAACACGGGTAACGATCTGGCTGTGGGACATGCCAGCGAAAACGATGGTGTATTCAGCGGATTTAGCAAATTCAACGCTGATTGCAGTAGTCAGTTGTGCAACTGTCTTACCAACTGCAAACGCCTCCCAGTTCGCCAAGCCGTTGTAGTCGGCAGGACGATTGAAGAAGGCAACGTACATTTTCTGAATCGTTGAGGTAAAAGCCGTCATGTAGAACTCCTAGGAAGATCATTAATTTAAATTAACTCTGCATTGCGGCAAAACTATGTGTCTGCCGAACCGCGTACGAATAATCGCAAATAGTTCTTTCCAGTAATGTGACGATCGTCACACCAAACCATGGAAGATTGAAGACGTCGTAGTTTTGCAACAAAGAAAGAGCGAGGCATTATGGAAGAATGCTGAAAAGAAAGCAACTAGATGGGGTATTTGGTGGTTTTGCGCTTGATTTGAGCGTTTGGGATAAATAACCAACCTGTTATTCATGAGCTGGTTATTCAAGTTGGCCCCAAGATCTGTACGCCTGATCAATATAGTTGCCACACGCAAACAAAAGGTTTCTGATTTTCCGTTTGTTTTGTTTAGGCGTTGGCTCTGGGGATTGCGCCTCTTCGCAAAGCCCCTGGCACTACCGCCGCAAGTCCAAGCCAGCTCGGCAGCCGTTGATAGAAAACAATAAAGCCGTGCGATATGAAATCCGCACGGCTCCAGTTCTTTACGGCTTAAGCATCTAATTAATCAGATGCCAGGTTTGAGTGAAGTTATTCCAGCTTATTTACTCCAGTAAGTCGCTCCGGTCGCCAAACGGCGCTGATCCAATATGCCTTGGAACAGGTAAGCGGCGCTCCCTCCATTTTCAGGGCTGAGCATGCCTGAAACGGTCATGTTGGTGGGGCGAGCAAACTGGTTGGCGCCATAAAGCTGACCGTCTTTCCCGACATCGCCTAATGCCTGCATCTTGAAGCGCTCCGCATTGCTTACCAGATCAAAGCTGGTGGCAAAGGTGGAGTTGGCAAAATCCACTTGCAGCTTGCCGTTTTCAATGCCTGCAGCCGTGAGTGCATTGGTAGTCCGGTCCAACACATACGCTTCACTCTGCTTTAAACCAAAGCTTACGCTTCCCTGGTCAGGGGTTACCCATGACGTGTTCGGCGCACGAAACAGGGCAAATTGATCGTTGAAGTCGATCAGCTTCGCCTTGGCAGCCATCAACTGGGCCATATCGATGGTCGCTGGCTTGTCCAGTACCGCCTGCCATCTTCCCCAGATGATCTGCTTCGGCACTTCTGGCACTGCCGGTAAAGTTGGCGGAGCTGGTGGCGTTATTGGCGTTTGTGGCATGACTGCGCCCGCAATATTTTGCTGGAGCAAGGTGCCTTTTTGCGGATCCAAAGGCATGCCATTCGCAAGGAGCGTCGGCCGGTTTATGCCGACCGAACCAGCCTTCCCGCTATTGCTGGTCTTTGTCTCTGGTTCGTCCGGCCTCGGCGGCGCGACGAGATCCGGGGACAACCCGAAACTCCGCAGCATCTGCGGCGTAGCCTGACCTTTACTTATCTGTAGCAATTCCCCAGCCTGATTTGCGAACAGTTCGCGGCTCGCACTACTTTCGCACGGGCCGCCGCCATCCGGACTGCACCCACCGGCGAAACCACTTACCACAACTCCCCCGGATACGACCGCGACACGGGAAGTGGATTGGTCTGTGAATACAGTGAAATCGGTGCCGCGGACGCCGATCGCAGCCACGGGCGTGTTAAACCGGAAGTTTTTCCGCGCCTGCTTAACCCCTTCCCCCGAGATACTGCGGGCAACGCCGTTAAGCAATTCGAGTTTAATCCGGGTGTTTTCCGGATTCTGGGCATCGACATGGTAGGCAACCACTTTCGCCCGACTATTCGGGCGGAGGATCAGGAAGCCGTTATCGATGGTTTTTAAATACAGATAACCGTCCGCACCGGTGGTCAGTTCATGGCCTTCCTGAACCGACTGACCAACCTGAACCTGCTCCTGCCCGTTGTGGGCTGCACCCGCGACAAAAACAATTTTCCCCGCTTCGCCGGCTTGCGCAAACAAAGCGATGGTCATTAAACCAGCAGAAATCAGAATATGACGCAACATGATGAGCTCCCTTGTGCGCAGTTTGTCACTTGGAACAATCCGCGCAGTGACGCACGTCACATTATATGTTACCTAAAAGAACTTGCCAGAGGCAAATATGTCGAACTGTGGTTAATAGCTTACTTTATTAAAATTCTTATAAATCATTGAATTAAAACAATTATTTTCTTTCGGTCTAGAAATTATTGATCTTTGGTAGTATGCTCTCAGGCAATCCCACTCCACGGACCCCTTGTGTGCCATGTAAAGTATTTATAACCGTCAGTTCGCTGCGAAAATAACTACAAGCCATCCTGGGTTCAGACGATGCTTCATACCAACGGCGCTTTTGCCTCGACAAATGACATGGAAATGGAATTAGAAACACAAGCCAAGCCCGCACCGGTCGAGAACAAAGCTGAAATCACTGTCAACCTGCGAAAAATCCCCTTGCTGGCGGAGCTTACGCCGGCGGAAATGGAAAAGGTTAAAGCGGATTTGCGTATCAGGCGCTTTGCAAGGCGCGACATTGTTCTGCAAAAAGGCGCGAGCGGCGATCACCTTCTTTTTCTCCTTAGTGGACAAATGCAGGTCGTCGACGTTACAGAAGACGGTCGTGCGATCGGCTTGCGCATCCTTTCTCCAGGCGAGTTCTTTGGCGAAATCGCCTTGATCAATAATTCGATGCGGTCGGCGTCAGTTGTCGCATTGAGTGAATCCCTGGTTGCATTCCTTCCCAGAGACACTGCACTTCACCTTTTCTCTTACTCGCCCTCCGTTGCCAAAAAGATGCTTCGACATCTTGCAGAGAAAGTACAACGTGATTCGGAATTCAGGGCGTTGCTTAGCATCAACAATACAACCAAGCGCATATACAGCTTTCTCGTTCTGCTGAAGCGAAAAGCTGGAGAAAATCAAGAAGTGGTGGAAAACATGCCCACTCACCAGGATATTGCCAATATGATCAATACCAGTCGTGAAACCGTTACACGTGCACTTTTGGCGTTGACACAGCAAGGAATTGTTCAGAAAGACACGCATCGCCTGATCATCGTCAACCCTGAAGCGTTGCAAAAATTGGCGCAGAAGACTTAGGATTTTTCCCTTAGCAGGCTCGTCTGGACTCCCTCTACGATAGGAAGTCGCGCACCGGCATTGTAAAATGCCGGGCTCTATATTGATGACGGTTTTCCAATTAATTAAAACGGCCGCATCCTACAGTCCAGAATTTTCACCCTATAAAAACAGGCAGTACATGAAGCACGTGCTCGTCTTCATATGCCGTTGATTACTTCTTTCATTATGAGATGTCGCCCTTTTCTATGCGGGATTTGTGGTCAACGTCCCGCGGAACGCAGTGAAAAAACGATAAATGCTGCCGCGGACCTGATCTGATGGGCAGCATTCGCGTGAACCGCCTTGGCAAGGCATATAAACAATATCCTACGCGCTGGGCCAGATTGGCCGAGTGGGTACTTCCTTTTAGTGGTGTGCGGCATACCCTCAAATGGATTCTTCAAGATATCAACTTTCATGTTGAACCTGGCGAAGCATTGGGAATTATCGGCATCAACGGTGCGGGTAAAAGTACGCTGCTAAAGCTAATCACGGGTACTGCGCACCCTAGCACCGGCAATGTCGCCATGACCGGCAGCGTCGCTGCTCTGCTCGAACTTGGCATGGGATTCCATCCCGACTTTAGCGGCAGGCAGAACGCTTATATGGCTGGGCAGCTTCT
>JAESFT010000679.1_pt1 | contig 15586 bp, 16 predicted proteins | sample 9269451 | NCBI WGS metagenome assembly JAESFT01 (sample SAMN14502557, study PRJNA617106) | algae metagenome | isolation source: Scytonema hyalinum WJT4-NPBG1 and co-occurring heterotrophs from well... | place: USA: Mojave Desert, Joshua Tree National Park, California | collected 2006-05-25
TCTTGAGAACGTGACCAACCGGCCACGGATTGCCGCTGCGGTCATAAAAATAGGCGAAGGCAGCCGGGTCCTTCCGTAAATGCTGTTCGTTCTTCAGCAAGCCTGCCAGACGCGGGCTGACCGGGAACCCTTCTTCCGCAAGCATGATCGCGGTCGTGAACAGGGAAGCCCAGGGGAGCTTGCCGTATTCTTTATGTGCCAGCTCCAGCATGCGCAGGACGCCCGGCACGCCGACCGAACGTCCGCCAACGACGCCTTCGATGAATGGCATGACCTTGCCTTCCGGAGTCAGGAAGAGCTTCTCCGTCGCGCTGGCAGGAGCCGTATCCCTGCCGTCAAATGCTTTCACCACCGCGCCATCGAAATGCATCAGGAACGCGCCGCCGCCGATGCCGGATGACTGCGGCTCAACCAATGTCAGCACCATCTGCGTAGCAATCGCCGCATCGACTGCGGAACCGCCGGCCTTGAGAATCTGATAACCGGCGTCCGTCGCGAGAGGGTTTGCCGCCGCCACCATGTATTTTTTGGCGGTCCAGCCGAATTTTTCGATGTAGCCGGTAGCGGCTTCCGGCGCGTTCATGCCGGTTTGAGGGGCTGTTTGAGGTGTTTGAACGGTTGCGCAGGCCGCCATCAGGCTGGATGCGAAGGCGACGGAGGCAATTCTTATCATGGATTTTCCTGCTGAACGCCACCGACCGATGTCTTGGTAGCGTGCTATCCAATACACGCGAAGGTCTTGCCGCGGGATGTGCGGCAAGACCTCACCATCACTTAGGCTGCATGCGGATTGCACCGTCGAGGCGAATGGTTTCGCCGTTCAGCATCACATTTTCGATGATGGTCTTGGCGAGGTTCGCATACTCGGCCGGCTTGCCGAGCCGGGGCGGGAACGGCACCATGCGCCCGAGCGCATCCTGTACCTCTTGCGGCATGCCGAGCAGCATCGGGGTTTCGAAAATGCCCGGCGCGATCGTCATGACGCGAATGCCGCTGCGGGAAAGATCGCGTGCCATCGGCAGCGTCAGGCCGACCACCGCCGCTTTCGACGCCGCATAGGCGGCCTGGCCGATCTGGCCGTCGTAGGCGGCAACCGATGCCGTATTGATGATCACACCGCGCTCGCCCTCGCCGGTGGCGTCGGCTTTACCCATCGCATCAGCGGCCAGCCGGGCCATGTTGAACGTGCCGACCAGGTTGATGTTGACGGCGCGCTGAAATACCTCCAGGGGGTGCGGGCCATCCTTGCCGACCGTCTTGACCGCCGGTGCAACGCCGGCGCAGTTGACCAGCCCGCGCAGCGTTCCCAGGGCAACCGCCGCGCTCACCACTGAAACCGCGTCGGCCTCGGACGTCACATCGCATTTGACGAAGCGGCCGTTCAGTTCAATAGCCAGCTTCTCGCCGGCGTCGACCTGCACATCCGCCAGCACCACCTTGCCGCCGTTTTCGACGATCATGCGCGCAGTTGCAGCGCCAAGGCCGGAAGCGCCGCCGGTGATGATGAATACATTGTTTGCAATCTGCATCGTTTCCTCTGTAAAAAATAAAGGGAATGACATTCACGATTAACGTTTACGTTAACGTCACCTGTCGATTGTAACGAAATCCGCGGTCAAAAAGAAAAGGCAGCCGGAGCTGCCTTTGCTCCGGCTTGATGAAGATTAAGGTTTCGCAGGCGCCGGCGCGACAACCGAAGGTGCCGCCGCAGGCGCGGTGATCGCCGGCGGCGTGCCATGGTTACTGCCCGCGCCTGCCTGCATGCCGACGGCAGGCAGCAGCGGCACCAACAGCAACGCCACGATGTTGATGATCTTGATCAGCGGGTTCACCGCCGGACCTGCTGTGTCCTTGTACGGATCGCCGACGGTATCGCCGGTAACCGCTGCCTTGTGCGCATCGGATCCCTTGCCGCCGTGGTGTCCGTCCTCGATGTATTTCTTGGCGTTGTCCCAGGCGCCGCCGCCGGTCGTCATCGATATCGCGACAAACAGACCGGTGATGATCGTTCCCATCAGCAGGCCGCCGAGTGCGGCCGGTCCCAGCAGCATGCCGACCAGAATAGGCACGATCACGGGCAACAGCGACGGGATGATCATTTCCTTGATCGCCGATGCGGTCAGCATGTCGACCGCCTTGTCATATTCCGGCTTGGCCGTGCCTTCCATGATGCCCTTGATGTCGCGGAACTGGCGGCGCACTTCCACCACCACCGCGCCGGCGGCGCGTCCGACCGCTTCCATCGCCATGGCGCCGAACAGGTAGGGAATCAGCCCGCCGATGAACAGGCCCACGATCACCATCGGATTCGACAAGTCGAAGGACGTGCTTTTATTGACCGAATCCAGCGCATGCGTGTAGTCGGCAAACAGTACCAGCGCCGCAAGGCCGGCGGATCCGATGGCATATCCCTTGGTGACCGCCTTGGTGGTATTGCCCACTGCATCGAGGGGATCGGTGATGGCCCGCACCGAAGCCGGCAGGTCTGACATTTCGGCGATGCCGCCGGCGTTATCGGTGATCGGCCCATACGCGTCCAGCGCGACGATGATTCCCGCCATCGACAGCATGGCGGTCGCCGCGATCGCGATGCCGTACAGGCCGCCGAGCCAGTAAGCGATCAGGATGGCGGCACAGACAGCGAGAACCGGATAGGCGGTGGATTTCATCGATACGCCGAGGCCCGCGATGATGTTGGTGCCGTGGCCGGTGGTCGATGCTTCGGCGATGTGGCGCACCGGTTTGAAATCGGTGCCGGTGTAGTACTCGGTGATATAGACGATGATGCCGGTCAGCGCGATACCGACCACGGTCGAGCCCATCATGCTCATGCGCATGGCCTGGTCCGGCCAGATCTGCCAGGTGACGACGGCAAAGCCGATCAGCGAAAGGCCGGCCGCCCACCACAATCCCGTGTACAACGCCGACATGATTTTCTTACCGGGCTTGGCCTTTACCATCGAACAGCCGACGATGGATGCGAGGATGGACACTGCGCCGAGCAGCAACGGATACATGACTGCCTGGGTTTCCGAACCGGTGATCATCAAGGCGCCGAGCAGCATGGTGGCGATCAGGGTAACGACATAGGTTTCGAACAGGTCGGCGGCCATGCCGGCGCAGTCGCCGACGTTATCGCCGACATTGTCGGCAATCACCGCCGGGTTACGCGGGTCATCCTCGGGGATGCCAGCCTCGACCTTGCCGACAAGGTCGGCGCCGACGTCGGCACCCTTGGTGAAGATGCCGCCGCCAAGACGAGCAAAGATGGAAATCAGTGACGCACCGAATGCGAGACCGATCAGCGGCTTGAGGACGTCATGCGCGGTTGTCGCGGTACCGTTTCCCATCGACGTCAGCACCCAGTAAAACAACGTCACGCCGAGCAGACCAAGGCCAACCACCAGCATGCCGGTGATCGCCCCACCCTTGAAGGCGATATTGAGCGCATCGTTCATGCCTCTGGTGGCGGCCTGCGCGGTACGGACGTTTGCGCGTACCGACACGTTCATGCCAATGAATCCGCAGGCACCGGACAGTACGGCGCCGATCAGGAATCCGAAAGCAGTGGAAAGGCCGAGCCCGGGAACGATGGCCATTACAATGAAAAGCACAACGCCGACAAGGGCGATAGTGCGATATTGCCGGGCAAGATATGCGGATGCCCCCTGCTGAATGGCAGCAGCAATTTCCTGCATACGTGGATTACCGGGATCTTGCTTCAGAATCCAACTTCTGGACATCAATCCGTAGATAACGGCAATCACGCCGCAGGCCACGGTAAACCATAGTGCTGCTGCCATATCGACTCCTCCTTGTTGTTCACTACAAAGTTAAAACAATGACGACAATTCGGAGGACGGCGGCGGCAAACGGCCAGTATGGGCGGGCATTTGCTGTCGTCGTCCTGCGAGTGCTGCGTACTGCAAAACTTATCGTTACGAATTTGTCTGCGACAGACGTAACGGGAACCAAACGATGAAATCAATACTTCACACACTACAAACAAAAAGCGGACCCAAGGTCCGCTTTTTGTTCAGCCTGCCAGTGCGGCAAATGCGTTGTCGCGAATCGTCTCTACCGGACCGACCCCCGAAATCTTGCGGTATTTCGGCGCGCCCGGCGTGCCGGCCAAAGACCACTTGTTGTAATACTCCACCAGCACTTCGGTCTGTTCGTGGTAGACGGCGAGGCGCTTCTTGACGGTTTCTTCCTTGTCGTCGTCGCGCTGGATCAGCTCTTCGCCGGTGACGTCGTCCTTGCCGGGCACTTTCGGCGGATTGAATTTTTCATGATAGGTGCGGCCCGACGGCTGGTGCACCCGGCGACCGCTCATGCGCTCGATGATGGCCGCGTCCGGAACGTCGATTTCCAGCACGTAGTCTATGGCCACGCCGGCTTCCTTCATCGCGTCAGCCTGCGGAATAGTGCGCGGGAAGCCGTCGAACAAATACCCTTTCGCGCAATCCGGCTGCTTCAGGCGGTCTTTCACCAGGCCGATGATGATGTCATCGGAAACCAGCCCGCCCGCATCCATCACTTTTTTGGCTTCGATGCCAAGCGGTGTGCCAGCCTTGACCGCGGCGCGCAGCATGTCGCCGGTCGAGATCTGCGGAATATTGAATTTTTCCTTGATGAAATTAGCTTGCGTGCCCTTGCCGGCACCAGGCGCTCCTAACAGGATGAGGCGCATGAGATTTCCTAAACGAGTTTTAAATTCTTTGCGATGGCTGACGAAAACCGCCGTGCGGAATGGCGTTTTACCATATTAACTTTGCACGAAACTTACCACAGAATTTCACCAAACCGCCGATCGGTATTTGATTTTTACCCACTCACCCGACGAAACTGCGCCGCACCCTGATTAAATCCTCAGGTGTGTCCACGCCGCCCGCCGGAGCGCCGGGCGTCAGGTGAACGGCGATCGAATACCCGTGCCACAACACCCGCAGTTGTTCCAGCGCCTCAATCTGCTCCAGCGGAGAGGCGTCCAGTGTCGGGTAGGTTTGCAGGAATGCGTTGTTGTAAGCGTACAAACCAATGTGGCGCAACGGCCGGTAGCCGGGCGGTACCGCTTCCCGCGAGGCGGCGAAGCCGTCACGATGCCAGGGCACGGTGGCACGCGAGAAGTACAACGCCCTGCCCGCTTTGTCGAGCACGACCTTTACCACGTTCGGATTGAAAATATCGGCAATTTCGTCGATCGGATGCGCAGCCGTCGCCATCGGCACGCCACCGTCGATCAGCGCGGCGGTCGCGGCGATCAGGCCGGGGTCGATCAGCGGTTCGTCGCCCTGCACATTGACCACGACATCCTCCGCAGCCAGTCCCATCCGGGCCGCGACTTCCGCGATGCGGTCGGTACCGGACGGATGATCGGCTCGCGTCATGCTCGCCGCTACTCCATGCTGGGAGCAGGCCCGCAGGATGTCTTCGTGGTCGGCGGCGACCACTACGCGGGCGGCGCCGGATTTGGCAGCCTGCTCGGCGACCCGCACGACCATTGGCTTGCCGCCGATGTCGGCAAGCGGTTTATTAGGCAATCGGGTGGACGCCAGGCGTGCCGGGATGATGACGATGAATGACATCTGGAAGCGGCAACTGGGTGCTCAGCCTGCGACGGGCGTAGAGCCCGGCGTGTCGTTCAGGTCGCGCGCCTCGTCGGCCCACATGATCGGGATGTCGTCACGGATAGGATAAGCCAGCTTGTCCGCGCGGCAAATCAGTTCCTTCGCGCCCTTGTCGTATTGAAGCGGCCCCTTGCAAAGCGGGCAAACCAGGATATCAAGCAGTCGGGCATCCACGACATTTCTCCACAATATGTTCGGCCAGCGCGGCGTCGATGCGCGCTGTGACAGGCACGACCCATAAGCGGGGGTCGTTCTTGAGTTCGTTATTTTGCTGACATTTTACTGCATCCTTCTCTGTGATCAGGATGACATCAGCGGTAAGGCCGGAAAATGGATTTCCGGTGAAATCATGATGGTCAGGCAACGGCAGTTCGGTGAACGCCAGGCCGGCAGAACGCAACATCGAGAAAAAGCGTGCCGGGTGGCCGATACCGGCGGCTGCGGCAATGGTCGCCGCAGTTCCCGCCAAGGCGGCCAGATCGGTACGTTGCGAGCGATCGATCAGGCGCTCTGCATGGCTCCCTTCCAGGACCATCCGCACGGTACCTGGCGGCAGCGGCGTCGGCTCCGCAGCATTGACCACGGTAAAGTCCCTTGGCCGCGATGCCGGTTCACGCAATGGCCCGGCAGGCAGCAGCCAGCCGTTTCCGTCACCACGGCTGTCGCACAGCACGATTTCCACGGTGCGCGCCAGACGATAATGCTGAAGGCCGTCGTCGGCAATGACCAGATTGATTTCCGGATGTGCATGCAGCAGGGCTTGCGCAGCCGCCACCCGGTCGCGTCCGACCATGACAGGGCATTGCGCGCGCCGGGCGATAAGAAGCGGCTCATCGCCGACATCGCCGGCCAGTGCGTCCGGAAGAACGGGACGCGGGTCGGTTCCGTTGGCGCCGTATCCGCGCGAGACGACGCCCGGCGTATAACCTGCCTTGCGCAGCGACTCGACGAGCCAGATCGTGAATGGCGTCTTGCCGGTGCCGCCGATGAACACATTGCCTACCACCACGACCGGCACCGGAAGACGCACACTACGCAGCCAATCACGGCGATACAGGCTGCGCCTTAGCGCCACCAGCAAATGAAAAAGCAAAGATACCGGCAGAAGAAGCCATGCGACCGGGCCGCGCCCCATCCAGATGCGCATCAGCGCGGATTCGATTCGCGGCCGTTGAGCGGGGCTGGTCATGTAGGCGGCGGCGCGGTGCGAACCGGTGAGCGTTGCCGGCAGCGGCGCCGGCTTACCGCTTGCCGCTGGTCTGGGCGGCGAAGGTGACCTTGTCGAACCCGGCCAGGCGAGCCGCCTCCAGCACGTTGATGACGGATTGATGGGCCGCCGTCGCGTCGGCGTTGATGATGACGACGGCATCCTTCACGGCAGCCCCCTTCTCGGTCCCAGTGTTTCTCAGTTCTTCCGCCAGGCCCATTGCATCGCGGACCGCCGTCCTGGCATTGTTGATTGCATAACGTCCCTGGGAATCAACGGCGACATTGATTTCCGTCGGTTGCTGGAGCGCCTTTTCCGCGTCGGCGGTGGGAAGCGTGATCTGCAGTGCGGTGAACTTGCTGTAGGTGGTGGTGACCATCAGGAAGATCAGGATCACCAGCAGCACATCGATAAAGGGAATCAGGTTGATGTCGGGGTCCTCGCGGCCCCGACCTTTGCGGAAATCCATGTCGGCGTTCTTTCAGCGGGCTTTATCGGAGGTTATTTGCGGTTGCCGTGCACGATGTCGACAAACTTCACTGCCTGTTGTTCCATGTCGACAATGAAACCGTCGACCAGCGCGCGGAAATGTCGATAAAACACTAGCGCGGGCATCGCGATGGCGAGGCCGAAACCGGTGTTGTACAGCGCGATCGAGATGCCGTGGGCGAGCTGGGCCGGATTGGTGCCGACCGCTTCCTGGGCGCCGAAAATTTCGATCATGCCGACTACCGTGCCGAACAGTCCCATCAGCGGGGCCAGCGTGGCAATCGTGCCGAGCGTGGTCAGAAAACGCTCGAGTTCGTGCGCCGTGCCGCGCCCGGCTTCCTCGATCGATTCCTTCATCGCGTCGCGTGGCGCGTCGACATTGCGCAGTCCGGCGGCGAGGACTTTCCCCAATGGAGAATTCTGTTCGAGGTTTTTGACGACCTCCGGTCCGATCTTGCCATTATGGTAAACACGGATCACTTCATCGAGGAGATTCGGCGGCAGGATGCGACGGCGACGCAGGTACAATATCCGTTCGATAATGAGTGCCAGTCCGATGACGGAAGCAATCAGCAACGGCCAGATGGGCCAGCCGGCAGCTTGAATGATGGCGAGCAAAACAGGTTCCTTGATTCATTTCAGTCGGATGCAGAATGTAACGTGTAGACGCAGCGTGATCAAGCCTCCCGGCAAGGAAATTCAACGAAAAGGTTTTTGCGCAACGACTGTGGACAAGTATGTGAACAAGTTGTGTTATCACATGCTACAGCTTGACAAATTCACTATGAAATTGATGCCCGCTGCATGGTCCGCATGTAATTACATCCTTTAAATCAAACAGTTATTGCGAGATCGTTTGAGCACAATTATTTATGACCGCAAGATGACGTATTCATGCGCCTGTGGACAGGTTTTGCCCCGGAAGACCGCATGAAACCTAGCGATGCACTTGAAAACAACGGCGCGGCGCCGCCTGTACTGACGGTTTCGGAATTGAACCAGGCGGTGGCGCGGATGCTGGAACGCAGTTTCCCGCTTGCCTGGGTATCGGGCGAGATCTCGAATTTCACCCGTGCGGCATCCGGACACTGGTACTTCACGCTCAAGGACAACGGAGCGCAGGTGCGTTCGGTAATGTTCCGCGGACGCGCGCAATATGCCGGCTTCATGCCGCGCGAAGGCGACAAGGTCGAAGTGCGCGCACTGGTCACGCTGTATGCGCCGCGTGGCGACTACCAGCTCAACGTCGAAGCCATGCGGCGGGCCGGCGTCGGCAACCTGTACGAGGCCTTCCTGCGGTTGAAAGAACAACTGAATGCCGAAGGATTATTCGATCCGCAACGCAAGCGCCCGCTGCCGGTCTTCCCCCGTTCGATCGGCATCGTCACCAGTCCCCAAGCGGCGGCATTGCGTGACATCCTGGCGACCTTGCGGCGGCGCGCACCCCACGTGCAAGTGATCCTCTATCCCACCCCTGTTCAGGGCGAAGGCGCGGCAATGAAAATTGCACAGGCGATCGCCACCGCATCGGCGCGGGCGGAATGCGAGGTGCTGCTGGTCTGCCGGGGCGGTGGCAGCATCGAGGATCTGTGGTCGTTCAACGAAGAAGTCGTGGCGCGTACCATCGCCGACTGTGCGATACCGGTCATCTGCGGCGTCGGCCATGAAACCGACGTCACGATCGCCGACTTCGCCGCCGACCTGCGGGCGCCCACGCCGACAGCCGCGGCAGAGATTGCCGCGACCCCGCGTGCCGACTGGCTCGCCACGCTCGACATGCACGCGGAAGATCTGGTCAGGATCATGAAGCGCCGCATGATGGATGCAGCCCAGACACTCGACTGGCTGTCGCGGCGGCTGGTCAGTCCGTCGGCGCATATCGCCCATGAACGCATGCGCATTGCAGGATTGCAGCACCGGCTCAGGCATGCGACACGCATGCCGCTGCAGCAGGCGCGGTTTTCAGTGGCCAACCTGCGTACCCGGCTCGTGGCCCGGCTGCCGGACACTTCGGCCCAACGCGCCCGCCTGGAGAGCATCGCCCGCCGTCTCGACGTCAGCATGGCCACCGCCAACGCGCAGCGGCGGCAGGCCCTGGATGCGTTATCGGATCAACTGGAACTGCTCAATCCGCAACGCACCCTGGAGCGCGGTTATGCAATGGTGGTCGACGGCAAGGGCCGTGTGATCCGCTCGCCCAATGCGCTGCGTCCGCGCGAGATAGTGACTGTCCGCCTCGCGGACGGCAGCGCGGAAGTCGGTATTGCAAGCGTGCAATCGCTGCTTGAATGATTTTTTGATCTCCGTACAGCGCTGCCACGATGCAGCCGGACGGCATCCGACTTACAATTGTGGTCTTTCAAAAAAAACATCCTCCTCCAACAATCGAAAAGGAATGCCATGGAACATACTCTGCCTCCCCTGCCCTACCCGATGGAAGCCCTGCAGCCGCACATTTCCAAGGAAACGCTCGAGTTCCACTACGGCAAGCACCATCAGGCTTACGTGACCAACCTGAACAACCTGATCAAAGGCACCGATTTCGAAAACGCGTCCCTCGAGGACATCATCAAGAAATCATCCGGCGGCGTATTCAACAATTCCGCCCAGGTCTGGAATCACACCTTCTTCTGGAACTGCATGACGCCCAATGGCGGCGGCGCGCCGACCGGCCCGGTTGCCGATGCGATCAATGCGAAATTCGGATCGTTCGATAAGTTCAAGGAAGAATTCACCAAGTCCTGCGTCACCAATTTCGGCTCCGGCTGGACCTGGCTGGTCAAGAAGGCCGACGGCTCGGTGGACATCGTCAACACATCCAACGCCGGCACACCGCTGACGACAAGCGACAAGCCGCTGCTGACCTGCGACGTGTGGGAACACGCCTACTACATCGACTACCGCAATGCCCGTCCGAAGTTCGTCGAAGCATTCTGGAATGTCGTGAACTGGGATTTCGTCGGAAAGAACTTCGCTTAAGCGGCATCGAACGCCGGTGCAGCTTAGGCATCAAGCCTGCTGCATCGAATGCAGGAAAGGGCTGACAGCGCTGTCAGCCTCTCAGCAAGCCGGAGTCCTTCAGTCCTTGTTGCGACTTCACTTCACCCTATCCTCCCCTGTTTGCCGCCGTTACCCTTGTAGCGGTGTACTGCACGCCGCAGTTTCGTCAACACGCCTCCGGCGCTCGGATAATTGCTTTGGCTTAAGCCGAGCGGCTCGGCGATGCACATCAATGCCCAAGGCCGCATCACAGAACAATTATCAACACAAGGGAGACAGACATGATAAGACGAATCATGGGTACGGCAGATCGATCCCCCGCCAATCCGCAGCGCCGAAATCTGCTTGCCGGCGGCGCAACAGCCGTCGCCGCGGCAGGTCTGGCCGGCTTTTCGAAGACCGCCATCGCACAGGCGGCGGCTGCCGCGAAACCGCTGCCGCCCTACGTTGCCTGGAAGGATCCGAACGCGCTGATCGTTCATACCAGCAGCACACTGGAGACAAAGCGCACCGCGTTAGGCACCAGCATCATCACGCCCACCGACCAGCTCTATATCCGCAATAACCTCCCAGCCCCGGATGCATCCATCGTTACCGATCGTGACAGTTGGGAAGTGACTGTCGAAGGCGTGAAAAACCCGCGCGAGCTGACCATGAAGGAACTCAAGGGAATGGGTCTGGAAACCACGGCGATGGTCCTGAAGTGTCCATGGACGGCGGCAAGACGTGGAGGGAAGCGAAGTTCGTCGGCCCTGATCTCGGCCGGTATGCATGGCGGCAGTTCGTGCTGGCGGTGAAACTGCCTGCGGGCGAATACACGGTAGCGAGCCGCGCGACGGATTCCGAGCGCAATCAGCAGCCGGAGGAGCGGCTGGAAAACGCCAGCGGCTACAACAACAGCAGCTGGCGCGATCATGCGCTCAAGATCACCGTCGTCTGACGGCCTGCGGAACGGAGATCCAATGCGCTTTTTTATGAACACCTTGTCCGGCATCGCCATGCTGGCAGCGACAGGCACAGTCTTCGCCCAAACCGGCCTGGAGGATGGCAAGAAGCTGTTCACTCAGGTCGCCGCGCCGGCTGCGCGGTATGCCACACGCTCAAGCATGCCGGTGCGGCCGGTGAGATCGGACCGAACCGGATGCATCCCGAGTCGAAAAAGCGATCCGCAACGGAACCGGTTAAATGCCGGCGTTCAAAACATTGAGCGATGCGGAGATCTCGGCACTCGCAACGTACGTGGCGGCGGTGGCCGGCAAGGAAAAGTAAGCAGTAACGGGGGCTCGGCAGCGGATCTCTTATGCGCCGCTGTCGATTCCGGCGAGCGCCTGGCGTATCTCGTCAGCGCTGTCTGGTCGGACCAGGCGCGCGGTTTCCACGCCGTCGCTCATGAAAACCAGGGTCGGCCATAATTTCACCCGGAACGAGCGGCCCAGCGCCTTGCCCTTGCCGTCTTCGATCTTGATGTGTTTCACATTCGGGTGGTTTGCCATGGCTGCGGCGAGCGGTGCCTGTGCCGCCTGGCAGAATCCGCACCAGGGTGCGCCGAACTCCACCAGCGCAGGCCCTTTCATCGCATCGATATCGGCGCGTGACGGTTCGGCAGATGCGTAAGTTGTATTCATCGCCATTTCTGTTTTCCTTTGTGTTCCTCTGCTTGTTTCTTCTCGGACCGGCCATTGACTGGCGTTTATGGTCGGACAGCTCGGGCTCGATGATACCGCTTGCCGATTGTCCACAATGCGAAGCCGATGAGCGTGAATGCGAGCTGTCCCGCAGCCAGCCACAACACCGAGTGTGACAGCATCGGGGCCACGACGCCCGATACGACAGCGGCAAGCATGGTTTGAGTAAACGACTGGCATGAAGCGACAGTGCCGCGAATCTCCGGAAAGAGATCAAGCACCAGCAAGGTGACTGCGGGCGCGACCACCGACATGCCGAACGCGTAGAAGAAGAACGGCGCCACCGACCAAGGCAGCGAGGGTGGGAACACTGCGTGATAGAGCACATTGACGACGCCGGCGCCGATCAGGAAACAGAATCCGATCATGACTTGTTTCGCGACAGGGAGTGTGCCGGCAACACGATTGACTGTGAACGCGCCGCAGAAAATGCCCGCCACCGTCGGCACGAATTGCCAGGCGAACTGATCCGGCCCCAATCCGAGATGCTCGGTGATGAACACCGGCGCGGCGGCAATGAACAGGAACAGGCCGGCGAAATTGAACGCGACCGTGCCCGCTTTCAGGTGAAACAGGGGCGAGCGGAAGATCTGCTTGTAATTCCTCGTCAGCGATTGCGGATTGAACGGCTGGCGCTTGAGCGGCGGCAGGGTCTCGGGCAGCTTTTTGTAGCATACCCACAGCAGCAGAACGGTATAGGCGAACAGAAACAGGAAGATCGATCGCCAGTCGAGCAGCTTGACGATCCAGCCCCCGAGGACCGGGGCGATCGCCGGCGCGACCGAGAAGATCATCGTCACCACCGACAGCAGCTTCGCGGCCGGCGCGCCGGTGTACACATCCCGGATGATGGCGCGTCCGATCACGATGCCGGCGCCTGCCGATATGCCCTGCAGAATGCGGAATGCCCAAAGGTATTCGATGCTGTGCACCGCCGCGCATCCAAGAGATGCAACCGCGAAAACCGCGAGCGAGCCGAGAACGATGTTGCGCCGGCCGAACGCATCGGACAATGCGCCGTGCCACAGGATCATCAGTGCGAAAGAAAACATGTAGGCGGTCAGGGTCTGCTGCACCTCGATCGCACTTGCCTGCAGCGTACGCTGAATATCGGGAAAGGCCGGCAGGTAGGTGTCGACCGAAAACGGGCCGAGCATCGCCAGCGCGGCCAGCATCAGCGCGAAGGCGTTGTATGCGGGAAGCTTTCCATGCTTTGCATCTACGGCGGACTGTTCGACATAGTCCGGGGGCAATCTCTCCATGTTTCCTGACCGGTTGAATGCGCCGGTCCGACGAGGGCGGCTTGATCCCGTCAGACCGGCCGGTATTTTGATTGGTTCATCCAACAGGAAGATGAACGCCAATCACGCGTGCCTCATTGATAGCTGAGTTCGCGCGCCTTACCCCAGAATACCCGATAGGAAAAAATGGTATAGCCGATGATCGTCGGCAACACGATGATGACGCCAAACAGGATGATCTTCAGCGACTCCGGTGCGCTGGCCGCCTGCCAGATGGTGAGCCGGTCGACGACGAGGTACGGAAACAGACTGTAGGCAAGGCCGTTGAACGCCAGCAGGAAGATCCCGACGGTTGCCGCGAACGGCAGCCAGCACAAGGTCTCCCTCCCCTTCGCCAGCGTCGCTGGCAGCCTGCGCAGGACATACTCCGTCAACGCGAAGAGGGCTGCCGTCATCGCCGGGATTGGCGCCAGCAGCAGGATGTTGGGGAAGGAAAACCATTTATCGAAAATCTGCTGGCTCACCAGCGGTGTCACGATTGATACCGCCACAATGCCCAGTGCGCAGAACAGCAGGCTGCCGCGCGCCCATGCGACTGCCTTCTGCTGCAGCTCTCCTTCGGTTTTCATGATCAGCCAGGTGGCGCCGAGCAATGCATAGCCGGCGATCAATGCCAGGCCGGTGAACGTGGCGAAGGCAATCTGCGGCAAGCCGTGGTCGAAGCCGACGATATACAGACCGATCATCAGTCCCTGCGCGAAAGTGGCGAGGACCGAGCCGCCGTAGAACGCCATGTTCCATGCATGCTTGTGGTCATCCCGCGCCTTGACGCGAAAGTCGAATGCGACGCCGCGCAAAATCAGGCCCGCAAGCATCAATGCCACCGGAAGATACAGCTCGCCGAGGATGACGCCATGGGCCAGGGGGAACGCTACCAGCAGGATGCCGACGCCCAGCACCAGCCAGGTTTCGTTGGCATCCCAAAACGGGCCGATGGACGCGATCATCGTGTCCTTGTCGGGATCGCCGGCGCGGCGCAGCAAGATGCCGACGCCGAGATCAAAGCCGTCCAGGATCACGTAGGCCATCATGGCCACGCCCATCAGGGCGAGGAAAACAAGCGGCAGCCAGCCGCCGGGTTGAGAGAGTTCAGGCATGACGTGTTTCTCCAAGCAGGGAACCGGTGGCGCCGACAGCCGGCGGCTCCGGATACAAGGGTTGGGCAGGTTTGCCGTAGCCGGCCTTGCGGGCCAGGTGGAACAGCACAGTGATGTAGGCGATGGTCAGTCCCGCATACAGGGCGAGGTACATGGCGAGCGTACTGGCGATCAACGGTGCGGGAACGCTCGACACCGCCTCCGCCGTGGTCAGCACGCCGTAGACAAGATACGGCTGGCGGCCGATTTCGGTGACATACCAGCCGGCCACCGTCGCCACCCATCCAGAGAAGCTCATGGCAACCAATGCGCGTGCCGTCCACGGCGTGACATCGCCGCGCCGCTTGAGCTGCCATGCGCACAGCCAGGAGACGGCGAGCATCAGCACGCCGGTGCCGACCATGACGCGGAATCCCCAGAACAGCGGCGCCACCGGCGGATGCTTGTCGCCGAAGTCGTTCAGGCCCTTGATTTCACCCTCTGCGTCGTGCTTCAGGATAATGCTGGCGACTTTCGGGATACCGAGTTCGAAGTGATTCGTCCTTTCCTTCTCGTCAGGAACGGCGAACAGCAGCAGCGGCGCGCCGCGCTCGGTTTCCCAGACGCCTTCCATCGCGGCGATCTTCGCCGGCTGATGCTCCAGCGTATTCAGGCCGTGCATGTCGCCGACCAGGATTTGTACCGGGATCAGCAGCGCCGCGACAGTCACGCCACTCCTGAGCGCAGCCATCACCGACGGTGTGCGGTCGCCGCGCAGCCAGCGGTAGGCCGAAATGCCTGCCACCAGGAAAGCGACAGTAAGACCGGAAGCGATCAGCATGTGGGTCAAACGGTAGGGCATCGACGGATTGAAGATGATGGCCAGCCAGTCGGTCGCATGCGCGCGTCCGTCGATCATTTCAAAGCCGACCGGCGTGTGCATCCAGGAATTGAGAGCGATGATCCAGAATGCGGACAGCGTGGTGCCGCCGGCCACCAGCAGCGTCGCCAGCGTATGGACGCGGCTGGATACGCGCTTCGCGCCGAACAGCATGATGCCAAGGAAGGTCGCTTCGAGGAAAAACGCGGTCAGGACCTCGTAGGCGAGCAGCGGGCCGGCGATGTTGCCGACGGTTTCCATGAAGCCCGGCCAGTTGGTGCCGAACTGGAAGCTCATCGTGATGCCGGAGACGACGCC
>JAESFT010000680.1_pt1 | contig 15582 bp, 14 predicted proteins | sample 9269451 | NCBI WGS metagenome assembly JAESFT01 (sample SAMN14502557, study PRJNA617106) | algae metagenome | isolation source: Scytonema hyalinum WJT4-NPBG1 and co-occurring heterotrophs from well... | place: USA: Mojave Desert, Joshua Tree National Park, California | collected 2006-05-25
CGAAGCTCCTGGTGGACAACGAGTTGATCTCAGCAATCACTCGTCTACCAGGGGCTTCGCTCATGCACGGCCGAGGGGGCCTGGCGGCGGGACCCCAGCTCAGCGACAGGTTGGAATCAGCTCACTGCCGAAATTTGGCGTGGCCGACCAACAGGCGGCGCACTACGAATCTCACCTAGCGGCGCGTGATCGACGCCCCGCCGGACCAAACCGACGGTATTGCGGGTGAGGATCCCCCGCTCGCACGTCGTCCGGCAGCGGTGGCGCGACACCCGCACACGTAGCTGCACCAGGTGCCCGATCACTGATGACCAGTAAACCGACGCTCGACGCTTCCGCGGTAGGCCCCTGCCGCGCCGCAGTTCGGGCAGCGTGAACCGGCATCAGCCGCCCAGGCCCGTCTCATCGCACTGACACGAAGCCCCGAGTCGGGCCATCACGCACGCAGACGCCCCTCCGTTACGGGGGAAACAGATTACCGTTCCAGCGCATAGTATCTGCACATGAACGAGTTGGCAGGCAAGGGCACTAGCATTGACCTCTTACAGACTAACCGGAGCACAGTTCACGGGAGCGAGTTCAACGACGCCCCGGGGAGCACGTAGTAGGCCGGACTTGAACTGCGCAAGAACCTGCTATCCAAGAGTAGAAGTTCGAGATGGACGGCTAAGGCAGCCGTAAAGGCCTACCGCCGCAGTCAGACAGGCGCAGCCTAGCACGACGGGCCGCACGCCTATACGATCCGCCAGAGCGCCCAAAGCGATATTTGCCAGCAACAGTGGGCAACTCTGAACGAGAACATTGATGGATTGAATTCGTGACAGGTATCGCTCCGGAGTTGCCCGCAAAATGAGTGCGCCAGCATGGGTGCCAAACATGCCGGAACCAGCGCCAGCGATCGTGGCCCCAACAATTCCTACCCACATTGGACCACCGTAGGCAACAATCGCCACTCCAGCCGCAGCGATGACGAGGCCGGCTCCGGCTGCCAGCCCGGCTCGGGCGAAAGCCTTGGTTATGGCGATCACGAAGGCTACGACGGCACTCGACCCACTAAAGAGACCGATGATTAAACCTGTGGTGCTTGCAGTGCACCCTTCGACACGGGCGAGCAGTGGAACCAATAGCGTCATTGTCGGCAGAAGAAAAGCTGCGGCTCCGCCTATCACCACCAGCGTTGACCGAAGTAGCGGCTCACGCGCGGCAAGGGTTGCGCCATCGGCAATTTCCCGAAGTACGCGCTTAGGCGGACTGTCGTCGCCGTTCTCGGCCGCGGGCGACCGGACGAAAAAGACCAAAATAATGAGCATGATCGAGAATGTAGCGAAACTGAACAGCAGCGATGCTGATAGGCCTCCATAGGCGACCAAGAAGCCACCGACTGGAGCGCCGACGAGCGCCACGCCGTTACCTACCGTCTGACGCAGGGCCAGCGCCCTCGGCACTGCTGATTGCGGGACAAGTCGGCGTGGCATAGAGCCCGATGCCGGCATATAGAAGGCACTGACAGTACCCACTAGCAGTGCCACAATGATGAGAAGCTCTATGGGAGTCCCTACTCGCATGGCTATTAACGCGGCAAGCAGAGTTACGCTAATCATAGCCGCATCCCCGATGATCATAACGCGACGGGCGCCATACCGATCAGCGAATGCTCCGCCGAGGAGTAGAAGCACTACTCGAGGCATAACGATCGCAGTAAGCACCAAACCTGCGGCTGCCCCACCCAGCCCAGACGCAACCCAGCCAAGCGCAAAGTACAAGGCGGCATCACCGACGAGACTTCCGGACGCTCCCGCCAGCCAAACAATGTATCGCGAGCCGACTGGCGTCGCAGTAGTCCGCCCCTTGAGGGCTTTCAAGACTTTCCCTGCAATCTTTGCCCCTCCCGGTCGGAGATCATTACTCATGAAACGTGCCACCTTTCAGAGTTGCCCATGTAGTCGGTTCCCGCTGTCTGTCAACTTGCAGCACCAACCTGAACGGCTATTCATCATAAGCCCCAGCTTGCAGCGAGCGAACAGGATGAAGCTCCCGTGATTGCTCCCTATTTGATCTAGTTTGCAGCATCACACAGAGGGCCTACCTGTGACACCATGAACCATCGAGTTACTCGAGAGTCAAGCCAGGCTGGACCAACCCGGCCCCTAAGGAGGGGCTGGGCTGATCTTGTTGCGGGCAATACGCCCGTGCAGGAAAGCAACCAACCCGCGCCGGCCTCCGCGGTGCGATGTCCCTGCCATGAGTGCTTCCCGACCGACACACTCTGGCGCTGCCCGCCCTAACCGTCGCCCAGTTCGACGACCGCTCGTTGATGACCTCGCCGGCGGCCAGACTGCGGACGCGGCGCTGACCATCACCACCTGCCTGCACACCACCGGCCTGCTCTAACCCCCGGGTACGCCGCGGCAGGGGCCATCCGCACCGGATGGCCCCTGCTCTTGGACCTTTGCGCTCTGCTCGATCGCCGCGACTCGCAGTCGACGGTGTCCCGCCGGCGCGTGAGGACAAAGGGGGTCGGACACGGCGGCGGTTCGTCGTCTCAGCGCGGCGCTAACGCCCAGTCGTCAGGAGTTGCAGTCGCCGATCCGGGCGGTGCCCTGCGGTCAGCGCGGGGCCACGCCAGCGTAGCCGGCGGTGGCATCGCCGATGCACATCTCGTCGTGGAACACCACGCGGGTCAGTTTGGTGGGTGGCGGGTTGGTCGCCCAGGTCCACCGGTAGATGCCCAGCTTCGGGTGGACACCGAGGTTGTCGTAGTTGGTGGCCAGCCCGTAGCGGGAGAACATCAGGGTGCCGTCGCGCCAGATCTCGATGAGCCCGTCGGTGGCGGAGGTCCAGCGCACGCGCACGACCCAGTCGGTCCAGCGGTCGGCCTGGTAAGTGCCCAGCGCGGTGTTGGTGGTGCCGCCGGCGCCGTTGAACAGCGCCACCTCCCACTGCCCGCCGCGGGTGCCGATCGACAGCGGCGGAGAGTCGTTGTCGCCGGTGTGGTGCCACTGGGCCAGGACCTCCGGGGCGTCCTTGACGACGTTCTCGGCGGCGGTCGGGATCAAGATGCTGAACCCGTACCAGCGCTCGACCCCGGCGCCGACGGCCTCGGGGTAGGAGGTGGTGAGCTCGGTGCGGCGGCTCTTGTTCTGCAGCGGGTCGTCGCTGTTCAGTTCGAACCGGGCCGCGCGGCTGCCAGCCCGAACCGGGGCGGTGACCAGCCGCACGGCGCCGGCGATGGGGTACTGGCGGTTCCACCCCTGCGGAGGGGTCACCAGGTTCTCCTCCACGCTCGACTCGTCCCAGCTCAGGGTGCGCAGCGGGGCGGCGGGCGCAGCGGTGTCCAGGCTGGTGTAGGCCGCGCGCAGGTTGGTGTCGCCGCCGTCGATGGCGGTGAACCGCAGCCGCAGGTCGGCGACGTCGGAGGGGGCGCTGGGGGTGATGGCCAGGCTGCGCCAGGCGAAGCCCTGCCCGGCCGCCACCACGGTGCTCGCCCGTACGTCCCCGCTCCAGAGTGCCTCGACGCGCAGCCGGGTGCCGGGGCCGGTGTTGGCGTAGAACCACACCTGCGCCGCGGTGATGCGGTTGGTGCCGATCGCGGTGGTGGACATGCCCACCTCGACGCTGCGCCCGGCCGCGCCGGCGTAGAGCCACTCGGTCGCCGGGACCGCGGTGGGCTGGGTGACGGGGTCATCGACCGCGGCGTACGCGGCGCCGCCTGGTGTGACCTGCCAGGTGTTGGTGATGTCGGTGTCGGGTCGCAGCACGTTGGTCGCGGCCTCGGCCCGCGGCGCGAGCGCAGGGTGCGCGCCGGCGAGGCCGAGCACGGCGAGCGCGGTCAGCACGACCGCCGCCCGTCTCGCGCCGCGCCGCGGCGCGAGACGGGACCGGGCTGGGAGTTCGGGTGGGGGCATGGCTACCTCACATCGGAGAAGGCGGGTTTGGTGGTGCCGGAGTCACCCGCCTCCGGTGTGGCCCACACGCGTCCCACCAGGGGTGGGACGATTCAGGACAGTTCTCTCGCGCGTCCTTGCGCACCGGTCGGCGGCTGTTGCCGGTGAGTAGCTGCCTAGATACTGGGTGCGTGGTGGACGGGGAGGCGCAGGACGGTGCCGCGCCTCTCGATGTGGACCCGTCGGGGGTGAGCAGCCCTGCAGAGTTGGCGGCTGCGTTGCGGGAGTTGCGTCTGCGCCGGGGGGAGCCGTCGCTGCGTGAGCTCGAGCGCCGTGCCCGGGCCCCGGCGGCGGTGGCGGCGGGTCGGGTGGCGTTGAGCCGCACAACGCTGTCGGGGGTGCTCAGCGGCGAACGGTTCCCCAGCCACGAGGTCCTGGTCGCGTTCCTCGCTGCGCTGGGCGTGGTCGAGCCGGCCCAGCAGCGGCCGTGGATCGTGGCGCGGGAGCGGCTGGTGCGGCTGCGTGGGCCCGCCCCGCCCACCGCGGCTGTGGGCCGGGCCGGGCCTCAGCGGCGGCGGCTCTGGTGGGCGGGTGCTGTGGTGCTGCTCGCTGCGGCGCTGGTCGGCACCGCGATCGCCGCGACCACAGCGGTCCAGTCCCGACCGCAGGTGCTGACCGCCACGATGGGCTGTGTCCCGGCCGACTGCGCGGCCACCGCTCCGACGCTGATCCTGCAGGGCCGGCTCGCCGGGCCCGTGCCACCGGACCGCCGGGTGGTCGTGATGATCGTGGTCGACCGGACCCAGCGCTGGTACCTCGGCCCGACCCTCGTCGGTGACGAGGTCGAGTGGACCCGCGAGATCGGCATCGGCAATCCGGTGCCTCAGCCCAGCGACCGCCACTTCACCATCTGCCTGCACCTGATCCCCGCCAGCAGCATCGACCGGCTCACCACCGAGATGATCGCCCGAGCCGGTGAGGGCCTCGCCGAGGACACCCTGCCGCCCGACCGGGTCGAGCTGACCTGCCTCGCCGCGGTGCGGGTAGCCGGAACCTAGCCGGGCGGCGTCGCGCTCCAGGACGATCAGCAGCACCAGGTGCAACCCCGACCGCGGCGGAGCGGCCAGGTCTCCGATCGCGGTGGTCGCAGACCAATGAGCCACCTGCCCACCGTCGGCGGCAGCGCCGCAGGCACGCGTGGCCCGACCGAGTCGCCGGTGCACGAGGCTCTGCGCTACCTCGTCATCCTGGAAGTGGCGGCCGACCGACGCCACTACTCTTGGCCGAACGACCGACCCGGCGCAGTTCGAGGTCGGGCTGGCCGCCCTCGAGGAGCGGATGGAGCAGGTCGCCGCCGACGCCGCAGCCACCCGGCACCTCGCCGCCGCGAGTAACCGCAACTAGCCGACCTCACGGTCAAGGTCGACGCCAACCGGCAGGCGATCAACGACCTGGGCGTACAGATCGCTGCCCGGTTCGATCAGCTGGAGCAGCGCGTCGACGCCGGATTCGCCAAGATCTGCGGCAGGTTCGACCAGACCGCCGCCAGCATGGCCCAGATCGTCGAGCTGCTCACCCCGCGCGAGGACCAGTAGCCAGGGCTTGCGGGCGGAGGCTCGTGCTGCTCGTGGTCGCAGCCGCGGAGCGGCCGGTGTCCGCCAGTGCGCGGGGCACGCCGGCTACTGCCAGCCCCGTTCGCGCCACAGCGGGACGTACGCGGCGGGGATGAACAACCGGTCCTCCGGGTTGGCCACTGCGGGGTAGGCCTGCGGAGCGAGGAGCTGGTCGGAGTCGCTGGACAGGTCGATCAGCCACCGGTCCGGGGGCTGACGGCGGGCGGAGGCACCGCACCTCGAACGCCAGCAGCCGCAGCGGCGACCCGGCCTGGTAGAGCCCGATCCGCTGCTCGCGGGTCGCAGCCACGGCCTCCCGCGCATCGCGCAGCGACGACTCCGCCTCGACGACCTGGCGGGCGGTGCCGGGGACGGGCACCGCGGCACTGACCGACCCGGCACGGCGGAACGGGTTGACGTTGGGCCAGATGAAGTAGGGGCTGACCCAGCCCGTCGCGAGCAGCCGCTCGTTGTAGGAGTCCAGCCGCTGCTCCCGCGGCACCTCGGCCTGGTCGGGATGCAGGTAGGCCAGCAGTCGGCCGTAGCGGTCCATCACCTCCCCGGCAAAAGCCAGGAAGAACGCCAACTCCTCCACCGTCTTCCCCGCGGTGGTCCGGTCGGCCTCGACGAGCTCCTCAAGCGCCCGGGTCGCCGCCCCGGCCACGGCAGCATGGTTACAGGCAGCGCCCGGCCCAACGCGGTGCTGCAGGTGCGCGCGCAGGTCCGGGTCCAGCGGCGGGTCGAACCCGGAGAACGGGTCGGCCAGAGCCGCGTCCCAGCGCGGATCGGACAGTTTGACGAACGGCAGGTCAGTGCCCGGCAAGGGGATGGCCACCTCAGGTGCGTCGATGCCGAGGAAGCGCACCCCGAGGTTGCCCTCGGCCTCAACGGTGACCGTGTCACCGTCGTAGACCTGCTGGGCAACACTGCCCCGCTTCTGCCCGAACCAGCCGAGCCGGGCGTGCCCGACGACCATCCCATCGCGGGTCTGCTCGATCGCCTTGACCACGCCTGCCTCCGATGAAAGGTGAGGTCGTCACCAACCTTGCCGCCACGGAGCCCGGCCTCGACAATCGGGAGGACCTGTAGCCAAAGGGAATCATCATGCTCGTCGTCGCCGAGCCGTTACGGAGCCCGGCCTCGACGACCGGGAAGACCGATCCACCAGCGCACGGCGAGCAGGGTGCGGATGGGGCCGCTACGGAGCCCGGCCTCGATGACCGGGAAGACGTTCGCGTCCTTCGTGAGTTCCATCCGCTCCCAGTCGCCGCTACGGAGCCCGACCTCGATGACCGGGAAGACTTCTACGTCTCCGTGGCTGGCGGGCGGGTCGCGTTGCCGCTACGAAGCTCGGCCTCGACGGCCGGAAAGACGGCGCGCTGAAATCGTAGCCGACGACCTGCAGTCTAGTGTTGACTTGCGCGCGCTTCTCCAACGAGAGAATTCTACGGCTCCTAGTAGGCGAACATCTGCACCCAGCGAGCACCGTTCCGGCCGTCGTAACCGACGCCGGTCCACTGGTAGCGACACTCGGCAAGGTTGGCTAGGTGTCCTGGTGAGTTGATCCAAGCCTGGACAATTTGCTGGGCGTTGTCGATGGCGCCCCTCCCGAGATTTTCGCCAGCTCGAGTGAAGCTGGTGAAGCCTGCCGCGCGCAGTCGGTCCCCCAGATACCGCGGGTACGGGTCCTGGGCTTGATGGTTGGAGTCAGCAGGCCAGTAGCCACGGCTCGCCATGTCCACGGCAAAGTCCTGTGATGCACGCTGCAGACGATCCTCGATCTGCAGCGGTCCGCATCCACGCCGTGCGCGTTCTTCGTTGACCAGGCGGAAGGCGTCGCCGGCCGGGCCACCCGGCGGTGAGGTGGCCACAGTGACGCGGACACCATTGGCCCAGCGGGCGACGTGGCCCTGGCCGTAGACCACTAGGTTGCCGTCGGTCTGCAGTTCCAGTGTCGCGCCGGGGTTGCCGCCCGTACGCGTGCTCCAGACCGCAACGTTGCCGGGCGCGATGATCACGAGGTTGCCGTCGGGTTGCATGACGACGATCGAGCCGGCCTTGTTGGTGTTGCTGGCCCAGACAGCTCGGTTACCCGGCGCGTACTCCACCAGGTTGCCGTCGGACTGCATGACCAGCGAGATGCCATTGACCGTCCATAGGCGCTCGCCGGGGTTCAGGCGCTCGTTGGCTGCCAGGTACGACCCGCCAGGGCCAGCGCTCGCCACTGGAGCAGCCAGTGTCACCAGTCCCGCGCATACCAGCAGTGCGGCCAGGAATGAGTAGAGTTTCTGTCGAGACATCTTGGCTCCGATCAGGGACGCGCGCTTTATATGGTGTCAGGGCTGATAGGCGTAGACGGCGACCCAATCGACGAGCAGGTGCCCGCTGTTGCTGCCCGAGCCCTTGGTCTCGGTCTGCAGCTGCCAGCGCTGCGGCCCCGCGAAAACGGCGTTGGTCGAGGTGCCGATGAGCTGGCCGTCGAGGTAGTAGCGCCGGACGCCGGGCGCCCACTCCTGGGTGAAGGTGTGCCACTTGGTGTAGTCGATGGCGGCGCTGTAGCTGTCCTGGGCGCCGTTGCAGCCGTAGTGGTGGAACGCACTGACCGTCGCCGACGAGAGCGAGCTCTCCGGGAAGTCGGACTCGGCGCATTCCCAGTCAGCATCGTTCTCGGGCCACAGCAGCCAGGCGATGTGGTACTCCGACAACGCAGTGGTGTCGACGCGGAAACGCGCGCTGTAGCGGCCGTAGGTCTGGTACTGCGAGCCAGTAGCGGCGTTGATCACCGGGGAAGGGTTGGCGCCAGCCGGCTGACCGTCGACATTGCGCAGGTGGAAGTCGAGTACGCCGTCGTGGACACTGAGCACCTGATCAGAGCGGTAGGGCCGCTTCTGGTAGGTGTCGAGGTAGCAGTCCGGGTAGGTGCGCCACTGCGTACCCGTCGCGCCGGTATATACGATCTTGTTAGCGGCGTTGGGGTCAGTGGCGCAGGAGGCGGCCCACGAACCAGTCGGTGCGTTGGCCGTGAAGTCCTCGGCGAAGACCTGGCGCCAGCCGGGCAGGTTGCCGACGGGCATGGCCTGACCTGACGGCGATAGACTGGCCGGTGAGAATTGCAGGTCATCGGCGTAGAAGACCTGGCCGCTGCTGCCGGGGTCCTGCACCAAGTAGAAGTCGAGCCCCGTCCGCCCGGCCGCCTGCACGGTCCGGGTGATGCTGACCTGCTGCCACTGCGTCGACAGCAGCACCCGGTTGCCGTACATCGTGTGATCGCTGGTCGCGCCGCCTCTTTCCCGGAGAGCGGTGAAGACCGGCCGACCGTTGTTGGAGTCGGCGCGCACCCAGGCCGAGGCGCTGTAGACACTCCCCGCCGCCGGGTTGGCTACCGACTGGGTCGAGGTGAGGGTATAGAACGGCCCGGCAGTCGCCGCCACCCGGCAGGCGGTGTTGCCAGAACGCTTGACCGTGCTGACCGCAGCGATATTGGCGTTGTAGCCCGAGAAGCCACCCGTGCTGCCCTCGCAGCCCGGGTTGCTGAGCAGGTTGGCCACCTGGGCGGTGGCGGCCGGCGCACCCCAGAAACTGCTCAGCGCCAGTGCGAGCACCAAACCAATCAGACTCCAGCGAGTGGGTAAGCGGCGACGCCGCGCCCGATACGTGATCATGTCCAAGTCCCCTCACTCGGCTGGCTCCCGCTCCTCCGCGATCGGCTGGTGCTGCCGCCGCACGGGCGAGCCCAGTCAGCCACAAGCAGGACGTCGTCGAGTCCTGTTCAGCTGTCATGCCGCTGTTGCACGGCTCTGAGCAGGGACAACAGCGGCGCTGTGAACGGCTACGTAACGTCCTCGCCCTCTCGATAGACACTGTCGGTGACGGGCAATCAGCTGAGGGGAGCTGAGACGTGCCGGGAGAACCGATCAACCGCGCCGACTGGCCGACGCAGGGTCCGCACCGCGAGCTGTTGGAGTTGCTCGATGGGCTCCACCGCCGCAGCGGGCTACCAAGTTCACGAGAGATCAGCAAGCGGTTGCACGTGTCCCACACCCGGGTGCACAGCCTGCTGCGGGGCAAGGCATTACCCGTTGACGCCGGTCAGGTCGAGGCGTTGGTGGCAGCGCTGGATCCATCCTCCATTTCGGACGACGCGCCGCGTCGCGCCGTCACGCTGTACTACGCGACCAAGGCGGCCCACGCTGATCCAGATGGCTCCGGGGGCCAAGCGGCCGGCGACGAGGCACTTATAGCCGCCAGCCCTGCGTCGACACCAGACATCAACGTCCCTGTGCAGTCGTCCGGGCGCCCGGCTCAAGCACATGCCCTCGTCGTCGCGAGCGTGGTCCTGACCCTGGTTGCGGTCGTTGGCGTGGGGGTGCTGAGCATCCCGGCGCTGTGGCGGTTGACGGATGCTCAAGCGCCAACCGACCGTCAGGTGCTGCTGGCTGAGGAGTTCGCAGGCACTCGGCTCGACCCTGTTGTCTGGAACACCCCGGCCCGACCCGACATCGTCGGCGTGGACAACGATCGCCTGACCTTCCGCGTCGATCCGGCCGACACGGCTGCGGGCCTGCACACCGAACTGCTGCCTCGCGACAGCGTGCCGTTCGACGAGGTCTCGCTCATCGTGTCGGTACCGGAGTACCGGCAAGCGGGTCCGGGTGGCGTGGCCCTGATCGTGATCGAGGCCAATGGCCGCAACCACCGGCTGATGTTCAGCCCGAGCGAGGGCGGACCAGAAGTCGCAGCCCTCGTCTGCGCCCAGTCGGCCTGCGCTGAGTACGACGACTACATGCCACCCGCTGAGTACCTGCCGTTCGAAGTGGGCGAACAGGTACCACTGCGCATCGTGTCAACGCCCTCGAGCATCCAGTTCTACGCACGAGACCGGCTCATCGGCCAATCGACAGCCCCAGCGGGACCGCTCGCGTCGCTGCTCTTCGATGTGTACGGCGCCGACAGTGAGGCCTGGACCATCACCGCTGATCGCCTCGTCGTCATCGGCACACGGTAGCTGCGTCAACCCCGTGCACCGGCCCGACAACGGCAGCGCTGCCGAACAGCTGGTCCCACGGCATCCGACGTTCTCCTCATGGTTGACGCACCGACAAAGCCTCGGCCGCGCGCAACACGTCGGTCCGCTCCGGACGCCCCAGGATCCGGGCGCCCAGGAACCGGGCACCCAGGAACGGAGGCCGCCATGCTTAGCGTCCCGCGATCCTGCCCGTGGTTAGTCTCGCCGCCACAGCGGTCCACTTCGGCCGCCTGATGCTGCTGCGCACCGATCATGAACCAACCGGTTCAACGAGCCGCCGCGGTGCGCCTGGCTCATGGACTGCCACGTCCAGACCAGCCCGTCCGACGCGATCGACGCTCTTCCTGATCTGCGCCACGCTGGGGTGCGGGCTCATCGCCGTCCCGTCCGGTGGCCTGCGGCGCCCGAGCACGCGCAGGAGCCGACGCATCTCGATCATCGCCCGGCGACCGGCTTCTCGATGCTCGATGCTCGATGCTCGATGCTCGCCAGAGTCCCTCAGCCAACCCGCAGGTACTCGCCACTGCCCACCATTCGCCTGCGGCCTACACGATCAGGATGGTGCTGGCGTGCGGATTGGCGAACGGGCCACGGAGTGATACCACGCTGCTGTGCTTGACCGCGAGGTGCCAGGCCCACCTCAGCAGAAGCCGGGCACACATCATTTTGCACCTCAGTAAATATTTGCATAGTAGGTTCTAGGCGAGCACAAGGGCAAGTTCAGTCCACCTCGACTGGAGGCATCAACGTACACCTCGGACAAGAAGCCGCTGCGTCCATCTGGTAGTGACACTCGGTACCACCGGGACGACACTGCACGATTCGGGTTGCGCGCGGATACGGCCGAGTCCAAATTGTAGTTGTACATTTTTTCGCCCTCAGTGGTGCAGCTTGCAACAACTTTCGCCGCTGTACGCAACATTGAATCCTCCAGCTGGCAACCGCGGGCCGCGCAGTACGCTTCTGGCCGAGTAGACAGATAGGCCGGCGTCACGTCCTCGACAAGTTCACGCTCGCCGACGGCAACCATGTTCTGCACCTTCAGGACAGCTTCGTCGACTGGCGCAACCAGCCGACTCGCTGAACCGACGAGCAACGTGACGAGCACACTGCCAACGAAGGCCAGCGCCGCTATCGCGAAGGTGCGGCGCCGGGACAGCCTGTTGATCCACTGCGACACAGTCGAAGTCTGTGACACAGCCGAAGTGGTCGGTTCGGTAGACGGCCCGCTGTTGCGCTGCGCAGGACTCGGTGATCGAACTTGCGCGCGTACCTCTTCCCACCGACCTCGCCAGCGCCCTGGATCCTCGTCATTGCAAGCCGTGACGAATGCAACGACTGTCTCCCACGTAGGCAGGTGGTCGCCGCCGACTGCTTCGGCCAAAGCCGTGCGCGACTTACCGGTTCGACGCGCCATCTGCAGGAACTTGGGGTCGCCTGCCGTGCGGCGCAACTCGCGCAACTCGGCAGCGAAGGCTTGGACAGGACCAGCATCAGGCTGCAGAGGGCGTAGCGGCCGCGGCATGGCATCTCCCTGGGCGGTAGACCGTCGGCAATCGGTAGACCGTCGCCGGTCGATCAGGTCGGCCGACCAGGGTAGGACGAGTGGACACCCCGTCGGAAGGAGAACGGCATGAAACTCAAAAGTTGGTTGGCGAGCCTGGCCAGTGGCCTGCTGCTGTTGGGCAGCGTGTCACTGCTGAACGCTCCCGCGGCGTCCGCTGCTGTCAGTGGCAGCGTCGATTGCACTTATGGCAACAACGCAGAAGTCGGCGTGTGGGTCAGCGCAGGCGCCCAATCTGGCTGGGCGACACTCAGGGCGAACGCCTACGGCGGCGCGGACTACTACTACGGATCACTCTCCTCGAGTACGACCTACCGACTCCAGGTTGGCTGCGGTGGTACGCCCCAGAACTGGGGCATCACCTTCTACACACCGTACGTGAGCGGCGGTCCGTACGACTGGGTGTGCACGACGGGCTACAACTGCGCTTTGTCGTAGAACGTCACCGGACCTGGGCATGTCCCTTCACAAAACTGCCCGCACCCGACGCGGAAGCTCGCTGCTTGTCGTTGGGGCGCACAGCGCATCCGCGTTCAGCGCTGCTACACACGACGTTCGTAGAGCTGCTGCTACGGACGCGGCGCATGGCAGAGCACGCCTCTTGAGCGTTGCCCACCCCATTCGCGCCGACCCGCTCAAGCCCTTGCCGCACGGGCCGAAGCGGCGCACCTCGACATGAACTAGGCTACTGATATTGTCGACCTGACAGACTGCCGTGAATCACAAGTATCAGTAGACCACTTTCTTTGGCCGTCGAAGCAGTAGCCGACCTCCAGCGTGATGGGAACTCTCAGAGCGTGTTTGAGAAGGGTCGGCGCGCCTACGTGACCTCGCCCGCCAGGTGATCAACCCTGGCGTGGTGGCAGGTCGAGAGCAGCGCTACCCCTCCGACACCAGCGACGAGCAGTGGGCGCTGATCGAGCCGTTGCTGCCGGCGGTCAGGCCGCGTGGGCGCCCGGAGAAGCACCCGCGCCGCGCGGTGGTCGACGCGATCCTCTACGTGGTCCGCACCGGGTGCGCCTGGCGGGCGCTGCCGGCGGATTTCCCGCCCTGGCAGACCGTGTACTGGTACTTCAACCAGTGGGAACAGGCCAAGGTCACCAAGGAGATCCTGCCGGTGGTCCGCGGGCAGCTGCGCGTGCAGGAAGGCCGCGACCCTGAGCCCTCGGCCGGGTTGATCGACTCCCAGTCCGTGCGCGGAGCGGACACCGTCGGGCGTGACTCCCGTGGCTACGACGCCGGGAAGAAGGTCAACGGGCGCAAGCGGTTCATCGTCACCGACACCCTGGGCCTGCTGCTGTGCGTGGTGGTCCTCTCCGCCGGCGTGCAGGACCGCGACGGGGCCAAACCCGTCCTGCTCGACACCTATCTGCGCACCCGGGTGCGGTTCGTCTTCGCCGACGCCGGGTTCGCCGGCCGGCTGCTCAACTGGGCCACCACGATCCTGCGCACCACGCTGCACATCGTGCGCAAACCCGCCGACCAGCGCGGGTTCGCGGTCATCCCGCGCCGCTGGGCGGTCGAGCGGACCTTCGCCTGGCTCACCGCCCACCGCCGCCTGGCCCGGGACTACGAACGCCACCCCGCCCACTCCGAGGCCATGATCCGCTGGGCCGCGATCAACACCATTACTCGCCGGATCGCCCGCGGCGGCCCGGCGACCGCCAGCAGAAGCGTGTCTTCACACCGTCAACATGATCTTCTCAAACACGCTCTCAGTGGTGTTCTAGTAGTCGGCGCGGCGGGGCGTGCTTGGTTGCGGTCGCGTAGTAAGTACGGATCTTCTCCGGCCGGAGAGCTTGCCGTCCGCCGCTGGGTTATGCCACGGAAGCAGTGGATGTCGCTCAACCGCTGGCCCATGACCTCGGCGACAATCTCGCGTCTGACGGTTTCGACAGCGCCGTCGCCAGCGCCTGGGTTGACGAGTCCGTCATGGAGCTCACAAACAGGACGACAGCCGAACGCGAAGGTCGGCGACGTGCTGAGTGAACCGCTGCCAGCGCTGCGCAGGGGCGCGAATCCGGCGAGTCCGACCCTGAAGGACCTGGTCGCCCAGCTACAGGTTGGCCTGAGGGGTGCCCAGAGGCTCGTAGCCGGCAACGCTGCCGCTGAGTGTGGGAGCGCTCACCGGCACCTCGAGCTTCCAGTCCCCGTCGATCCACCGCATCGTGTAGGCGCGCTCGATGTACTCCGCGCCCAAGCTCCGGGCTTCCGGCGTGGGCATCGCGATGAGCACCAGCGCCTTCTCCCTGCGCGGGTCGAGAACGGTGACGTACCAGTACCCCTCGGGCACCACTCCCTCGGGAAGGGCCAGCACACCCGCATCCCGGAACTCGTGGAACGCCTCGATCTCGGCTTCCACCGGGCCGACGCACTGCTCGCGGGCCACGGCCTCGAACACCTCGGGTCTGTTCGCCACAGTGAGCCGGGCCGCGATGTGGATCGCCGCCAGCGCTGCCCCGGGCTCATCTTGGGTGAACCCGCGCGCCATGCCGGCGGTCTCCTCATGTGGGCCGTGCACGCTGTGCACCGGCACCGGCTGACCACTCACCGTGGTCCAGGTCAGCGGATCGATCGCCGGTACCGCGGCTACAGCGGGGGCGGAGGCGGGACGGGCGACCAGCACGCTGACGACGATCACCAGCACCGCCATGGCCATGGCCACCACGACGCTGCCGGCCACCCAGCCGCGGTGCTGGGGGCCGCCGGGCTGGACGTGTGCCGGCGCGTGGGCCAGCTGGAGCGCGCTCGGGTGGTAGGGCGTCGACGGGTGGATCAGCTGCGGCAGGAGCGGGTAGGTCGATGTGCTCGGGTGTGACGGAGCGGGCGAGCGCGCCGGTGGGGGCGCGGCCGAGGGCAGGTAGATCGGCATCGTCGGCAGGTCGTCGTAGCGCGGCACGGTCGCTCCTTGCGGTGGGGGCAGGTAGGGCCGAGGCCGACCAACGAGGGTTAGGTCAGGTCCGCCCCGAGGACCACGCGGACGCGGTCACGCCCCCTGTCCGCCGGCGAGCCCTGCCTCTCCTGTCTGCTGTCGGCTCTGTGCGCCGGAGAAGACGCGGTCGGACCGACGAAAGTTCACCTGCGTCCATGCTCCGCTCACAACTGCAGCCGTGACTCGCGACGATCGAGCAGCGAACCGAGAGCGGCACCGCCGCTGTCGCGGCGCAGGCTGGTCGCGCGGTCATCGAATGCGAGCGGCAGAAGCAGCTATGACCTTGGCGCTCCCGGTCGGGGTCAGCGATGTGCTGGAGCAGGTCGTTGCCGAGTTCACGCTCCCACTCATCGTGGTGGTACTGATGGGACCGTGCTGGGCACGCGACGACGAACTCGCCCTCCGCGGGAGCGGGAGCGGGCGCTGCGGCTTCTGGGACTAGGGCGTGTCCTGCAAGTGTTCTGAGCTGCGGTCGGCGATCATGACCGGGTGGTGGGGCGTGGGGAGCTGACCGACAAGGCCTGGGCACGGATCGAGCCGCTCCTGCCCCCGATCGAGAGCGG
>JAESFT010000681.1_pt1 | contig 15551 bp, 11 predicted proteins | sample 9269451 | NCBI WGS metagenome assembly JAESFT01 (sample SAMN14502557, study PRJNA617106) | algae metagenome | isolation source: Scytonema hyalinum WJT4-NPBG1 and co-occurring heterotrophs from well... | place: USA: Mojave Desert, Joshua Tree National Park, California | collected 2006-05-25
ATGCAATATTGGTCAACGATAGGGTGTAGAGAATGTCTTATATTGGGTGAGTCCAGATCTATCATGCACAGGGTTCCGGACGCAGGCTTGAAGCGAGCGGCCCAGAACTTACTGATGCCGGTCACTCATCACGGAACCATGATGGTCCGCTTCGAGTCAAAAGCCGAAGCTAGCAGAGGATCGAAAAGGTCTGCTCGTAGAGTCTTCCCGAATGTCCGAGGCCCTCTACTCCCAAATGTGCCGCATCGCAGGATCGGGAAATCATACGCGTGGCTGCATTTCTGCACAGAAAGGCTCCCTCCTGACACCTCATTGTCGCTCACAAACGACCGTTTGTGAGCGATCCAGCGCGGGGTTTGGCGGGACACCACTCATGAACCCAAAAGCAGGTCTTGGGTGCTGTTGGCTAAGTGCCAAAAACTAACATTCCTTCACAGCGGCAGGCTATATTCGCTACGAATCCAACCTCTCTAAGACTTTGCCGGTGCCGTCGGCTCGCCGAGCGACAGCATCAGTCGGTTGGCCCAGTTGAAGAAGGCTGCTCCGTTGATGACGTCCACAATCTCACCATCGTCGAGACCTGCCGTGCGCAGAATCTCGATCTGTCTCCCGCTGAATGCGATCGGCGTATCGGTCAGCGCGACCGACGCCTCGATGATGGCGTTCCAGCGGCTGTCGATGTCCGCCTCGACGCCCTCGTCTAAAAGGCGCTGAATGTCGGCGCCGCGCTTCGAGTGTTGCGTGGCGAAGCGCGAATGGACGGACGCGCAGAAGATGCAGCCGTTATGGCGCGAGGTTGCCGTCGCGGCGAGCTCCCGCTCGGCCCGGGGAAGACCATTGCTCGTGTTGTAGAAGATGTCCTTGTCGGTCTTCGTCCTCGCCTGCAGCACGTCCGGATCGCGGGCGAGCAGGAGGAAGTACGGCGACTTGGCCCGCGAGGCGTCGACGAGCCCGGCCCAGTGCCTCTCGGTCAACTGGTCCGCCGGGAACGGCTCGAGCCAGGGCAGCCAGCCGAGCTCCTCCTGCGTGAAGGCGGTGGGCTCGCGGTTGTCGGAATGCGACAGCGTTGTCTCGGTCATGAACGGTCCCTTCTCAAACGGCGCCGGACGCCAGGACGCCGGTGAAGATCTGCGTGTATTCCGCATCCGTGCTTTCGATCGCGGACGCACCCGCAAGGGCGCGCAGCCCCGCGACGACGCGGATCTGGAACAACAGGAAAGCCACCAGCTGCGACAGGGTCACGATGTCGGTGGTCGACCATCCGGCGTCGAGGAGCTTCTGCAAGGCGGCCGGGTTCGCGTCCCGCGGATGGAAGACGAGCAGATGCGCGTGCTCCAGAGCCGCGGCGAGCCGTGATCCGAGGCCCTCCCGGTTCTCCGCCGAGACCTGGTAGACGAGCCCCTCCTTGTCCTCGACGGTGAGCGGACCCTGCGGATAGCGCCCATACGGACCCTCGGCCAAGCCCCGGGCGATCTCCGCGTTGATCACGCCGGTGAGTCTGGGATGTCCAAGCCGCTCCAGGGAGGCCGCATAGAACGCGATCACGTGAGACTGGCGATGGAGCCCCGCCACGAAGGTGGCGACGGCATAGCGCTCCAATGCCGTGACGGTGCCGGGGAATTCCGGCTCGAACAGCGCCTGATAGCTCTTCTGCGCGTTCTCCCGCGCCTGCGGGCGCTGATCGCGCAAGGTGTCGAGGGTGGATCCCGGCCGGATCCCGGCGAGATGATCGATCACATCCGATATGTTTCTGCTCATGGTCTTCTCACATTCCGGTTGTTGGCGTGGCGGGTTTCAGCGCACGAGGGCGACGCGCTTCTCGGGCCTGGCGGCGGGCGCCTGCCAGCCGAGCGCCGGCGCCACCTCGCTGGCAATGAGCTCGATCGAGCGCAGGATGTCCTCATGCGGCGGATCGACCGAGTGGACCTGGAACACGAGGTCCGTCACCCGCGGCAGGATGGTGTCGCGGCTCAAGCTCTCGAGCACGTCCTCGGGCGTGCCCACATGGGTGTCGAGCGCCGCGATGATGTCGGCGAGAGTGTCGCCCGGGATCACGTGGCCCTTGGCGGCAAAGTCGGCCACGACGCGGCGCAGCCCTTTTTCAGCGAGGCGCAGCGCCTTGCCCCGGTTGTCGGCGACGAACAGCGAGCGCGAGGCGACGATGCGCGGCTCCTGGCCCTCGGGCAGGGCCTCGAGATAGGCATCGATGATGGGATGCTGAATGTCCGGCAGAGAGGCGCGGGGCGCATCCTTCGGCCGGGGCTGGGTGCGCGAGAGCATGAGACCGTCGCCGGCCTTTCCGGCGCGAATGCCGCCGCTGACGGAGAAGGTCGCCTGCCAGACGCGGTCGTTGAGATCGGGCGCCGCCGGGTAGAGGGAATCCCCGCTCTCGAAGCGTCCGCCGCTCCAGGCATTGCGCACGACGGCAAGATTGCGGTCGTAGATCTCCGAGCGGCTGGCGCTGTCGAGGCCGAAAGCCGTGAAGGACGACGGCGTGCCGCCGGTTCCGACCCCGACTTCGAGGCGGCCGCCGGACAGAAGATCGAGCACGGCCGCGTCCTCCGCCACGCGGACGGGATTCTCGAGCGGCAGGGTGATGATGCCCGTGCCGAGTCGGATGGTCGACGTGCGCGCCGCCATATGGGACAGGAACACGAGCGGCGACGGGAGCCCGCCTTCCGCCTCATGGAAGTGATGCTGGGCCACCCAGGCGGAGTCGAACCCGTTTCGCTCCGCATGGATGATCTGCTCGGCTGCGAGGCGATAGCGTTCGCCGGCGCTGGCCTTGTCGAGAAGGCGGGTGAAGAACCCGAGCCTCTTGCGCTGTGAGGAAAATGTCATCGCTCTGCTCCAATGGATCGTTTGACATCAGTGTCGGTCGGCGATGCGCTGACCCGGGATCGCGCCGATGAGTTCGCGCGTGTAGACGCTGCCCGGACGCAGGAACACGTCCTCGACGGGACCGCCGTCAACGTGCCGGCCGTTGTGCAGGACCGAGACCGTATCCGAGACCTGACGGACCACCGCGAGATCATGGGAGATGAAGAGATAGGTCAGTCCGAGTGCCTGCTGGAGTTCGTCGAGCAGCGCCAGGATCTGCGCCTGCACGGTCACGTCGAGAGCCGACACCGCCTCATCCAGGACCAGGACCTGCGGATCGAGCACGAGCGCGCGGGCGATGGCGACGCGCTGCCGCTGCCCGCCCGAGAGCGCATGCGGCTTGCGGGTGAGGACCGATTGAGGAAGACCGACGCGATCGAGAATGGCCTGGACCTTTCTTGCCCGATCCTCGCGCGACACGGGATCGAAGTTCAGCAGCGGCTCCTCGACGATCTGGAAGATCGTCTGCCGCGGATCGAGGGAGGTGAACGGGTTCTGGTAGACGAGCTGGATCGTCCTGCGGAACCGACGCAGGTTCTCGCCGCGCAGGCTCGTCACATCGATCCCGTGGACGAGGATTCGCCCTGACGTGGGCTTCTGGAACCCCACGATGCTGCGTGCGGTCGTCGTCTTGCCCGAGCCGGACTCGCCCACGATGGCGTGGGTTGTTCCCCTCTGCACGGTGAAGGACACGCCATCCACCGCCCGGAAGACCTCGCGACGACCGCGCGCGGCGAAATCCTGCACGAGGTTCTCGACCACGATGGCGTTGTCGTTCCCGCCGATGCGTGTGGATCCTTTCCGGATCAGACGGATCTTGCCAAGGGACGGCGCATCGGCCAGAAGCTTGCGCGTGTAATCGCTGCGCGGAGAAGCCAGAACCTCCGCAGTCGGCCCCTGCTCCTGGATGCGCCCGCCTTTCAGCACGACGATGTGGGTCGCACGGTCTGCGGCCACGCCCAGGTCGTGCGTCACCAACAGAACCGCCGTGCCGTCCTCTCGGCGCAGTTCGTCGATAAGATCGAGGATGCGCTTCTGCACCGTCACGTCGAGGGCGCTGGTGGGCTCGTCGGCGATGATCAGGGCCGGGCGCAGGGCGACCGCGATGGCGATGAGGACACGCTGGCGCATGCCGCCCGACAATTCGTGCGGGTACTGCTTCGCACGTAGCTCGGGCTGGGAAAGGCCGACACGTGCCAGAAGCTCGATCACACGCGCGTCGATCTCCGCACGGCTGCCCTGCCGGTGGATCTGGAGCACTTCAGCAACCTGCGTGCCGATGGTCTTGACCGGGTTGAGCGAGCTTGTCGGATCCTGCGGGATCAGGCTGATTTTGCTGCCGCGGATGGTGTCGAGCTGCTTCTGCGACCAGCCTGCGATGTTCGCGCCGTTGAGCCGCACCGCGCCTGATTCTAGCCGACCGTTCTCGGCCAGGAGCCCGATCACCGCCTGCGCCGTGGTAGTCTTTCCGGATCCGGATTCGCCCACGAGCGCCACGACCTCGCCCGGACGCACCAGGAGCGATACGTCGTGGACGACCCGCTGGAATCCCTCGTTGCCACGATAGCCCACAGCGAGATTGCCGATCTCAAGAACGGGCAGGTTCGCGACGTCCGTCGATGCGGGCTTGATGGTGATGGTACTCGTCATGCCCTGGCCTTTCCGAAGGACTGGCTGATCCGGTTCGCCGACAGGACCACGACGATCACCACGATTCCGGGAACCGTCGTCAGCCACCAGGCGCGCGCCAGATAGTTGCGCCCCTCGGCGATCAGCAGGCCCCATTCCGGCGTGGGCGGAGGCGCCCCATAGCCGAGGAAACCCAGGGTCGAGATGGTCAGGATCGCCCAGCCGAGCTGGAGGGCCGCGAAGGCGATCACCGAGGTCAGGGAGTTCGGCAGGATGTGGCGCAGCAGCACCCAGCTGAACGTTCCGCCGCTTCCGAAGGCCGCTTCCACGTAATCGCTGGCGCGCACCCGCACCACCTCGGAGCGAGCGAGCCGCGCGAAGCTGGCGATCGACGTGATGCCGACCGCGATGGCGGCATTCACGATTCCAAACCCGAGCAGGGTGACGATGCTGAGCGACAGGAGAAGCTGCGGGATCGACAGAAGCACGTCGACGCCGCGCATGATCGTCCCGTCGATCCTGCCGCGGGCCGAGCCTGCGATGATGCCGAGGGCCGTTCCCACCAGAAGGCCGACGCCGACGGCCACGAAGGCTCCCGAGAGCGAATTTCCGGCGCCGTATATGATGCGGGCGAGAAGATCGCGCCCCAGCGCATCGGTGCCCAGCCAATGCTCTGCGCTCGGCGCACGTAGCTGCTGGCGCGCGACGCCGGCCGTGGCGCTGTAGCTCGTGAACCATTGCGGGAACAGCGCCCACAGCACGACGACGGCCATGACGGACCAAGCCAGCACCAGGCCGGGCTGAATGTTGCCGATGGCCTTCAGCCAACCTGCACCCGAGGGCGCCCGCTCGGATTTATGAGATGCGCCTTCGAGAAGATTTGCATCGTCGCGCAGCAGACCGCGTCCGATCGTATTCAAGCCGGTCATGCGACAGCTCCTTGTCTTACCCTGAGGCGCGGATCGAAGACGGGGTAGAGCAGGTCCACCGTCAGGTTGATGAGCACGAAGGCGGCCGCCGAGAACACCACGATGGCCTGGAGCACCGCGATGTCCTGATCATTGACCGAGCGCTGCGTCAGCCCGCCGAGTCCATTGAGGCCGAACACCGCTTCCGTGACGACGGCGCCAGCCAGAAGCTCGCCGAACAGGATGCCCCCAATGGTGAGCGTCGGCAGGACGGCGTTCTTCGCCACATGCTTCCACAGGACCCAGCGATGGGAGGCGCCCTTGGCGCGGGCGACCGCCACGAAGGGCTCCGTCAGCACGTGGTCGATGTTGCGCATCAGGATCTGGGCGAGCGGCGCCGAGATCGGAATGGCGAGCGTCACGACGGGGAGGATCAGGGCCTGCCAGGGAGCCGGATTGATGATCGGGATGAGCTTGAGCTGGAACGAGAAGATCTGGATCAGCAGGATCCCGAGCCAGAACACGGGCGTGGAGATGAACAGCGCGGGAATCGACTGGATGACGGAGCGCAGCCACGCGAAGGGAGACAGCGCCGAAAGCGCGGCGAGGGTCGCCGCGAGGGCAAGCGACAGCAGAAAGCCGAGCGTCGACAGCCACAGGGTCGGCGGCAGGTTGGCGAGGATCAGGTCGCCGACGGGAACGCCCGCGTGAATGGAATAGCCGAAATTTCCCGTGAGGAAGTTCGCCACGGTGTGGAGGTACTGCACGGCCAGCGGGCTGTCGGCCGCATAGGATGCGCGGATGTCGGCGATCTGCTCAGGGCCCAGGCCGAGTTCGGGATTGAGGAACTTGATGAGGATCGCATCACCCGGCAGGGCCTGCAGCAAGACGAACGAGACGGTAAAGGCCGCCCAGAGCACGAGGGCCGCCTGCCCGATCCTTCCGATCATGTATCGCGACATGAGAGATCCCGTCTGAATACCAGTAGATCGACAAAGCCCGGCCGGATGTCGTTCGTCTTCGCTGACCGGCCGGGTTTCTCTTTCGTCAGCGACGCGGCGCCAGCCAGGTGTTGTAGAAGCTGGGGCGGCCGACGGCCTCGAATGACACGCCCTTCACGTGCGGCGCGGCGGCGAAGGCCTGCGGCTCCTCGAAGATCGGGATAGCGTAGGCCTGATCGACCACGTAGTTCTGGACCTCGCCCGCCACTGCGAGACGCTTCGTGCGGTCCGGCTCGGAGGCGAGCTGATCGAGGAGCGCGTTCAGCCGCTCGTCGACGAAGGACTGCACCTTGTCGCTGTTGCCGCCCTTCTGCAGCAGGACGTTCCGGTTCGTCGGATAGTACTGGCTCTTGATCACGTCGGGATCGGCGCGGCCGACCATGGCGGGCGAAACCGGCGCTTTGGCGGGATCGAGGTTGTTCACGACGGCGCTGCCGGAGTCAGCGGTGAGCACGTTCAGCTTCACGCCGATCTTTTCCCATTGCTGGGCGATGAGCTGCAGCGTCTCCTTGTTCTGCGGCTGCGGCAGGGATTCATAAGCCGAGAGCTCGAGCGTCTGCCCGTCCTTCTGGCGCCATCCGTTCCCACCGAGCTTCCAGCCGGCCTCGTCGAGCAGCGCCTTGGCCTTCTGGATGTCGTAGGTCAGCTTCGGCGAGAGGTCGACGTAGCCCGATGCCGTTTTGGCTATGATCGAGGTGGCCTTCGGGTAATTGTCGGAGAACAGGGTCGAGACGATCTCGTCCGTGTTGGTAGCGTGCAGCAGCGCGCGACGGACCCGGACATCGGCGACGAGCGGATTGTCGGGACGGAACACGACGCTGTTGTTCACGCCCCGGGTCGAGGGTGCGTAGATCAGGTAGCCCTCGTCCTCGACCTGCTTCTCGTCATAGGCCTGGATCTGGCGGATGATGTCCGCCTGCCCGGCCACGAGAGCGCCGATGCGCACGCTGTCTTCCGGCGTGACGATATACTTGATTTCGTCGAGATAGGCACGACCCTGGTGCTCGAGCTTCGCCGGGCCCCAGTTGTAGTCGGGTCGAACTTTCAGAGTGAGCTCGCGCCCGAGCGTCTCGCTGGCAACGACGAACGGACCGGAGCCGATAATCTTCGTGGCATCGCCGAGCGCTTCATAGGGCAGCGCGAGCGTTTTGAGGGAAACGAGGCCGGAGCCAATCACGGACGTGCCCTGCAGGAAGCCAGGCGACGGCTTCTTGAAGTAGAACCTCACCGTCTGCGGATCGATGACCTCGCTGCGGTCATAGTTGTTGATGACCTCCGAGATCGGCAGCTTGAGCTCCTTGTTGCCGCGCCCGAACGTATCGTAGTTCTTGGCCACGGCGGCCGCATCGAGCGGGGTGCCGTCGGAGAAGGTCACGCCCTTCCGGATTTTGAAGGTGTATTCCGTCGCGTCGGCATTCACTGTCCAGGATTCGGCGATCCAGGGCTCGATCTCGAGGGTCTTGGGATTCTGATAGGTCAGCTTATCGGTGATCTGGTTGAGGATTCCGCCATTGGGATAGAAGCCGCCTGCCGGCGGGTAGAGATTGGTGTGAGCCTGCTGCTCTAGATAAACCAGGGTGCCGCCCTTTACAGGGGTGCCCTCGGCGGCGGCCGCAACCGCACGGCTGTTCCAGAGTAAGGCGCCGGTCAGGAACGTGGCTCCAACCAAGGCTGCAAGGCCGGTTTTGCTTCTGAAGCATGATATCAGTGTCACGTTATATCCCCTGTATGGGTTAGAGCTCAACACCAACCATCAAGGATTATCGTGCCAATTCGTCCGCTAAAGCAACTGAAATGTTCTTTTTTTAGAACGAGCCGAGCGAGCAAAATCTTCTCTGAGATCTGAGTTCAGGGGGGTGCTTAATCTAGGACCTGATGAGAGCCAGTTCCGGATCAGATCAAAAGCCGAAGCCAGCTGCGAGCAGAAAAGATCTGTTCGTAGAACCTTCCCGAAGGGGGTGATGTCGAAATCACCAGCCGCTTGAACACCCTTCTAGGCGAGGCCGCGTATCTGAACGGCATGCGTGGATCGGGGGTAAAGGGGGTAGCGGAGAAGGGATATGAGGACTGCGAACGGGGCAATTCTGCCGTGAGCCGCAAGCTGTCGGCAATCGGATCAAACATTGGTGCGACAGATAGAGAGGCGGTGCGCCTCCTCACTGAGATCATCGAGAAACTTTCGGTCGTGAGCCAGGACACAAACAGGGTGGTTTTCACATTTGCTTCTGACTTCGAATTTCACGATCGCCTCTGCATCTGGGGAGCGGTCAGCAAAGATCTTGAGGATGATGCTCCGCTAGAGGACGATCAGTAGTCTTGTCAGCAACTTGAGCGCCCATGTAGACATCTCAAGAAGCCGCTATACTCAGCGTATGGTTCTGACTTATTTCTGGAGTTTTAAAGGACTGAACGGGGTAGCGACCATGAAGCCATCACGGCTCCTTAAATCCTTAGCTATATGATCGACTGCATGGTCAGTGGTTATGGGGTCACTGGATAGCCCAATTACCACATGGCTGATCCCGAGATAGCCATCGCTATTATCCTGTACTTTGAATTCGACATAAGGGGCGACTGTTCTTCCCACCGGCTAGGTCTTGACCTCCGGCAAAGGTCGTCCATTAGAAGGATCTACAGTCGGATGAGTATCAGCAACCAGCACGCATCTCCATTCTACCTCTTCGGCGAAGGCTGGGTGCTTTATGAAGGCTGCCGTTTCGGCTAACCATCTGCGTATGATGCGGGTGCGGCCAAAGTCCCGAATTTCTTGCTGAAATTCTTTTGGCACATCTACACTCTCTTGCGTCTTCAATTGGCTACGCAAAGCAGGTAACCTGCTCTTTATCAAAGCGCTGGCATTGTGACCCTCTTCAAAGTAGTAGAAAACCGGACCTGTAACGAAGCCACCTGCGGCGGCCTTTTCCTCGAGATACTGGCGGCTAAACCCGATCGCTATGCCATCTTGGCGCCCATAGGCCCGCCATTGTGACAGCACGTTGCCCTTCTTACAGAAGGATGCTGAGAACACGTAAAGCCCCAGTCCTCCTCCTCTTCGCGCGAGCGCGAGCTCCTCCAGAACCTCGCTCCTCAAGTCTTCCTCAAGGTCAGGGATCTCTGCTCGATACGCGAGCGACATCTCCATTATGCTCAAGCCAAATGAAAGCTCAGTTTTGTCGTTGAGCGTTCGGTAGTCGGAGGCCCAGATGTTCCCCTTTCGGACAATCTCACTGAATGCGAAAATATCAGTGTAGTGATAGACAATGTTTTCTTCTTCTGAGTTAAAGCGGCGTCCTAAGGCATCATACTGAATTAGATGAATATGCAAGTCCAAAGCCTCCTTCGAGGTCATAACCTCAACCGGAGTGTTCTTCGATGGCAGCAATGTTGGCGTACGCATTTCATGGCCCTTAGGAGGTCAGACAGGCCCGTCAAATCAGCAAACTGTTGCTGATTCCCTAATATGCGCAAGCTGCTGCAGTTCTATCGAAAATCCCTCGTCTTGACCCTGATGCCGTTACCGATGCGCAGTTCCGGAACGTAGATGTCGCGAGGCTTAGGCTCCAGCACCGGCGCCTTTTGGGGATCGGGGCGGCTGCCGTGCTTTGCCTCGTCGCCACGTCCATGCGGCAAAGGGAATGGCTCCTCGCGATCCCCGACGCTTCGCAGGAGATCGGAGAGATCCAGCATGTGCTCCGCCACCACGTGGATCACCTGTCCTTCCTTCTGGACGCGACCGCGGCAGGCGATCATGCCGGCCGACAGGATCAGGCGCCGCTGCTGCTCGAAGAGTGACGGCCAGATGACAAGGTTCGCCACGTCGGTTTCGTCCTCGATCGTCATGAAGGTCACGCCGCCGGCCGAGCCCGGCTTCTGGCGCACGAGGACGAGGCCGGGCACGGTGACGCGTTGGCCGTCGCGAACCCGTTGGAGATCCGCGCAGCGGATCATGCGACGGCGCTCCAGCTCGTCCCGCAGGAAGGCGACCGGATGGTGCCTGAGCGTCAAACCTTTCGAGCGGTAATCCTCAACCACCTCTCGCCCCTCGGTCATCGGCACGAGCGATACGTCCGGCTCGGTGACCTCCGCACGGAATCGCCCATCGTGCTCGTCCGCCGCCACGAAGAGCGGCAGGGGTGCATCGCTCAGCCCCTTGATCGTCCAGAGCGCATCCCGGCGATTGAGGCGCAAGGATCCGAAGGCATCCGCCTCGGCAAGGCGCTCGAGCGAGGCCACCCGCACCTTGGCTCGCAGCCAGAGATCCTCGATCGAAACGAAAGGCGCATCGCTGCGTGCGAGGACGATCATGGCGCCGTCGGCATTGGCGAGACCCTTTGCCATGCGAAGACCAAGACGCACGGCGAAGCGGCCCTTGCGGTCGGTCGGCTCCAGCGTGCAGTCCCAGCGCGAGTGATTGATATCGACGGGGCGCACCTCAATCCCGTGAGCCTGCGCATCGCGGACGATCTGCGCCGGCGCATAGAAGCCCATGGGCTGGGAGTTGAGCAGTGCGCAGCAGAACACGTCCGGGTGATGGCACTTCATCCAGGACGACGCGTAGGCAATCAGCGCGAAGGAGGCGGCGTGGCTTTCGGGGAAACCGTAGGAGCCGAATCCCTCGAGCTGCCTGAAGATGCGCTCGGCGAATTCCTGCGTGTAGCCCCGCGCCAGCATGCCTTGCGTGAGCTTGACCTGGAACTTCGACACGTCGCCCTTGAACTTGAAGGTCGCCATGGAGCGGCGCAGCTGGTCGGCTTCCGAGGGCGTGAAGCCGGCGCATTCGATGGCGACGCGCATCGCCTGCTCCTGGAAGAGCGGAATGCCGAGCGTCTTGCCGAGCACGCGCTCCAGTTCAGGCGTCGGGTAGGACACCGCCTCGCGACCTTCGCGCCGGCGGATATAGGGATGAACCATGTCGCCCTGGATCGGCCCCGGCCGGACGATCGCTACCTCAATCACGAGATCGTAGAAGGTCCGCGGCTTCATCCGCGGCAGCATCGCCATCTGCGCCCGGCTTTCGATCTGGAACGTGCCGATCGTATCGGCGCGGCGGATCATGGCGTAGGTTGCGGGATCCTCGGGCGGAATGGACGCCAGATCGTGGCTGATGCCCTTGTGCTCCCGCAGGAGCTCGAAGGAGCGGCGCATGCAGCCGAGCATGCCGAGGCCGAGCACGTCGACCTTCATGAACTTCAGGACCTCGATATCGTTCTTGTCCCACTCGATGACCTGCCGGTTCTCCATGGCGGCCGGCTCGATGGGCACCAGATCGTCGAGCCGATCCTGCGTGAGCACGAAGCCGCCCGGATGCTGCGAGAGATGGCGCGGCGCGCCGATCAGGTCGCGCGCCAGCTCCAGGGTCAGGCGCAGGCGCGGATCCGCGAGGTTGAGGTTGAGTTCCTTGACCTCGCTCTCGCTCACGCCCTCGTTGCTCCAGCCCCAGACGAGGCCCGACAGGGCGCCCGTCACGTCCTCCGGCACGCCCAGCACCTTGCCGACCTCGCGCACGGCGCCGCGGGCGCGGTAGCAGCTTACGACGGCCGTGAGCGCCGCCCGGTTGCGGCCGTAGGTCTCGTAGATCCATTGGATCACTTCCTCGCGCCGCTCGTGCTCGAAATCCACGTCGATATCCGGCGGCTCGTTGCGCTCTTGCGAGATGAAGCGCTCGAAGAGCAGACCGGAGCGGACGGGATCGATGGACGTGATGCCGAGCACGTAGCAGACGGCGGAATTCGCCGCCGAGCCTCGCCCCTGGCAGAGGATGTCACGCGAGCGGGCGAAGCTCACGATGGAATGGACCGTCAGGAAATACGGCGCATAGTTCAGGCTCTCGATCAGGGTGAGCTCATGCCTGAGCTGCGATGCGACGAGATCCGGCAGTTCCTTCCCATAACGCCGTCTGGCTCCGTCCCAGGTCAGCCGCTCCAGCTTCTCCTGTGCGGTCTCGCCCGGTTCCGTCTCGCTCGGGTATTGATAGCGCAGCTCATCAAGCGAGAACCGGCAGCGTTGGACGATCTCGCCGGTACGCGCGAAGGCTCCGGGATGTCTCTCAAAAAGCCGCGCCATTTCGGCCGGATCCTTGAGAAAGCGGTCAGCGTGCCGCTCCAGCCGGAAGCCGGCCTCGTCGATGGTGCAGCCCTGCCGGATGCAGGACACCACATCCTGCAGCATCCGGCGCGAGGGATGATGGTAGAGAACATCTCCCATCGCGACCGTCGGTACGCCTGCATCTTGCGCAACCTGTTCGACCTGCCACAGGCGCAGATGCTCGTCGGGCGCGAAGCGGCGGATCAGCGCCATGTAGGCGCGGTTGCCGAAGGTGCGCTTCAGCCGTTGCAGATCGAACGACAGCTCCTCATCGGCATGATCGCCGAGCAGCACCGCGAGCAAGCCTTCATTCCAGGCCTCGACATCCTCCCACGCGAGAGCGCACTTGCCTTTCCCGGCCCGGCTCTTGCCGAGGCTCAGCAGCCGGCACAGGCGGGAATAGGCCGCACGATCCGTGGGATAGACCAGGAGCGACGTGCCGTCGGTGAGATCGAGCCGGCAACCGACCACGAGACGCACACCGGTTTCCTTCGCGGCCTCATGAGCGCGCACGATCCCGGCGAGCGAGTTGCGGTCGGCGATGCCGAGCGCCGAGAGACCAAGGTGCTTCGCCTGCTCGAACAATTCGCGCGGGCTCGAAGCACCGCGCAGGAACGAGAAATGGGTCGTGACCTGGAGTTCCGCATAGGTCATGCGAACAACCCATGCAGCCACCAGCGGCCGCCCTGATCGGCCGGCGCATCGCGGAAGATCCAGAAGCGCGCACCTTGCTCGTTCTCGACGCGGTAATAATCGCGCAGGGACGCGCGCTCGCGCTCCGATGTCCACCACTCGCCCGCGATGCGTTCCGGCCCGTCGGCCCTGACCACGCGGTGGCGCACGCGGCGCCAGACGAAGAAGGCCGGCGGATGGTCCGGCAGGAGCGCCGTGGCCGTCACGGGCTCGGGCGGATCGAGCAGGCGCGTCGGCCGTGGAAGCATCTCCGGCCAGGCGGCACCTGCCGGAGGAGCCAGGGCCGGAACGCGCTTCATCGCCCGTTCCGGAACGCGGCTTTCGACGGGAACGAGGCGGTAGACCCGCTTCGGCCCAAGCCGGGCGCCGAGCCGATCGACGAGCCGGCTCAAGTCCACGTCGGGGGCATCGCCGTCCGCCAGCCCCTTGGCCTCGACCTGCTTCTCGCTCAACGGCTCAACCTTGCTGGCGATCAGCATCGCGGCTTCGATGCCGAAGCCGGGATCGACCGTCTGCAGGCGCTCGTCGAAGAGCTTCGCGAGATGGCCCGCCTCGCGCGTCGCTTTCGCCGTTCTGACGCGAAGGGCGACGCTGCGGCGGTCGATGCACTCGAACACGAGATCAAGGCGGCGCACGCCGAGAGATGCGCGCTCCAGATCGCCGCAAAGCCTGCCGGTCAGCCGCCGCACCACGCTCTGCAGATCCTCGAGACGTCCGATCGGCTCGGCGAAGATCACGCGCCGCGCCGGCGTCTCCTTCGGCACGAGCGGGTTGAGCGGCTCGAACACATGGCCGAAGGCCTGGTCGAGCCGGAGCGCCACATCCCTGCCGAAGCGGCGCACCATCGGCGCGCGGGGCATGGCAGCGAGCTGGCCGATCCGCTCTATCCCGAGACGATGAAGCGCCTCGACGGTTGCAGACGGCAGGCGCAGGGCGGGAACCGGCAGGCTTGCCACCGCTTCGACGGAACGCCCCGGCGCAACGACGGCCTGGTTCCCGTAGCGCGCGACGGCCCAGGACGTGCCCGGCGCATCGGCCACGCAGGCAGCCGCCTGGATGCCTTGCGTGACGAGGCGCTTGACGAGGTGGGCCACGAGCTTCTCCTCGCCGCCGAACAGATGGGCCGCGCCGGCGATGTCGATCCACACGCCGTCCGGCGGATCCGGCGCAACGATGGGCGAATAGCCGATGCACCAGCGGGCCAGTTCAACGAGAGAGGCCTCGTCCTCATCCGGCGTCGCATCGACGACGTGTAGGTTCGGCACCAATGTCTGCGCATGGGTAACCGTCTGCCCCGGACGCAAACCGAGTGCGTAAGCCGATGGGTCGACGGCAGCGACCAGGCGGCGGGATCCTTCCGTCCTGACGGTGACGAGGGGCTTATCCGGCGGCGCGCCGTTGCGGCGCCTGATCCGATCGGTCGGCCAGGTCGGCAGGTAGAGCGAGACGACCCTTCGCATCGCAGGCCTCGACAATCCAGGAATGGGGTTCGCCGCCGCGGCAGCGCAGGAGTTCGACGTGCCAGCGGGCACGACCCAGACCCGGTGTCGGTGGAGCATGAGAGGCGAAAGGCGCGATCCGCCAGCGCGTGACGGCCGCCGAGGGAAGTCCTGTCAGTTCCTTCTCGGCGACCGTCCACCAGCGCCGGAGCGCCAGAGCCGGCACGCCCGAGGCCTCGGCCGCGAGCTGCAGGCGGCGGGACGCGGTGAGACCAAGCCGCGTCACCTCGCCGACGACGGCCGCAAGGCCCTGCTCGCGCAGCCCCTCTTCCATGACGGCCAGCACCTCCCGCTCGCGAAAGGTCTCGGCGTAAATCACGCGATCGGGGTGCAAGCCCGCATTCATGAGCCCGGGAGCGAACAGATCGCGGCGGCTGAGGCACCAGAGCACCGGCCCTTTGAGGCGGGCCGCAATGCCGGCCACGAAGAGGGTCGCGGCGCCGGCGAACTCGGCCGCAGGACCTCCCTCGATCATCTCGTGCAATGCCCCAAGCGCCAGCCCGCCCTGAGGCATTCGCTCATCGATGGCAGCGACGGCGAAGGACAGAGGGCGGCGCCTATGGCGTCCGCCGTCAAGGCGCTCGATTTGGTGCCGCAAATCGGCAAGCGTCGTCTGTTGCCCGGCACGCATGCGCCCTGCTCAATCCGTCTCTCGTTACGTCATGTTCTTAGTATGTTCTCGTTTTCAGATGAGTCAAATACACGCCCCGGTAGCTGTGAATTCCGAGGAGAAGAATATTGCATTCGATCCGCTGGAACGTCTTTATAGGCTTGATGATGTCTTAATCTAAAACCCGTCCTATGCCTTGATGTAGGCGAGCGAACGGTGCTTTGCGCAGTAAGGACAGCCAGCCTCA
>JAESFT010000682.1_pt1 | contig 15548 bp, 12 predicted proteins | sample 9269451 | NCBI WGS metagenome assembly JAESFT01 (sample SAMN14502557, study PRJNA617106) | algae metagenome | isolation source: Scytonema hyalinum WJT4-NPBG1 and co-occurring heterotrophs from well... | place: USA: Mojave Desert, Joshua Tree National Park, California | collected 2006-05-25
CGGTCGGCGTAGTCGAATACCACGATGCCTTCCATGCGCGCGCGGTTGACCAGCAACGACAGATAGTTCGCGGGACCCTTTACGGGCGTTGTGTTGTTGTACTGGGAAATCGCGCCGCAGATGATGATGCGTGCCTTCAGATTGATGCGGGTGAGGACATCGTCGAGGATATCGCCGCCAACGTTATCGAAATACACATCCACGCCTTTCGGGCAGTGGGCTTTCAAACCTTCCCGTACCGAGCCGTTCTTGTAGTCGATGCACGCATCGAAACCAAGTTCGTTCACCACGAAATCGCACTTGTCCTTGCCGCCGGCAATGCCAACGACACGGCAGCCCTTGTGTTTTGCTACCTGGCCGACGGTCTGGCCGACGGCGCCTGCGGCGCCAGACACGACGACGGTTTCACCGGCTTTAGGTTGGCCTACTTCCAGCAAACCGAAATACGCAGTCATGCCGGGCATGCCGAGCGCGTTGAGATATTTGGGTAGCGGAGCGGCCTTTGGGTCAACCTTGTAGAAAGCAGCGGTCTTGTCGTCGGCTGGGCCGACCCAGTATTGCTGCACGCCGGTGCCGCCGGAGACATAGTCGCCAACGGCGAATTTGGGCGATTTCGAAGCGACCACCTTGCCGATGCCGCCGGCACGCATGACTTCGTCGATGGCGACCGGGCGAATATAGGACTTGCCCTCATTCATCCATCCGCGCATGGCCGGATCGAGCGACAGATAAAGGACTTTTACCAAAATTTCGCCGTCGCCTATTTCACGAACCGGCTCCGAAGTGAAGTTCCAGTCGGTGGGTTTGGGCATGCCCACGGGGCGTGCGGCGAGGCGATATTGCTGATTTGTGAGAGCGGACATGGCAGTCTCCATATTGTTGAGGGTCGGGGCGTCGGTCGTTTCCGGTCACTGGCTGCCCTTGGGAACAGTATGGGCAATTAGCCCGGAAAAGCGAAAGGCGACTATACATGAAAATGAACGGTCGTGCTTTTTTCATAAATTTGAAAAGTGCTGGAACTTTCTACGCGGCATGCTGCCGAACGGCAAGCTGCAATATTTCCGCGGCGTTAGAGGCGGACATTGCCTCCCTAACCGAAAACGTCTGTTTGATGTTGCGTCATGCGGCATGATGCGATTGCTCTCAGCGTTTCCATTCGAATTTAATCGTTACGTCCTGGCCACGTATAAACCTTATCTGGAGATCACATGCTTCGTTCCGAAACACTGTTTGGCAAGCGCGAAAACAATACCCCGAATTCCCCGCTCGGCTCGACAGCCAGCACCATCGTTCCTACCGGCACATCCGGCATGTCCAAGCCTGCTCCGATCGGTGGCCTGAATCCTGCCGCTCCGGCAGACACCGGCGTTATGGCGTCGAGCACCAATGAAAGTGGCGGCAGCAAGCTGATCGTTGGACCGAATATCAAGCTCAAGGGCGTTGAAATCACCGATTGCGACACCTTGGTGGTTGAAGGCCGTGTCGAAGCAACTATCGACTCGCGCGTGATCCAGATCGCCGAGCAGGGCGCATTCAAAGGTTCGGCTGAAATCGATATCGCAGAAATCCGCGGCGAGTTCGACGGCGACCTGACAGTCCGTCAAAAGCTCGTTATCTATGCAACCGGCAAAGTTTCCGGCAAAGTGCGTTACGGCAAGGTCGTCATCGAAGAGGGCGGTCAGCTGGCAGGTGACATCCAGGTTGGCGCCAGCACGGCGGCAAAGAACCTGACCGTTGCCAAGGTCGGCTAATCGGGCGCTTCAGCCGGTTGTCTTGCATACAATAGTGCATCAATAAAAATCCGAACATGCAGGTCGCCGGTGTCTGGGGAAGGACGCCGGCGGGGTTTCGCCTGCTATCCGGTTGTCGAGACTTTGTCCCACACCAATATTTGAACCCGGCCCGCGCTCCGCGCGGCCGGGTTTTTGTTTATGCCCGCAAGCCATGCGACAATACCGCGCTTCGGCACAAGCCGACATAGAGCGAACAACATGACGCATCCAGAATATATTCTCACCTTGTCCTGTCGCGACCAGCGCGGCATCGTCCATCGGGTATCCGGTTTTCTTGCCGAGCATGGCTGCAACATCATCGACTCGGCGCAGTTCGGGGACGCGCAGTCGCAGCTTTTCTTCATGCGGGTGCACTTTTCCGCTGAAGATGCGTCAGTAAGCGATCAGACGCTGCGCGACCATTTCGGAGCGCTCGCCGCCAGCATGCAAATGAATGCGCAATTGCATGATGCACGCAAGAAGCCGCGCATGATGCTGATGGTGTCGAAGATCGGGCATTGCCTGAACGACCTGCTGTTTCGCTACAAGAGCGGACTGCTGCCGGTAGAGATTCCGGCAATCGTGTCGAATCACACCGATTTTTATCAGCTTGCCGCAAGCTACAACATACCGTTTCATCATTTGCCGCTGGCAGCCGGTGCATCCGCCGATGCGAAGCGGGCTCAGGAAGAGCGTGTACTGGAAATCATCCAGTCAAACGACATCGACCTGGTGGTGCTGGCGCGCTACATGCAGATCCTGTCGCCAACGATGTGCGACGCGCTCAAAGGCCGGGCGATCAACATTCACCATTCCTTCCTGCCCAGCTTCAAGGGCGCCAAACCGTATTACCAGGCGCACGACCGGGGGGTGAAACTGATTGGCGCGACGGCGCATTTCGTCACCGGCGATCTGGACGAGGGGCCGATCATCGAGCAGGACGTCGAAAGGGTGGATCACGCCATGGACCCGGACACCCTGACGATGATAGGCCGTGATGTGGAGTGCGTCGTTCTGGCGCGTGCGGTCAAGTGGTTCGTCGAGCATCGCATCCTGTTAAACGGACACAAGACGGTGGTCTTCAAATAAACCTGGGGCCGCGGCTTTTTCTGCAGCCCTCATCTTCCCCCATCAATCCTTCATGAGTCCCGCCGTGCGATCGATGAACATGACCGCCGGCGGTCCCCGCCGTTGCTTAATCGGCCTTGCCGGCCAATACGCGCTTCAGCCATGCGCTGATATCGTCCACTTCTTCCGCGCAGACCGAATGCGGCATCATGTATTCATGCCATTCGACCTTGTAACCGAGCGACTGCAGGACATCGCGCGATTTCTCGGCGCGGTCAATCGGGATGACCGCGTCACCACGACCATGCGCCAGGAAGATCGGGGTGTCCTGGTTTGCAGGATGCCTTTCCGATGCGAGGGTGGTATGGATCGGCACATAGCCTGACAGGCAGAGCAAGCCCGCCAGTTTCTCCGGATGACGCAGGCCGGTCTGCAAAGTCATCGCGCAGCCTTGCGAGAACCCGGCAAGGATGATGCGGTCGGCGGGAACGCCACGCTCCTTCTCCTGCGCGATCAGGGCTTCCACCGCTTGCTGCGATTTGCGCAAGCCGTTCTCATCTTCACGTTTGGCGAGGTCCGTGCCGATGATGTCGTACCAGGCACGCATGACATAGCCGTTATTGATGGTCACTGGCATGGTCGGCGCATGAGGAAAAATAAAACGGATTGCCGGGCATCCCGCCAGATCGAGTTCGCGCACGATAGGCACGAAATCCGATCCATCGGCACCGAGGCCATGGAGCCAGATGACGGAAACGGGTGGATTGGGAGCAGTATCGATTTGGATGGCTTCTAGCAGCTTTGTCATGGTGATATGTTCGAGATGAATTGTGTTCCGGCGCTTAACGGCTGCGAATGGCGGATTTCGGACGGAAGGCTTTGCACACCGACTCATCGGTCTCGATGTACGGTCCGCCGATCAGGTCGATGCAGTAGGGCACTGCGGCGAAGATGCCGGCGACCAGTTGCTTGCCGTCGGCGTCCTTCAATCCTTCCAGTGTCTCCTTGATTGACTTCGGCTGGCCGGGCAGGTTCATGATGAGCGCCGCATGGCCGGATGTTTCGCGTATCACGGCAACCTGGCGCGAAAGGATCGCGGTCGGAACGAATCGCAGGCTAATCTGCCGCATTTGTTCGCCGAACCCAGGCATTTCCTTCGTGGCAACGGCGAGCGTCGCTTCGGGCGTGACATCACGCCGTGCGGGGCCAGTCCCGCCCGTCGTGAGAACCAGATCGCAGCCGGCTTCATCAACCAGTTCAATGAGTGCCTTTTCGATGTCGGCCCGTTCATCCGGTATCAGCCGGGTTTCCATTTTCCAGGGACTGACGAGCGCCGAGGTGAACCAATCGCGCAATGCGGGTATGCCTTGATCTTCGTACACGCCGCTGGATGCGCGATCGGAAATCGACACCAGGCCGATCAGGAGTTCGTCGGGATTAGTCCTCGTCGGTTTCGTCATGCGTATCACCCGATTCGGTTGGAGGGGGCGAAGCCAGTTGCTTCAAAATCTGGAAGATTTCGCGATAGGCTTTCGGCGGCTTGTTTTCCGCCTGCTCCTTGCGGGCATTCCGGATGAGGCCGCGCAAATGCTGTCCGTCGACTTCTGGATGCCTGGAGAGCAGTTCGGTCAGGGCCTTGTCATCGGCGAGCAGCTTGTCGCGCCGGCGTTCAAGCGCATGCATCGCGGCGGTTTCCGCTTTTGAGGCGCCTTTCCAGCTGTCGAGCACCTTCTGGATGGCGGCAATCTCATCTTCTTCCAGCGTTCGCATTTTCTTGCCGACATACTGCGTCTGGCGGCGACGGCCTTCGTGATCCTTGATTTTTTGGCATTCGAGGATAGCTTCGCGCACATCCTCCGGCATCGGCACGCGCATCACCCGGTCCTTGGGCTGGGCGATCAATTCCTCGCCGAGCTCCTGCAGAGCCGTCATTTCACGTTTCAGTTGGGACTTGGACGGGCGGTCGTACTCCTGCTCGAATTCATTGGACTGGAACCCGCAGGCGCCTCGATTGGGATTTGGCATGATTGAATAGCGCTAAGAGCGAATCGGTAAACGACTGCTATGATAACTGTTTTAAATGCTATTCAAAGACCGCGCCCATGAGCCAGCCTGTATTTACCCATACCCAAGACCAGCTCAAACAGATCGCAGAGGATGTATTACGTTTCGCCAAGGAAAAAGGCGCATTCAACGCGGCGGTCGAGATCAACGAAGGAAATGGGCTTTCGGTGTCGGTACGCAAGGGCAAGATCGAAACCATCGAACAGAACAAGGACAAGGGCATGGGCGTGACCGTGTACCTTGGCGGCGATGGCCATGTCAGGCGCGGCAATGCCAGCACATCCGACTTCTCGCGGCAATCGCTGATGGATACGGTGGAAGCGGCCTATAACATTGCCCGCTTCACTGCAGAGGACGACTGCGCGGGCCTGCCCGACGAGGATACGCTGGAGATGTCGCCACGCGACCTGAAGCTGTGTTACCCGTGGCGCATCACCACCGAAGAGGCGGTCGAATTGGCCAAGCGGGCAGAGGGGGCGGCGTTCGCGGTCGACAACCGCGTCACGAACAGCGAAGGCGCGAGCGTGCATGCGCAGCAGTCGCATTTCGTGTCTGCGAACTCGCGCGGATTCATCGGCGGTTATCCCTATTCCCGGCACACCATGTCCGTCGCGCCGATTGCCGGCAAGGGCGCGAACATGCAACGGGATAGCTGGTACTCATCGACACGCGATCCGTCCAAGCTGGCTGAACCGGAGGCGATCGGCCGTTATGCCGCCGAACGCGCGCTCGCCCGCCTGAATGCGCGCAAGCTCGATACCCGCAAATGCCCCGTCCTGTTCGAGGCGCCGCTGGCGGCCGGCCTGCTCGGCGCATTCGTGCAGGCGATATCGGGCGGTGCGCTCTACCGCAAGTCCACCTTTCTGCTGGATTCCCTCGGCCAGCAAGTGTTTGCGCCGCATATCCAGATTTCCGAGGATCCGCATATTCCCGGCGCGGCGGGCTCGTCCCCTTTCGACCAGGAAGGCGTGAAGACCTTTCGGCGCGACATCGTGAAGGACGGCATGGTGCAGGGCTATTTCCTGTCGACCTACTCCGCGCGCAAGCTGGGCATGAAGACCACGGGCAATGCCGGCGGGGCGCACAACCTCATGCTGCATTCCACGCTGGCCTCACAGGACGACGACTTCGAGGCGATGCTGAAGAAGCTCGATACGGGACTTCTCGTGACCGAGCTGATGGGGCAGGGCGTGAATTATGTGACCGGCGATTATTCGCGCGGCGCGTCCGGCTACTGGGTGGAAAACGGCGTGATCCAGTATCCGGTGGAAGAGATCACGATTGCCGGCAACATGAAGGCCATGTTCCGGCAGATTGTCGCAGTAGGCGCGGACCGGATCATCCGCGGCAACAAGGAAACCGGCTCCATCCTGATTGAAAGCATGATGGTGGCCGGGAACTGAGCAACAAGGTTTCCGGCGTCGGCCACCATCTCACGTGGCCGGATCAGAACTTCATCACCAGCCCCACGCGGAGCGTTCTCGGTTCAGCCGGATGGGTATGGATGTCGCTGACCGCCTCCGTTTCGCCGGCCAGCCGCGATTCATAGAAGTAATCGACGTCGCTCACTCTCCGGTTGAACAGGTTCAGGACCTCCGCGACTACTTTGACATCCTTGTTGACCGAATAGCCCAGCTTGGCGTTGACCAGCGTGGAGGACCCGGACCGTACCGAGTTGTCCTCGATCAGCGGCCTTCCGCCGAAATAGCGCAGACGCAGTCCACCCGACCATTTTCCCTGTTCTCCGGTCATGCCTATAGAGGCGGTACGCTGGATCGCACCGGGAATGTAGTTGCCCGCAGGGTCCGCATCCCGAAACCGGGCGCGTGACCAGGCAAGGTCGGCGTCAATGATCCAGCCCGGCATCGGCGTGTAGTAGTTGGCGATTTCGATGCCAGTGCGGCGGCTTGGGCGTCCTGCCTCCGTGGTGCCCGCATCACCAACGAATACCAGCTCCGACGCCAGGTCGAGCCGCCACAGCGACAGCGACGTCTGCAAGCCGGGCGCGAGTCCGTTCAGGCGCAGGCCGACTTCCTTGCCGGTTGCCTTCACCAGCGGCGTGGCCCGTGTGATCGGATTGCCGTCCGCGTCGAACGGTGTTCCTGTTCCGGGATCGACGGTTTGCGTCACCCCGCGCGCATCGTTGCTGTGAAAGCCGCGCCCCCAGTTCAGGTACGCCTCGGTATTGCTGCCGATATTGAAAATGCCCGACAGCTTCGGGCTCGTCAGCGTTTCGTGAACCTTGCCGGAATTGGCGGGATTATCGCTGGTGACATCGAACACATACCGGTCTCCGCGCACACCCGCCACGGTACGGAACCATGGCGTCCAGCGCGTCGTGTTGGAGGCGAATATGGCGGCCGCTGTCTCTGTCAGTTCATCTTCCCGGGTCGTGCTCAATCTGTTGCGGGCCACCGTCTTGTACAGGCCGACCGGATCAAGATCGTCGCGTCGCAGCTGGACGCCTGCGGTGGTTTCCGAGTCGAAGCCGGCCAGCTTGTGCACCCACGTCCGGTCGCCACTCAGGCCGGTGACGGTGCGGCGTTCCGCCTGCTCGAACTGGTCGCCGTTGACCGGATCGTCCAGGAAATAGGTGAAGTTGCTGAACAGGTCCAGTCGGGATCGGATGACATAGGCGTTGATTCGCAACGCCCCGTCAGCATAGCGGCGTGTCCAGTCGGCCGACAGGCTGTAACGGGAGGTTTTCCCGCCGTCGGTCGGGTCGACGAAGCCGAAGCGCCCGATCGCGCCGGACTCGATGGCCCGTCTCGGAATCTGATCGGTCGAATCCCAGTTCGACCGCAACGCCATCCCGGTCACACGGAAATCATCCTGGCCGGCTTTCCAGCTATAAGAGAGCACGCCATTGAAGCGGCGGTAATTCTCCGGCAATTCCCATGGGCCATCCTGGCCCGCCGCTTCCACTGCGTACAGCAGATTGCCCGGACCGATTGCCGAGGAATCGGCGAGCACTGCCCGACGGTACTGGCGCTGCCCGACTTCGATACTGGCAATGCCGTTCGGCAGCGTACGTACATAGTCGAATGCCGCAGCGCCGGCGGCGGAAAAATCGCCTTCCTCGGCGTAGTAGGTTCCTTTTTTATAGGTGATCGACCGGACGAGTTCGGGGATCAGGAAGTTCAGGTCCGCGTAGCCCTGGCCGTGCGCATGGCTCGGCATGTTGACGGGCATGCCGAGCACCGTGGTGCGGAAATCGGTGCCATGGTCGAGGTTAAAGCCGCGTACATAGTATTGGTTGGCCTTGCCGTCACCCGAGTGCTGGGTAACGATCACGCCCGGTACAGCTTCCAGCATTTCAGCGGTCCGCGCCAACGGCCGGTTCTCGAGTTGCTTTGCTGTAATCGTGCCTTGGTTGGCGGAATCGGCGACGCCGATCGGGTTGAATCGGTCGGCTTCGACCACGACTGCATCAAGGCTTCGCTCCGTTCCCTGGATTCCGCCTGCCAGCGCGAGAGTGGGCAATAGATGAAGCCAGAGTATTGGGAGGATATTCTTGTTTTGCATGGTCAAGTCGATAAAGAAAAGACAACGTAAGTCTACTGCCTGTTCTGCGCCGGTGCTTAAAAGATTGGCATATCGTTGACGAAATGCCGGAGGCTGGACGGAAAATCCGGCCTCCGGCGTCGTTTGCTACTTGCAGTTGCGCCATTCGTCAGCTCAATGGCGACGGCTCGCTATCCTCCGGAGTGGTTGGGCTCACAGAATCAACCGCGACCGGCTCTGTATTGTCGGACGACGAACCGATCAATGCCATGACACGGGTGAAGAATGCGTCAACTGTTGACATGGGTGGCGGATTGCTTCCACCGGGGTTGGCCACGGCGCCGTCGCCACCGCTGCCGCCGCATGCTGCAAGCACAGCGGACATGCCGATAATCAACAAATACTTTTTCATGGTGTTCTCCTTATCTGGATTCGCAGTGACCCGGACTTATTGCCCGGACGATTGCATGGCGGCGCTTTGCGGCGAGCCCGGAATCGGCGACTTCAGATACGGGAACGTGTTGTTGACGAAGGTGGCATCCAGATAAGCGCCGTCGGTGAAGTCCAGCGCGCCTGCCGGAGCGTCTGCCGGTGCGCAACCGAGGTTGAGCGTGCACAGGCGTCCCATGACTACGCGCAGCGCAATGTCGACCACGTCGTCACCTGGACGGCGGCCGTTCGGGAAACCGGCATTATCAAGGCCGATCACGCCGAGACGGTTCTGGGTGGCGCTCACCGGAATACTGGTGTTCAAGCGCAGCATTTCGGAGGGAACCACGTTCGCTGGCCTGTTCAAGCCCTGCACGCCGGTCAGGAAAGCGGTGACCAGGTCATTGCGCGGGAAGTTGGTCGGCGCCTTGGCACCGGCGCTGCCGTAGAGGATCTCCACGAGGGCGGGCAGGGTGGGGTTGGTGACGTAGTCGGCAAACTGGGCATCCCCGCTCGGCTTGCTGCTGTTGAACTTGTCCTTGTCCTTCAGGCCGATCACCACTTCATTCACCAGCGGCATGCCCAGGCGGGATACCTGCGTCCATGCGCCGCCTTCCTTCGCGCCGCCGGCCGGATCCATCAAACGGCCCTGGCGCAGGCTGGCGGTGGTCCAGCCGCCGACGACGGTTTCGCTGCCGGCGGTGATGCAGCTGGTCGGTACTTCGACCGACAATGCGGTGACATTCTTGTTGGCGAGGTCGTCCCGAGCGGCGCGTTCCGCATTCGGATCGAAGGCTGTCGCGGGTGCCTTGATGTTGATGAGGTCGAAGGTTTCGCCCAGGTTCACCACGAACGGGTCCTTGCGCTGGCCGACGAAAATCCGGCCCGGTGTGCCGCAGCCCGGGATGTTGACGTTGTAGATATGTGCGGCGGCATACCCATCGTAATTGGGTATCGACTTGTTGCCAATGTTGTCGAGCGGCTTGTCGAAGGTGGTGGAGCCGTTTGCAGCGTTGGTGACCGCCTGGCGTGTGCCGGTGCGGCGGTCACCGCGGACGACGGTGACTTCATAAGTCTCGCGCGTGTTCGCGCCGGGTGCATTGGGCGAGGCGATGGCGCCGCCATTGATAACGAGGGGAATCGAAACCTGCTTGCCGCCGACGTTCAGCTTGGTATCCTTGTTTTCGGTTTTGAAGCGGAACTGGAAGGTAATGTCTTCCTTGGCGTCGCCGTTATTGTCGAGGTGAATTTCGTACAGCGCGTTTTCATCCATCTTGAAATAATTGGGGCCGCCGTAGGCGTCCTGTAACGGAATGTAGTTCGCGATCATGGTGGTGAAGCCGGCACGGTTGGCTTCATAGCTGCGGAACATGTAGAAATCGGTGGCATCCACTTTCGGTGCCTTGGTCAGGAACGGCGCTTCCCGATGACTGGAGGCCATGGCCGGCAATGCCGACAGACCGATCAATGCGCCGACGGCCAGCGCGATTCCTGGTGAACGTTTCTTGAAACTGGTTAACATGGCTATCTCCTCGACATGAATGGACAAAAACGGACGCTGCGTCGGTATATACGAAGCTGCTTTGCAACCGGATTCAAAAATAAAAATGTTTTGTCCTGACGCCGTCTCGACTTCATGTTGCCGGCAGTCTTCTAAGTGTTACTACCTAAGCACTCCTACCAGGCGGGCTGTTTTGTATTGCCGTCAACAATCTGCGCTCCTAAAATTCTCCGCCATGCTCCGGTCCGTCGTGGAGCCTCTAACTGTCATCACCTGAAACCAGCTGTTCATTTATTCCGGAGACATCATGGAACGTCGTTCCTTTCTGAAAAAAGCAAGCGCGGCGGCTGCCGTCGGTGCGGTCGCGTCACCTGCCGTTGTGCAGGCTCAGGCTCAGGTTCGCTGGAGGCTCGCGTCAAGCTTCCCTAAAGGACTCGACACCATCTACGGTGGCGCCGAAGTGTTCGCCAAGAGCGTCAATGCCATGTCAGGCGGTAAATTCAACATCTCGGTGCATGCAGCCGGCGAATTGATGCCTGCTTTCGGCGTTGTGGATGGCGTCCAGGCAGGCACCGTCGAGTGTGCGCATACCGCGCCTTACTACTTCTTCGGCAAGGACGATACCTTCGCCATCGGTGGTGCCATCCCGTTCGGCCTGAATTCCCGTCAGATGACCGCCTGGATGTATGAGGGCAATGGCATGAAGCTGATGCGCGAGTTCTACAAGAACTTCAATATCGTCAATCTCCCCTTGGGCAATACTGGCGCGCAGATGGGCGGCTGGTACCGCAAGGAAATCAAGACGCTGGCCGATATGAAAGGCCTGAAATTCCGCGTCGGCGGTTTTGCCGGCAAGGTCATCGAAAGAATGGGCGGTGTGCCGCAAAACATTCCGGGTGGTGAAATCTACCAGGCTCTGGAAAAGGGCACGATCGACGCCGCGGAATGGATCGGACCGTACGACGATTTGAAGCTCGGCTTTCAAAAAGTCGCGCCCAACTATTACTACCCCGGCTGGTGGGAAGGCGGCCTGAACCTGGAGCTGTACGTCAACCAAAAAGCCTACGATGCATTGTCGGCCGAAAACAAAGCGATCATCGAAGCCGCTGCATCGCATGCCCACGTGGACATGCAGGCAAAGTACGATGCCCGCAATCCGATGGCGTTGAAGACACTTGTGTCGCAAGGCGCAAAGCTGCATCGCTTTTCGAAGGAAATCATGGAAGGTGCGTTCAAGGAATCGATGGCGCTGTACAGCGACCTGTCAGCCAAGAATCCGAACTGGAAAAAAGTCTATGACGACTACGCCAGATTCCGCGCCGACCAAAACCTGTGGTTCCGCTTTACAGAGGCCGGTTTCGACGACTTCATGCAGGCACAAAAGCTGTAACTCCTGATTTGAATGTTACGGAAACCCCCGGCAAGGCGAACGCCTGGCGGGGGTTTTCTTTTGTTGTTGCATCGCCGTTCGCGGATGGATGGAAGTCATGCCTATGCTCATATTCGATTCTTACTGACCAAAAAGACAAGCCTGAAGAGAGGTGACGTCATAGTGCTGCCGATCATCTTGCATTCGTCCAGATCGATGGTGCGTTGCCGCATGATTTTTGTATTGCAGCATTTGCAGCCCCCTCATACAATTTGCTGCGGTTTTAAATCGGTCAACACAAGGTCAATGCCTGATCAAACGACCTGTTTATCCGAATGTTTTAGCAGTTCAACTTCTAGGAGACATTATGGAACGTCGTTCCTTTCTAAAAAAAGCAACGGTTGGCGCCGCTGCCGTCGGCGCAGTATCCGCACCGGCGTTCGTACAGGCACAAGCCCAGGTACGGTGGCGACTGGCCTCCAGCTTTCCCAAGGCTCTCGACACGATTTTCGGGACAGCTGAAATCTTCTCAAAGTCGGTCAATGCGATGTCGGGCGGAAAGTTCACGATCTCCGTGCATGCCGGCGGCGAATTGATGCCGCCGTTCGGTGTTGTGGACGCTGTGCAAGGCGGTACCGTCGAGTGCGCGCACACCGCCCCGTACTACTTCTTCGGCAAGGACGATACGTTCGCCATCGGCAGTGCCATCCCATTCGGCCTGAATTCCCGCCAGATGACTGCCTGGATGTATGAAGGCAATGGCTTGAAACTGATGCGCGAGTTCTACAAGAATTACAACATCATCAATTTCCCGATGGGTAACACCGGCGCGCAGATGGGCGGCTGGTACCGCAAGGAGATGAAGACGCTGGCCGATATGAAGGGCCTGAAATTCCGCGTTGGCGGTTTCGCCGGCAAGGTTATCGAACGTCTGGGCGGTGTGCCGCAAAACATTCCGGGCGGCGAACTGTATCAGGCTCTGGAAAAAGGCACGATCGACGCTGTCGAATGGACCGTTCCCTACGACGACCTGAAGCTCGGCTTCCATAAGGTCGCTCCGCACTACTACTATCCTGGCTGGTGGGAAGGTGGAGCACAGCTGGACCTGTTCATCAACCAGAAGGCCTTCGATGCATTGTCGGCGGAAAACAAGGCGATCGTCGAAGCGGCCGCCGCTCAGGCGCATGTCACGATGCAGGCAATGTATGACGCCCGCAATCCGGCGGCCCTGAAGACACTCGTGTCGCAAGGCGCGAAGCTGCATCGTTTCCCGAAAGAGATCATGGAAGCCGCGTTCAAGGAATCGATGGCGCTGTACAGCGACCTGTCGGCGAAGAATCCGAACTGGAAGAAGGTATATGAAGACTATGCCAAATTCCGTGCGGATCAGAACCTCTGGTTCCGATTCACCGAGTCCGGCTTCGACGATTTCATGCAGGCACAGAAACTGTAAGAACCGGCGTACATCAGGAAAACCCCGCGCAACGCAAGTCGCGCGGGGTTTTTTTCGTTCTGTCCACGCGTTGCATTGGGTTCCTTCCAAGGCACAGGTGCAAAAAAAAGCCGCACCAGTGGTGCGGCAAGCGATGCATCGATCCGTTCGGGACAACGGAGGCATTTCAGCAAGCTCCGCCGCCCTACGGGGATATCAGGACGGTTATTTCTTCTCCTGCTCCAGCGACCGTCGCACGGCATCCATCGGATCTTCTTCCTTGGCGCCGCCCGCAGGCGCTTCCGGTTGCGTTTCTGGTTGCGCGCCTGGCTGCGGCAATCCGAATCCCTGCATCGGATCGACCTTGCCATAGTTACCGGTTTCCGCTTCAAGCTCGATTGTGTTCAGATCAACCTTCGGTCCTTTCTCCATCGCGCCGGTGACCAGGTTGGGGAATGCAATCACCACAGCGACCATGATCAGCTGGAGGATGATGAAGGCAATCGAACCCTTGTAGATCTGCGTCGTAGTGATTGCCGGTATCCGCACGTTGGTGACGCGGTCATTGTAATCATTCTTCGGCGCGACGCTGCGGAGGTAGAACAGCGCAAAACCGAATGGCGGAGTCAGGAACGAGGTCTGGAGGTTCATCGCGATGATGACGCCGAACCAGATCAGGTCGATACCCATTTTTTCAGCGACGGGCGCCAGGATCGGAATGACGATGAAGGCGATCTCGAAGAAGTCGATGAACATGCCGAGAACGAAGATCAGCAGATTCACCGCGATCAGGAAGCCCAGCTGTCCACCAGGGAGTTTGTCGAACAGATGTTCAACCCAGACATGGCCGTCCGCCGCATTGAAGGTAAAGCTGAATACGGTGGAGCCGATGAGGATGAATAGAACGAAACATGACAGGCGCGCGGTGCTGTCGAGTGCCTGCTTGAGCAGGTCGAAACTGAGACGCTTGCGTGCCAGTGCCATGATGAGGGCGCCGGTCGCTCCCATCGCGCCCCCTTCGGTCGGTGTGGCAATGCCGAGGAAGATCGTTCCAAGCACGAGAAAAATCAGCACCAGAGGCGGAATGAGTACAAACGTAACGCGTTCCGACAGTTTCGAAAACAGGTTCAGCCGCAGCAGGCGGCTTACGATGGCGAGACCGAGTGCGGTGAAAGATGCGACGGTCATCGACATCACCAGTATTTCATCGCCGGGAGCGGCCGTCGGCCTCTGGATCATCGGATTGATGATCTGTTCATGCATCTGGGCCCAAAGGTAACCGGCGGCGCCCGAGATCAGCAGCAGTGCAAACAGCGACTTGTGTCCTGTTGATCCATTCGCTTCCTTGTAGATGAGCGCTTCCGGCGGGAGTGCTGGAACCCAGCTCGGTTTAAATATGGCCAGTGCAATGATGAACAATGCGTAAAGAGCTACCAGCAGCAGTCCCGGGATGAGTGCGCCGGAATACATATCGCCTACGGAGCGACCGAGCTGGTCCGCCATCACGATCAGCACGAGCGAGGGTGGGATTGCCTGTGCCAGTGTGCCGGATGCAGTGATGGTGCCGGTCGCCACCGTACGGTTATAGCCATAACGCATCATGATGGGCAGCGAGATGAGACCCATCGAAATGACGGCGGCCGCCACGACACCAGTGGTAGCGGCAAGAAGTGCACCGACAAAAATCACCGCCAGTGCAAGACCGCCGCGCAACGGACCGAAAACCTGCCCAACGGTTTCAAGCAGATCCTCCGCCATGCCGCTTCGTTGAAGAATGATTCCCATGAGTGTAAAGAAGGGAATCGCAAGCAGCGTATCGTTCTGCATGATGCCGAACACTCGCAACGGCAATGCCTGAAACAATGCTTGCGGAAACAAATCGGCCCACATGCCGATGACGCCGAATGTCAGTCCGGTGGCTGCAAGGCTGAATGCGACCGGAAAGCCGGTTAACAGAAAAATCAGCAGTCCGGCGAACAGCAGCGGAACAAAATTTTGGATCAGAAATTCCATTAGTTTTTGCCTCCGGCCAGTTGTTGCGCACGCGCTGCCGCTTCTTCTTCGAGGCGCTTGAGTTCGTCTTCTTCAGGATTGTCGGTCTCGGCCAACGGGTCGGGTATCGCACCGGCCAGGAATGCAAGGCGCTTGATAAGCTCGGATAGCCCCTGCAGCAGAAGCAGCGTCATGCCGACCGGAATCAGCAGGTAGACTGGCCAGCGTACGAGGCCGCCCGCATTGCCGGACACTTCGCCGCTTTGCCATGCATTCACGAAAAGCGGCCATGAGAGGGTGATCAGCAGGTAGCACAATGGCAGAAGAAAGGCGATGATGCCGATGATGTCTATCAAGGACCGGGTCCGGGCGGACAGCCGGCTGGAAACGAAGTCGATACGCACATGCGCGTTCTTG
>JAESFT010000683.1_pt1 | contig 15533 bp, 14 predicted proteins | sample 9269451 | NCBI WGS metagenome assembly JAESFT01 (sample SAMN14502557, study PRJNA617106) | algae metagenome | isolation source: Scytonema hyalinum WJT4-NPBG1 and co-occurring heterotrophs from well... | place: USA: Mojave Desert, Joshua Tree National Park, California | collected 2006-05-25
GTGTCCTACGAGGTCTCCATCGGCTTCGTCATCGTCACGGTGCTCATGTGCGCCGGGACCTTGAACCTGTCGGCCATCGTCGAGTCGCAGAACACCCGCCTGGGCATCTTCGGCTGGTACTGGCTGCCGCTCTTTCCGATGTTCGTGGTGTTCTTCATCTCGGCCATGGCCGAGACGAACCGCCCGCCCTTCGACCTGCCGGAAGCCGAATCCGAGCTCGTGGCCGGCTACATGGTGGAATATTCCTCCACGCCGTACCTGCTGTTCATGCTTGGCGAGTACGTGGCCATCATGACCATGTGCGCCCTCGGTACGATCCTATTCCTGGGCGGCTGGCTCTCGCCGATCCCGTTCGCGCCCTTCACCTGGGTGCCGGGCGTGATCTGGTTTGTCCTGAAGGCAAGCTTCCTCTTCATTCTCATCGCCATGGTGAAAGCCCTGGTGCCACGCTACCGCTACGATCAGCTCATGCGCCTCGGTTGGAAGGTCTTCCTGCCGCTCTCCCTGGCCATGGTCGTCATCGTGGCAGCTGTCCTGATGGCGACCGGCAATGCGCCGGGCGTCCGATAAAGGAGATCGGCATGCAGCTCGACCGCATCGCCCAATCCCTCCTGCTGAAGGAGTTCGTCGCAGGTTTCATCCTGACGGTGAAGTATTTCTTCAAGCCGAAGGCGACCCTCAACTACCCGTTCGAAATGGGCCACCGCGGACCTCGGTTCCGCGGCGAGCACGCTCTGCGCCGCTATCCCAATGGGGAAGAGCGCTGCATCGCGTGCAAGCTTTGTGAGGCCATCTGCCCGGCCCAGGCCATCACCATCGAAGCCGGTCCGCGCCGCAACGACGGCACCCGCCGCACGACGCGCTACGACATCGACATGGTGAAGTGCATCTATTGCGGCATGTGCCAGGAGGCGTGCCCGGTGGACGCCATCGTGGAAGGGCCGAACTTCGAGTTCTCCGTGGAGACCCGCGAGGAGCTCTACTACGACAAGGCCAAGCTTCTTGAGAATGGGGAGCGCTGGGAGCGGGAAATCGCGCGCAACATCGCCAAGACCGCGCCTTACCGGTAAGAGTGCTTTTTGCCTGGTCGGGGCAGGGGGCAAAAGAGGTCCGGCGGGTTGTGCCCCTCGGATTCGGATTTTATAGACAGGCCGCTGGATTCCCCGGGGCTACGTCGGAAGGGGCCGCTCTGAGCGGCTTGAGTTGAGCATGACGGTTACCGCCGCCTTCTTCTATCTGTTCGCGACGATCACGGTCGCCTCCGGCTTCATGGTGATTGCGTCCCGCAATCCCGTGCAGTCGGTGCTCTTCCTCATCCTGGCCTTCGTTAACGCGGCGGGTCTGTTCCTGATGATGGGGGCCGAGTTCCTGGCGATGATTTTGGTCATCGTCTATGTCGGCGCGGTCGCGGTGCTCTTCCTCTTCGTGGTGATGATGCTCGACGTGGACTTCGCGGCACTCCGCCAGGGCTTTCTGCAGTACCTGCCCATTGGCGGTCTGATCGGCGTGATCTTCCTGCTGGAGCTGATTCTGGTCGTCGGCGCCTATGCCATCGACCCGGGCCTCGTGCGTTCGCCGGCGGTCCCGATCCCGTCGCCCGAGGTCATGACCAACACCGAGGCTCTCGGCCAGGTCCTCTATACCCGCTACTTCTACTTCTTCCAGGCGGCCGGCCTGATCCTGCTGGTAGCGATGATCGGCGCCATCGTACTGACCCTGCGTGAGCGGGTGGGCGTGCGGCGGCAGGATATTTCCAAGCAGAATGCCCGGACGCAGGACACTGCCGTCGAAGTACGGAAGGTTCCCTTCCGTCAGGGCATCTAAGGAGGCGCGCAATGGTTATCGGTCTGGGGCACTATCTCACCGTCGCCGCCGTGCTGTTCACCCTCGGGGTGTTCGGCATCTTCATCAACCGGAAGAACGTGATCGTTATCCTGATGTCCATCGAGCTGATCCTGCTCGCCGTGAACATCAACATGGTCGCCTTCTCGACCCACCTGAACGACATCGTCGGCCAAATCTTCGCCATGCTGATCCTCACGGTCGCGGCGGCTGAAGCGGCCATCGGCCTCGCCATTCTGGTGGTCTTCTTCCGGAATCGCGGCTCGATCGCCGTCGAAGACGTCAACAGGTTGAGGGGCTAGGAGCATGATCCGGAAAAATGGGAACCGGTTTTCTGATCAAGATCATGCGGCCGTGAGCCAGGCCCGAACGGCGAAGTAAACGACAATGTATCACGCAATCGTCTTCCTGCCGCTCGTCGGCTTCCTCATCGCAGGCATCTTCGGGCGCGTCCTCGGCGCCCGGCCCAGCGAGATCATCACGACGGCTCTGCTCTTCGTGGCGGCCGTTCTGTCCTGGGTGTCCTTCATCCAGGTCGGCTTCGGCGACGGCGCGACCCGTGTCCAGGTCGCTCAATGGATGTCGGTCGGCGATCTCCAGGTCGATTGGGCATTCCGGATCGACACGCTCACCGCGATGATGCTGGTGGTGGTCAATACCGTATCGGCGCTCGTGCACCTCTATTCCATCGGCTACATGCACGAGGACCCGCACCGTCCGCGCTTCTTCGCCTATCTGTCGCTTTTCACCTTCGCCATGCTCATGCTGGTGACGGCCGACAACCTCGTCCAGATGTTCTTCGGCTGGGAAGGCGTGGGACTGGCGAGCTACCTGCTCATCGGCTTCTGGTACCAGAAGGACTCGGCCAACGCGGCCGCCATGAAGGCGTTCATCGTCAACCGCGTCGGCGATTTCGGCTTCCTGCTCGGCATCTTCTCGATCTTCGTTTTGTTCAACGGCGTCGCTTTCGATCAGATTTTCCCGCGTGTCGGCGAGTTTGCGAACGCGCGCTTCACCTTCCTCGGGATCGAGTGGCACGCCCTGACCATCGCCTGCCTCCTGCTCTTCATGGGCGCTATGGGCAAGTCGGCGCAGTTCCTGCTCCACACTTGGCTGCCGGACGCCATGGAGGGCCCGACCCCGGTCTCGGCGCTGATCCATGCCGCAACCATGGTGACCGCGGGCGTCTTCATGGTCGCTCGTCTGTCGCCCGTGTTCGAGTATGCTCCGGCCGCTCTCACTGTCGTCACGGTCATCGGCGGCATCACGGCCTTCTTCGCCGCGACAATCGGCCTGGTGCAGAACGACATCAAACGCGTGATCGCCTACTCGACCTGCTCGCAACTCGGTTACATGTTCGTGGGTCTCGGCGTGGGCGCATACAGCGCCGGCGTGTTCCACCTGTTTACGCACGCCTTCTTCAAGGCCCTGCTGTTCCTGGGCGCCGGCTCGGTCATCCATGCCATGCACCACGAGCAGGACATTCGCCACATGGGTGCCCTGCGCCGGTACATTCCGCTGACCACGGCCATGATGGCCATCGGTACGCTGGCGCTCACCGGATTCCCGTTCACGGCCGGCTACTACTCGAAGGACGCAATCATCGAGGCAGCCTACGCGGCCCATACCTCGGCAGGCTCCTTCGCCTTCCTGGCTACGGTCGTCGCCGCCTTCATGACCTCCTTCTATTCCTGGCGTCTGTTCTTCCTCACCTTCGAAGGCACCGCCCGGTGGGGGCATGGCCACCACGTCCATCATGCTCACGCACCGCATGACCATGAGGGCGGAGAGCACGACGACCATAGCCGCGACGTCGAGGCAGCACATCATGCTCAGCATGAACACGGTCATCATGGGGATCACACTCCTCATGAGAGCCCGCTCGTGATGCTCGTTCCGCTGATCGTGCTCGCCATCGGGGCGGTTCTCGCCGGCATCGTCTTCCATGGGGCTTTCATCGGCGAGGGCTACCAGGAGTTCTGGAAGGGTGCCCTGTTCACCCGTCCGGAGAACCACATCCTGGAGGAGATGCATCATCTCCCGGGCTGGGTGCCGCTGCTGCCGACCATCATGATGATCCTCGGCTTCCTGTTGGCCGTCTACATGTACATCATCGATGCCAAGCAACCGGCGAAGCTCGCGGCCGATCACCCGATCCTGTACCGCTTCCTGCTGAACAAGTGGTACTTCGACGAGCTGTACGATGCGATCTTCGTTCGTCCCGCCATGGTCATCGGGCGCTTCTTCTGGCGTACGGGCGACCAGCGGATCATCGACGGGCTCGGGCCCGACGGTATCTCCGCCCGCGTTCTCGATGTGACCCGTGGTGTGGTTCGGGTTCAGACGGGCTACGTCTATCATTACGCCTTCGCCATGCTGATCGGCGTTGCGGCTCTCGTGACCTTCTATCTCTTCAGGGGAGCCCAATAATGCTCGGCTTCGGCATCCTCTCCGGCCTTCTCATCCTGCCGCTCGTCGGAGCGGCCTTCATCCTGACCCTGCGTGGTGACAGCGAGGCCGCTCGCTCGAACGCCCGCTGGGCCGCCCTTGCCACCACGATCGCGACGTTCCTCCTGTCGCTCGTGGCATGGGCTCGTTTCGACGTTGCGTCGGCCTCGTTCCAGCTCGTGGAAAGCCATTCGTGGCTCACGGAGACGATCCGCTTCAAGCTCGGCGTCGACGGCTTCTCGATGCCGCTCGTCCTGCTCACCACGTTCCTAATGCCCTTCTGCATCCTGGCGTCGTGGGAATCGATCGAGAATCGGGTGAAGGAGTACTTCGTCGCCTTCCTGGTCCTCGAGACCACGATGATCGGCGTATTCTGCGCCCTCGATCTCGTGTTGTTCTATCTGTTCTTCGAGGCGGGCCTCATCCCGATGTTCCTTATCATCGGCATCTGGGGCGGCAAGCGGCGCATTTATGCAAGCTTCAAGTTCTTCCTCTACACGCTGCTCGGCTCCGTCCTGATGCTTCTGGCCATCATGGCCATGTACTGGACCGCCGGCACGACCGATATCCCGACCCTGCTTGCCTACAAGTTCGCGCCGAACCTGCAAATCTGGTTGTGGCTTGCCTTCTTCGCGTCCTTCGCGGTGAAGATGCCCATGTGGCCGGTTCACACCTGGCTGCCGGACGCGCACGTGGAGGCGCCGACGGCAGGCTCCGTGATCCTGGCAGGCGTACTCCTGAAAATGGGCGGTTACGGCTTCATCCGAGTGTCGCTGCCCATGTTCCCCGATGCGTCGCTCTATTTTGCGCCGCTGGTCTACGCACTCTCGGTCATCGCGATCATCTACACCTCGCTGGTCGCGCTGATGCAGGAGGACATCAAGAAGCTCATCGCGTATTCCTCGGTGGCCCATATGGGTTTCGTCACCATGGGCCTGTTCAGCATGAACGAGCAGGGCATCCAGGGTGCGATGTTCACCATGATCTCCCACGGCCTGATCTCCGGCGCACTCTTCCTGAGCGTAGGCGTGATCTACGACCGGATGCACACCCGCGAGATCAAGGCCTATGGCGGTCTCGTGAACCGGATGCCCCTCTATGCGGTGGTGTTCCTCATCCTGACGATGGCCAACGTGGCCCTCCCGGGTACCTCCGGCTTCATCGGCGAGTTCCTGACCCTGATGGGAGCCTTCCGCTCCAACACTTGGGTGGCGTTCTTTGCCGCGACCGGCGTGATCCTCTCCGCGGCCTACGCGCTCTGGCTGTACCGGCGCGTGGTCTACGGAGAACTCGACAAGCCGGCCCTCCAGGGCATCAAGGATCTGAACCGTCGCGAGATCATCACCTTCGCGCCGCTCATCCTACTCATCATCTATTACGGCGTGCAGCCCGGTCCGATCCTCGACGCTTTCGCGGCGCCGACGGATGCGCTCATGAACAGCGTCCAGGCTGCCCTCGCCACCGTGAAAACGGCCGCTGTCGCCGCACACTGAGGTCACGATGAACCCCGCCCTCACCATTCCCGCTTTCGGTCCGATGCTGCCAGAGATTCTCATGGCGGTCGGAGTGCTCGCCCTGGTCCTGTTCGGTGCTTTCCGCGGCGAGCGCCCGGGCTACGGCATGAGCATCGTTGCGCTGGCCCTTCTTGCGGTCACCTTCGTGGCTGTCCTGATGCTCCCGTCGGAGCGGGTCGAGACCATGGCCGGCTCCTTCGTCGTCGACGGCTTCGCCAAGTTCATGAAGGCGCTGACGCTTCTGGCCTCCGCCGGCGGAATCATCCTCTCTCTGGACTACATGAACCGCGAGGGGATCTACCGCTTCGAGTATCCGATCCTGATCGTGCTCTCGACCATTGGCATGATGATGGTGATCTCGGCCAACGACTTGATCGCCCTTTATCTCGGTCTGGAACTCCTCAGTCTGTCGTCCTACGTGATTGCGGCCTTCGACCGCGATAATGGCCGCTCGACCGAGGCCGGCCTGAAATACTTCGTGCTCGGCGCGCTCTCCTCGGGCATGCTGCTTTACGGCGCGTCGCTGGTCTACGGCTTCACCGGCAGCGTGTCCTTCCCGGTCATCGCCACAGTTCTGCAGGGCAATGTGGGCATCGGCGCCATCGTCGGCCTCGTCTTCGTCTCTGCCGGCATCGCCTTCAAGATCTCGGCCGTGCCGTTCCATATGTGGACGCCGGACGTGTACGAGGGATCGCCGACCCCCGTGACGGCCTTCTTTGCCGCCGCCCCCAAGATGGCCGGCATGGCCATGGCGACTCGCGTCTTCATCGATGCGTTCCCGGGCATTCTGATCCAGTGGCAGCAGATCATCGTCTTCATCTCGATTGCCTCGATGGTGCTCGGCTCCTTCGCGGCGATCGGCCAGCGCAACCTGAAGCGCCTGATGGCCTATTCGTCCATCGGCAACGTCGGCTACGCCCTGATCGGTCTTGCTGCCGGGACGCCCGATGGCATCCAGGGCGTTGCGATCTACATGGCGATCTATCTGGCCATGACGCTGGGCTCCTTCGCGATCATCCTCGCGATGCGCCGCGGCAATGTGATGTTCGAGTCGATCGACGATCTTTCCGGCCTCTCGCGCACCCATCCTGCACTGGCGTTCTGCCTGGCAATGATGATGTTCTCGCTGGCCGGCATTCCGCCCCTGGCAGGCTTCTTCGCCAAGTTCTACGTCTTCGCCGCAGCCATCCAGGCCAACCTCGTAACGCTCGCCGTGATCGGCGTCGTGACGAGCGTGATCGGCGCGTACTATTACCTGCGCATCGTCAAGGTCATGTATTTCGACGCTCCAGTCGAGCGGTTCGAGCGCATGTCGCCGGGCGTAAGCTTCGTCCTCGTGGTGTCCAGCGCCGTGGTGCTGCTGTTCTGGCTGGTGCCGGCTCCCATCGTCAATGCGGCGGGCGCCGCAGCGCGTTCCCTGTTCTGATCGTGCATCTGTCGCCTGAGGCCGAGGCCGCCGGCTACCGGATTCTCTCGCTTGAGGCGACGGACTCGACGAATGACAACGCCCTCCAGGCTGCCCGGTCCGGTGATCCGGGCCAGCTCTGGATCACCGCTGCCGAACAGCTCGCGGGGAGGGGGCGGCATGGCCGGCAATGGTCGTCGCCCCGCGGCAACCTCTATGCCAGTCTGCTCCTGATCGATCCGTGCGACATGCCGTCCGCACCGCAGCTCGGCTTCGTGGCCGGGCTCGCATTGCACGAGGCCGTCGAGTCGGTCACGGGCATCGGTGCACCGCGCCTCACACTGAAGTGGCCGAACGATCTCCTGCTCGATGGCGCCAAGGTATCCGGCCTGCTGCTCGAAGGTCATCGTCTGCAGCCTGGCGGCTCCTTTGCCATCGTGATCGGCTTCGGGGTGAATGTGGCTGTTGCGCCGACCGGCACCCCGTACCCCGCTACGGCATTGCGGACCGTCAAGCCTGAGCTGGATAGGACCGAAGTGCTGCGGTCTCTGTCCTCCGCTTTCGCCCGGACCTTCTCCGCGTGGCGCATGTCAGCCAGGAAGAATGCATCGGATCCCTTCGGCGCCATCCGGCGACTGTGGCTGGAACGCGCGGCCGGGCTCGGTCGGGAAGTGACACTTCGGCTGCCGTCGGGCGAGAAGAGGGGCGTCTTCGAAGGGCTCGACCGGTTTGGGCGCCTGCAGCTGAAAAGCCGCGACGGAATGGAACCCATCGATGCAGGCGACCTTTATTTTCCCAATTTGCTGCACGATATAGCCCAGCCTGAAACTGACTCGGAAAGGTCTTGAACTGAATGGCTTCCCACCAGGACGAATTGGTCTTTCTTCCCCTCGGAGGACTCGGCGAAATCGGCATGAATGCTGCCCTCTACGGCTTCGGCTCCGAGGAGGACAGGCAGTGGATTCTGGTCGATTGCGGCATGGGATTCGGCGGCGAGGAGAACCTGCCTGGCATCGACGTCGTCTATCCGGATCTGCGCTTCATCGAGGAGGAGCGTCACAACCTTTTAGGCATTTTCATCACCCATGCCCACGAAGACCACATCGGCGCCCTCGTCGAAATGTGGCCGCGCCTGAACGTACCAGTGTACGCCACGAAATTTGCTATTGGCCTGTTGGAAACCCGTCGCCTGTCGGAGGCTGATGCCCCGAAAGTGGATCTTCGGGAGATCGTGCCCGGTCAGCGCCTCAAGCTCGGCCCGTTCGACATCGAGTATGTGCCGGTCGCACACTCGATCCCAGAATCCAATGCTCTGGCAATCCGAACTCCTCATGGGCTCGTGGTGCACACGGGCGACTGGAAGCTCGACAACACGCCTTACCTCGGCAGTCTGACGTCGGAAGAAGCCTTCCGCGCCCTGGGCGACGAGGGGGTCCTGGCGCTGATCTGCGATTCGACCAACGTGGTCCGCGAGGGCACAAGCCCGAGCGAATCCGATGTCTCCAAGAACCTCGCGCAGCTCATCAGGGATGCGCCTCACCGCGTGGCGGTCACCACCTTTGCCTCCAACGTCGCGCGCATCCGCTCCGTGGCGGAAGCGGCCCGGGAGTGCGGCCGTGAGGTTGTCGTCGTTGGCCGAGCCATGGACCGGGTCGTCGAAGTGGCGAAAGAATGCGGTTATCTCGACGGTTTGCCCGAATTCCGTTCCACGGAAAACTTCGGATACATACCACGGGACAAGATCGTTGCGATCCTGACAGGTTCGCAGGGAGAACCCCGGGCGGCTCTCGCCCGTATCGCCCAGGACGAGCACCCAGACATCGCTCTCTCCGCCGGGGACAGGGTCATCTTTTCGTCCCGCGCCATTCCCGGCAACGAGAAGGATGTGGGCTCGATCATCAACAGCCTGATCGAGCAGGGCATCGAGGTCATCACTGACCGTACGGAGCTGGTCCATGTGTCCGGCCATCCTCGACGGGGCGAGTTAGCCCAAATGTACCAATGGACCCGGCCGCGCATTGCCATCCCTGCGCACGGCGAGCCATTGCACCTGAGCGAGCACGCGAAATTTGCACGGGCCCAGGGCGTACCCGAGGTTGTTCGGGCAAAGAACGGAACCCTCGTCCGCCTCGCACCCGGCCCCGCTGAGATCGTTGACAATGTTCCGACGGGCCGTCTCTATCGCGACGGCAACATTGTCATCGGACCCGGTGAGCGAGCTCTTCCGGAGCGCCGGAAGCTCGCCTTCGCGGGTATCGTCACCGTAGCAATCGCCATTGATGACCGGGGCGAACTGGTCGGCGATCCCGTGATCGATGCCATGGGCCTGCCGGACAAGAACCGGCAGGGTCGGGACCTGACGGACATCATCGCGGACACTGTGGCCGATCTGCTCGACGGCCTTTCAAAAGCCAAGCGGCGGGACCCCGAGGCCGTCGAGAATGCCGTCCACCGTGCGGTCCGTGCCGCCGTGAACCAGGAATGGGGCAAGAAGCCTGCCTGCCACGTGCTGGTCATCGAGGCGTAAGATCTGGAAGGGAGAATGTGCCGATGATCGGGCGTCTCAATCATGTTGCCATCGCGGTGCGCGACATCGCGGCTGCTTCGGAGGTCTACCGTAAGACCCTTGGAGCGGAAGTCTCCGAACCTGAATCGCTCGAACAGCATGGGGTGACGGTTGTTTTCATCACCCTGCCCAATGCGAAGATCGAACTCCTGGAGCCCCTGGGTGAAGAATCGCCCATTGCCCGGTTCCTCGAGAAGAACCCAGACGGCGGCATGCACCATATCTGCTACGAGGTTGATGACATCAGTGCGGCGAGGGATCGGCTTGTGAATTCCGGGGCAAGGGTGCTGGGCTCTGGGGAGCCGAAGATCGGAGCGCACGGAAAACCGGTGCTTTTCCTTCATCCTAAGGATTTCAACGGCACACTCATCGAACTTGAGCAGGCCTGAGGACAAGCTGTTGATAAGCTTTGTAAAATCGCTGGCGGATTCGCTCTGGTCCACGATCGCGGTCATCTTAGTCGTGTCGGGTCTTGCCATCGCGACGGCAGTTAACGGTTTTGGCCTTCGGGTGAGCGGAGGCTTGGCGCTTTACTTCGTGATTTGGTGGATCCTGCTCTTTGCCGTCCTGCCCTTCGGGGTCCGGAGCCAGGTGGAAAGCGGGGAGGTTGTCCAGGGCAGCGAGCCTGGTGCTCCGGCATTTCCTGCCCTGCGAGAGAAGGCGATCTGGACGACGCTTGTTGCGTCCATCGTCCTCGTCGTTGTCGCGGCGGTATTTCCTCTGGCCGGGCTCTAATCACAAGAAGAAGGGGAAAGCAAAAAAGAAAAGCAAGGCTTTCGCCTTGCCTGAACTGCCTTTTGGCAATTTTTGATCCCTGGCTTTCTCAGGCCAGCGCCTCATGGCGCCTGGGGACTTCGTTCCTCCCGAAACTCGGACCGTAGCCTCTGACCTTGGAAGGTCCAAGACGTTAGGGTTTTGTTTATAGTCACCTCGCCAAGCGGTGTCACCTTTTATAGGCACTTCCTGATGCATTTTTTGGCATTTCTTGTATTGATCTTTGGTCTAATCCATCTCGCCGCAGGCCCGACAAGGCGATGACAGCTTGTCTTTTACCCGGGCCCTGTGTTGTGTGCTGGAAACGAGTCGCTAGATTTTTCCTGTTCTGACCGAGAGCTAAAGGCGTCCCATGCGTTTGAGCCGCTACTTCCTTCCCATTCTCCGCGAGACGCCGAAAGAGGCGGAGATCGTCTCCCACCGCCTCATGCTGCGTGCCGGCATGATCCGCCAGGAGGCCGCTGGAATTTATGCCTGGCTGCCGCTCGGCTTGAAGGTCCTCAACAAGGTCAATGCCATCGTCCGCGAGGAGCAGAACCGCTCCGGCGCAATCGAGCTCCTCATGCCGACGATCCAGTCAGCCGATCTCTGGCGCGAATCCGGGCGCTATGATGCCTATGGCAAGGAGATGCTGCGCATTCAGGATCGCCATGAGCGCGAGATGCTGTTCGGTCCGACCAACGAGGAGATGATCACGGAAATCTTCCGGGGCTATGTGCGCTCCTACAAGGATCTGCCGCTGAATCTCTATCATATTCAATGGAAGTTCCGCGACGAGGTCCGGCCACGCTTCGGCGTCATGCGCTCGCGCGAGTTCCTGATGAAGGACGCCTATTCCTTCGATCTGGATCAGACTGGTGCGGTCCATTCCTACAACAAGATGTTCGTGGCCTATCTCCGGACCTTCGCCCGCATGGACCTGAAGGCGATCCCGATGCGCGCCGATACGGGTCCGATCGGAGGCAACCTCAGCCACGAGTTCATCATCCTGGCCTCGACCGGCGAGAGCGAGGTCTTCTGTCACGCGGATTATCTGGACTTCGACATTCCGCCAGCCAACACCGACTTCGACGACATTTCCGGACTCCAGAGCACGGTCGACAAGTGGACATCGCTCTACGCCGCCACGTCCGAAATGCATGATGCTGCTGCGTTCGATGCCGTTCCGCAGGACAAGAAGATGTCGGCCCGCGGCATCGAAGTCGGTCACATCTTCTATTTCGGTACCAAGTATTCCGAACCCATGGGCGCGAAGGTCATGGGGCCGGACGGGCAGGAGAAGCCGGTCCATATGGGCTCGTACGGCATCGGTCCCAGCCGTCTGATCGCTGCTATCATTGAGGCGAGCCATGACGAGAACGGCATTATCTGGCCGGAGGCCGTTGCTCCCTTCGAAGTGGCGATCCTGAATCTGAAGGCTGGTGACGCTGCGACGGATGCTGCATCTGAGCGTCTCTATCGCGAACTGGCAGCCGCGGGACGCGACGTTCTTTACGACGACCGTGATGAGCGCCCTGGCGGGAAGTTCGCAACCGCAGACCTCATCGGCGTTCCGTGGCAGATTTTGATCGGACCGAAAGGTCTTGCCGAGGGCAGGGTGGAGTTGAAGCATCGTGCCACGGGAGAGCGCGAGCATCTCGCGCTTGATGATGTGATCGCCCGCCTCACAGCACGTAAATAAGCGGTCATGGCCCAGGAACGAAACGGCAAGACGGCGCCAGCTGGGACGAAGCCATTCTCGCTCTTCGAGTGGATGCTCGCCGGGCGCTACCTGCGCACGCGGCGGAGGGAAGGCTTCGTTTCGGTTATTGCCGGTTTCTCCTTCCTCGGCATCATGCTTGGCGTCGCCACGCTGATCGTGGTGCTATCGGTCATGAACGGCTTCCGCAAGGAACTGCTCGACAAGATCGTCGGCATCAACGGCCATATCTTCGTGGCACCGCTTGAGAGCCCGCTGACCGACTACCCCGAGGTCGCAGCCCGCATTGCCGCGGTGCCGGGCGTCAAGCGCGCCATCCCCCTCGTGGAGGGACAAGCCTTCGGCTCCTCGCAGTACAACGGCAGCGGCGTTCTCGTGCGCGGCATCCGCCCGGAGGATCTGCGCAAGATCGAGCATATTGCCGGCAACCTGCGGCAGGGGACGCTCGAGAACTTCGAGGATGGCGAGGGGGTCGCCATCGGGCGTCGCCTTGCCGATGCGCTTTCGCTTCAGGCCGGCGATACCTTCACGCTCATCACGCCTCGCGGCGCCTCGACGCCTTTCGGGACGGCTCCTCGCGTCAAAGGCTATCCGGTCAAGGCGATCTTCGAGATCGGCATGTCGGAGTTCGACTCGACCTTCGTGTTCATGCCTCTGACCGAGGCGCAGAATTACTTCAACCGCCAGAACGACGTACAGCTTATCGAAGTCTATCTCGATAATGCCGACAGGGTGGACGAGGCTCGCGCCGCCATTGACGAGGCAGCGGGACGGCCGGTCCTGATGACCGACTGGCGCCAGCGCAACCGGACCTTCTTCGGTGCTCTCCAGGTTGAACGGAACGTGATGTTCCTGATCCTCACGCTCATCGTGCTGGTGGCGGCGCTCAACATCATCTCCGGTCTGATCATGCTCGTGAAGGACAAGTCGGAGGACATCGCGATCCTGCGCACGATGGGAGCAACCCGAGGTGCCGTCATGCGGGTCTTCCTCATCACGGGCGCCTCGATCGGCATCGTGGGCACGATCGCCGGCTTCGGCCTAGGGTTGCTGCTCGCGCTTAATGTCGAGACGATCCGCGACGTCATCTCGCGGCTGACGAACACCAATCTTTTCCCGGCGGAGCTGTACTTCCTGAGCCGTCTGCCCGCGGAAGTGAATCCGACCGAAGTGGCCACCATCCTCATCATGGCCATGGTGCTATCGCTTCTCGCGACCCTATACCCCTCCTGGCAGGCCGCGAAGCTCGATCCAGTCGAAGCGCTGCGTTACGGTTGAGAATGTCGCCAGCCCAGTCCCAACCCGCCCTGTATCTCTCAAAGGTCGAGCGCCGCTACCCTCAGGGGGACAGCTTTCTCGAAGTGCTGCGCGGTGCGGACCTCGCGATCTGGCCGGGTGAGATCGTAGCCCTCATCGCGCCGTCCGGCACCGGCAAGTCGACCCTGCTCCACCTGGCGGGCTTGCTGGAAAAGCCCGATGGCGGGGAAGTCTTCGTCGGCTCGAAGCCGACCGCAGCCATGAACGATCAGGAGCGCACGCGCATCAGGCGCGAGGAACTCGGCTTCGTCTACCAATTCCACCATCTCCTGCCGGAATTTTCGGCGCTTGAGAACGTGGTCATCCCGCAACTCATCCGCGGCCTGTCGAAGGCGGAAGCCCAGGATCGCGGGACCCAACTGCTGACGTTCCTTGGCCTGGGCAAGCGCCTCGATCATCGTCCCGGCGAGTTGTCCGGCGGCGAGCAGCAGCGTGTCGCCATTGCCCGAGCGGTCGCCAATGCCCCACGTCTGCTCCTAGCCGATGAACCGACCGGCAACCTCGATCCCAACACGGCGGATCGCGTCTTCCAGACGCTCGTCGCCATCGTCCGCGCCTCGAAGCTCGCGGCCCTGATCGCGACGCACAACATGGATCTTGCGGCCCGCATGGACCGACGCGTGACGATCCGCGACGGCCTGATCGTCCAACTGCCCTGAGACCCCACGCCTCTGATTTGAGCAGCAGATCAACCCACCTCCCTGGGGGTGAACCGCGTGATCGTGCGTCTTAACGGTTTGTTGACTCCGTCCCCAGCCTGGACTCTGCACATGCTTTACACAGAACATCCAATGAACAAAGATGAACATATTGGGAACACGGAGATCAAACCATGCTTCGCTTCATCATCGAGACCACCGCCGAAATCGCTTCTCTCGCTATGTTTGGATCGGCCGTGGCAATCTGGGCTCTGGTCCTTTCTCCCATCGCTTGATACCGGGATCCACAACAACCCACCGGGATTCACAGGAACATACTCCTTGAGGCCGGAGGTCAGGCTTCCTTAGCAAAGAATCGTGTCACTATGCGTGCCGTTCGATGAGTAGAGTTTTATGGCGCGCATTCTCCACGATATCGGTTTCGTCCACCTGCATGTCCATTCCTCGTACTCGTTGCTTGAGGGGGCTCTGAAGGTCGCACAACTGGCAAAACTCGCCGCCGCCGATAAGCAGCCGGCCCTCGCGCTTACCGACACCAACAATCTCTTCGGCGCCCTCGAGTTCTCGGAAAAACTCGCTGGTTCCGGCATCCAGCCCATCGCGGGCGTTCAGCTTTCCGTCTGCTTCGAGGAGCCGGACCCGGTGGCCCGCGTGGTGCCGCAGCCGTCCAATATTGTGCTTCTGGCGCAGAATGAGGAAGGTTATCGGAACCTCATGCGCCTCGTGAGCCATGCCTATTTCGGCGTGCCGTTAGGCGAGGATCCGCGGGTGATGGCGCCCGTGCTATTGGCGCATAGCGAGGGGCTGATCGCCCTGACCGGCGGCTTCTCGGGTCCCCTCGATTGCGCTTTGCGCAACGGCGCGCGTCAGGACCTCGCGCAGGCGCGGCTCGACATTCTCAAGAGTGCCTTCGGTCACCAGCTCTATGTGGAGATCCAGCGCCACGGCCTCGAGGATGAGCGCCTGATCGAAGGTGAACTCATCGCACTGGCAGACCGCAATGGACTGCCAATCGTTGCGGCGAACGAACCCTTCTTCTCGTCGGCTAAGGATTACGAGGCGCATGACGCGCTTCTCGCCATCGCCGAAGGCCAGATCGTCTCCAACCCCGATCGCCGCCGCCTCTCGCCGGAGCATCATTTCAAGACCCGCCAGCAGATGATGGAGCTGTTCGCTGACCTGCCGGATGCGCTGCAGGCCAGCGTCGAGATCGCCATGCGGTGCGCGACCCGCGTGAGGACCCGCAAGCCGATCCTCCCGAATTTCGGTACTGGCCCCGAAGCTGCGACCCTTGATGAAGGCGAGGAAC
>JAESFT010000684.1_pt1 | contig 15506 bp, 5 predicted proteins | sample 9269451 | NCBI WGS metagenome assembly JAESFT01 (sample SAMN14502557, study PRJNA617106) | algae metagenome | isolation source: Scytonema hyalinum WJT4-NPBG1 and co-occurring heterotrophs from well... | place: USA: Mojave Desert, Joshua Tree National Park, California | collected 2006-05-25
GCCACACGGCGGCCATCGACTTCGAGAAAGGCGCCGCCGCAGGTGGCAAAGCTGAAGCGCGCCACCTGGTCGCGCGGACTGTCGATGGTCGTTCGCGCCCAGCACTCGACGCGCGTGGCCCGGAACCAGAAGCCCGAGAGATCCACGCGGGGCGAACCGAAAGGCAGCCACACGCGCGTCGGCTCGAAGAGGATGACCGGATTCGGGGTCCTGCCACGGTATTCTTCGATGAAGTCCGTGCGGCAGGCATATTGGTGCGGGATGAAGTTGCGGTCCTTCGTCAGAAAGAAGAAGGCATCCATCTTCCCTTCCATCGTGCGGTCGGGAACGTCGTAGCGTTCCTCGTACACGTCGCCGAGCTGCCAATGCCCGACTGCTTGGCCGGCTGTCAGGGGATGGGTCAGATACATCGTTCTTGCCATCATCCGCACCGCAGACCGTTGACCGGCATCGAGCCGAGATCCGTGCTGTCGTGATGACTGCCGGCCGTGCTCCAGGTGAAACTATCAAGCCTGTGCCCGCGAGGCCGCCCGAGCCGGCGGCCCTGCGGACGCGTTCGAATGTCGGAGAAGATGCGGTCGCTCGGGATCCCGCCAAGACTCGACCCGACGCATCGGCCGTCCTGGCGCGCGGCCTTCACCCCACTGCGACCAGCCTGGCGCGTGAGACGCCCTCTTTCTCTCATATGCGCTGCCTCCCCGGGCATCTGCTTTAGTTGAGAGGATTTTTCATGAGCGGCAGAGATTGCGCAACATGAAAATTTTTTGCAGCATCTCCAGCATGTCCAAGAAATCCCCCTCCCCTCCGAAGGCCCCGGGGCGTACGCGCCTGAGCGACATTGCCCTGGCCTGCGATGTCTCCATCAGCACCGTGTCGCGGGCCCTGACCGGCCAGAAGGGCGTTCGGGACGACATCCGTCAAAGGATCTTCGATGCGGCCAGGAGAGCCCATTATCCGTTGCCGAACAGGGTGCAGGGGGCACGTCTTGCGGTCTTTGCCAGCAAGGCTGCCATGACGGACTACAGACGTGTCCAGTTCACCTGGCATGTGCTGGAGGGATTGAAGGCTGCCGCGACCTCGAAGGAGATCGAAGTGTCCCTGGTGCCTCTCCCCGACGGGGACGAGAGTCAGGCCCCGCTCCGGGATGTTCTCGACAGCCAGAGCATCATGGGCGTCCTCCTGCTGACGATCGACGACATGCAGGTGATGAATCGCATTCTGGAGAGCGGAAAGCCCGCTGTTCTGATCAACAGCGACGATCCTCTCATGCGCATCTCGAGTGTGAGCCCCTGCAACCGTTCCGCCTCGCGCATGGCATGCGATTATCTGATCAGCCTGGGGCACGAGCGCATCGGCTTCGTCCTGCGGCCCGGCCGTCCCACCATTCGGCGGCGGCTGGAAGGCTGGCGCGATGCCCTCGCCGAGCATGGACTGCCATGCTCCGACGATGATGTGATCAATGTCGAGGACTGGACGCCCGAATGCGCCGAGCGCGCCATCGGCGAACGCCTCGACAGGGGCACTCTCGATGTGACCGCGCTCTTATGCGCTGCCGACAGCCTCGCGCTTGGAGCTCTGTCGGCCTTGACGGCTCGCCAGATTGCCTGTCCGGACGATATCTCGATCATGGGCATCGACAATCTGCCGATCTCGGACCTCCTCACGCCGCGCCTGACCACCATGCACATTCCAGCCCGTGAGCTCGGCGAAACGGCCGTCGACATGCTGATCGAACTCTCGACGCGGGGCCAGCGGGTCGTCCGGCGAACGGAACTCGCCTGCCGCCTGGTCGTGCGGGATTCGACGGCCTCGGCGGTGCGTGCAGTCGCCTGATCCGGCGCGCGAGGATCGCCGCGCTGCTCACGCCTCTGTCCCGCCCCCGTCCCAATGGGTTGAACGAGGACGCCCGGCCTTCTTTGCCGCCGGACCTGACCTTCCGGTAAGGACTGGTCAGATGAAGAACAGCTCCTTGTGGGTGAATTTCTTCATGGCGTCCTTGTCGAAGGTCGCGATCACGATCGCGGCCTTGGAGCCGCTGCCGTCGGCATCATAAGACAGGGTGTACGTCTTCGCGTTGAGAACGAAGAAGTCATCCTTGTCCTTCGCCTTCGAACCGATCGTGAAGAATTTCTTCGCCAGAGCCGCAGGCTTTGCCTCGGCCCCCTTGCCGATAGCCTTGTAGAGGACCTTGTTCGGCTTCAGCAGGGCGTTTTCCAGGACGATCCGATCCTCTGCCGCACTGTAAGCCATGACCTTGTCGGCATTCGCAGTCGCGATGCGACTGTCGAAGACGAAGGTGTCGTTCCCGGCATCTCCTCGCAACGTATCCCTGCCCATGCCGCCGGCAAGCCTGTCGTTGCCGACACCGCCGAAGAGAGTGTCATTACCGAGCAGACCGGTCATCACATCGTCCCCGCCCTCGCCGGACAGCATGTTGATGCCGTTGTTGCCGGAGATCGCATTCGCGGTGCCGCTTCCGGTGAGATTGATGGCGCTCGTTCCCGCCTTCGCAATCAGGACCTCCACTTCCGCCGCGGCGCCGAGGGCGAAGCTCTCCGATGCCGTCACCGTATCGGTCCCCTGCCCCGCGAGCTCAGTCACGAGGTCGAGCCCGTCCACGACATAGGTGTCGTTGCCGACACCGCCGCGCAGATCGTCCTTTCCGGCGCCCCCGTCGATCACGTCATCGCCCTTCCAATCAGTGATCGTGTCGTCCCCGGCGCCGCCGAGCAGATGGTCCGCGCCTTCGCCGCCGTCGAGCTGATCGCGGCCCGCACCGCCATCCAGGGTGTTGGCCCCGGTATTGCCGTATAGGGTGTTGTCGAGCTCGTTGCCGGTGCCGATGAAACTCCCGGTTCCCTCGAAGGCGAGGTATTCCAGATTGGCGCCGAGCGTGTAATGGGACGATGCGAGAACCCGATCGAATCCAGCGCCGGAATCGACGATCACGTCGCCGGCATGGTCGACCCAATAGAGGTCGCTGCCTGCTCCGCCCTCCATGCGATCCGCCCCGACGCCGCCTTGGAGGGAATCGTCTCCGATATCGCCTACGAGGCTGTCGGTCCCGCTGCCGCCACGGATGAAATTGTTGAGCGCGTTGCCGGTGCCGGTGAAACTGCCCGTGCCGGTGAAGGTGAGATCCTCGACATTGCTCCCGAGCGTATAGGCATTGAAGCCGACCTGGACCGTATCCCGTCCCTCGTCCGCCTCCTCGTTGATGGTGTCGCCGGCGTCGATAAAGTAGGTATCGTTGCCCCTGCCGCCTGCCATCGTGTCGTTGCCGCCGCGACCATCGAGCGTATTGCTCCCGTCGTTGCCGATGATCGTATTGGCGAGGTCATTTCCCGTGGCGATGAAATTGCCGGTGCCAAGCAGCGCAAGATACTCGACATTGAGACCTTGCATGCTCAATTTGAAGTTGGCGTACGAGTAGATTTTTGTCATAGCCCTGATTGGCTTGCTCGCCGACGGAATCAAGATCGATGTCGACATAATAGACGTCGTCTCCTTCCCCGCCGATCAAGGCGTCGGCTCCGCCGCCGCCGTCGAGCGTGTCGTCGCCCTTACCACCGTCGAGACCGTCGTTGCCTCCGCTTCCGGTCAGGCGGTTGGCGAGATCGTTGCCGGTCGCCGCTGCTCCCGTGGTCAGGATGATGTTCTCGATCTGCGTCTCGGCAATCGAATAATTTATGTCGGCGTTGACGATGACGGTGTCGTTGCCTTCATCGGCGGCTTCGTCGATGATCTCGTCGCCATCGACGATATAGGTGTCGTCGCCGATTCCGCCGTCGAATTGGTCCGTCCCCTCGCCGCCCTCGAGGGTATCGTTCCCATCGCCACCGATCAGGTTGTCGTCCCCCAAGCCGCCGACGAGACTGTCGTGGCCGTTTCGTCCGTCGAGAATGTTGTCGCCGTCATTGCCGAGAATCGTGTTGTCGAGGGCGTTGCCGAGGCCGTCGACATCAGCCGTGCCCTCCAGAATCAGGTTCTCGATATCGGGAAAGTGCGCGAGATCGATCGTCGAAGAGCAGACGATGGTGTCGTCGCCGCCGCCCTCCACGGCATCTTCTTCCTCAATCACGTTGCCGCTACCGGAGAAATAGTAGACATCGTCGCCACGGCCGCCCTGGAAGGTATCGGCACCGGCGCTGCCGCCGATCAGAGTGTCATTGCCCTCGCCGCCGCTCAGGAAATTGTCGTTCTCGTTGCCTTCCAGAACATTGTCGAGATCGTTGCCGATGCCGTGCGTCGCGCTTCCGGTCAGGACCAGCTTTTCGATATTGGCTTCCAGCACATTGGAAACGGACGAAATGACGGTGTCGAAACCAGAGCCCTCGCCCGCACCCTCGATGACGACGTCCACGTCGTCGTCAATGACATAGGTGTCGTCACCTCGGCCTCCATGGAGGGTATCGGTACCGTCACCGCCGAGCAGCGCGTCGTCGCCGTCGCCACCGCTCAGAACATTGTCACTCTCGTTCCCGACCAGAACATTGTCGAGATCGTTACCGGTGCCACGCACTGCGCTTCCGGTGAGGACCAGCTTTTCGACATTGGCTTCCAGGGTGTAAGAAAAACTCGCAATCACCGTATCGAAACCGGAGGTCTGGCCCGCATCCTCGAAGACCCGGTCCGCCGTGTTGTCGATGGAATAAGTGTCATCTCCCAGCCCGCCGCGAAGCGTATCGGCGCCTGCGCCGCCATCCAGGGAGTTTTCACCCGCATTGCCGGTGATCTGGTTGTCCCGGTCGTTTCCGATCACACTGGCATCGCCATCCTGCGCCGTCAGGGCGAAATGCACGTCCCCTTGCGCGAGGGTATAGGTGTTCGAAACCGGTTCGTGGACGGCCATGTGAAGGGCTCCTTACAATATTATCTCATTTCATATTCTGCCACAGGGACAGGAACAAGCGGAAAGATGCGTGGCGCGACGGCGGGATCGGAGGAGCCACGACATCCCAAGTCTCGAAAGAGGCGTTGCCAGGTACGACGTTGCCCCTTCGAAGGGGCGGGTGTCCTTCGGATGCAAGCCGCCAGACTGTCAGGTGCCCTTTTCACATCGACGGGCCGCTATGGCCGTACCAAACGGCGCAGGGTCGATGCGCTTGGATTCCCAGACAGCCCCAGCTGCGCTGGCCTTGCTCTCCTGGCGTCGGCGCCTTGAGAATCTACAAGCGCGAAAGAGGCGGCCTTCTTCAGGGAAGAACCCATTCCGCAGGAGCGTGGTCGCAGCCTGCGTGTCGCGTTGCCGTCGCCAAAGAAAAAGTCCCGGCGGTATGGACCGCCGGGACTTGCCCTCGGAAGGCTTCTCACCCGTCAGATGATCTTGAAGTCGTCGATGGTGAGCTTGAGGTTCTTCCTGATCGAGGCGATCTCGACGGCCGCACCCTTACCGCTGCCATCGGCATCGTAGTAAAGAATGCCCTTCTTGTTGTTGTAGATGATGAAGTCGTCGCGGTCCTTGGCCTTCGATCCGATGACGAGATTCACCGCGTTCAGGGCTGCAGGCAATGCCTCCGAACCGGCATTTCCGAGCTTCTTGAAGACCTTGTTCTCGAGCCAGATCGTGTCGTCCAGGACGTTGAAGTCCATGATCTTGTCGAGATTGGCCGCCTTGCTCGGCTTCTTGTTGAAGACAAAGGTATCCTTGCCCAAACCGCCATAGAGCTTGTCGATGCCGGCCTCGCCGTAGAGGAGGTCGTCACCGGCATCGCCTTTCAGGATGTCGTTGCCGTTGCCGCCGTACAGCATGTCGTTGTCCAAGCCGCCATAGGCTTTGTCGTTGCCGGCATCACCCTTCACGAGATCCTTGCCGGCCTCGCCCTTCAGCGTGTCGTTGCCATTGCCGCCATACAGGCTGTCTATGCCGTCGCCGCCCAAGACGGAGTCGTTGCCGCTCTCGCCATAGAGCTTGTCGTCGCCGGCAAGGCCCTTAATGGTGTCCTTGACGTTCCCGGTGCCGCCCCTGAGGATGTCGTCCTGCGGGCCGCCATTCAGCTTGTCACTTTTCTTCGTGCCACGCTTGATGATGGTGGTCTGATCCTCCACGTTGATCGTGAAGACCTTCTCCATCGTGCCGCCCCGGCCGTCGCTCACCTCGACCTTGACCTGATGCGACGCGGCCTCCTCGAAGTTGACGCCGGGGCCCGCGAGCACGAGCTTGTTGTTCACGATCGCGAAACGGCCGCCCGCATTGTCGAGGAGCTTGTAGGTGAGCGCATCCCCGTTCACGTCCGTCGCCGCGAGCGTGCCGATCTCCTGACCCGCGAGGCTGTACTCCTTGACGGAGTTGGCGCTCAGGGCAAGGCCGGTCGGGGCGCTGTTGGTGCCAAGCGAGGTGACCTTGATGTTTGTATTCGTCACTGTCGGCGCGTCCTGGTGATCGTCCTGCACCGAAATGGTGAAGGAGGTCACCTCGCTGGCGGCCGAGCCCGGCCGGTCGCGAGGATCGTATTGCAGCGCCCGGATCTTTACCTGGGCGTCGGTCGCCGACCCGTGGAAGGTATAGGTCTTCGCATTTTCGTTGCGAACGAAGCCGTTCAGGTTCTTGAGATCACCCTTGGCGAAGTCGTCGAGGCTGATCGTCACGGTGACCATATCGCCGGCATTGGTTTCGCCGATGGACACGTCCTTGAACGGATTGACGAGGTTGGTGTTCTCGCTGTGCAGGATCGTCGGGTTGTAGGCGGCCGCGACGAGGGTGGGCGCCCGGTTCTCGACCACGGACTTCACGCGGATCGTGTTGTTCGTCACCGCCGGGTTGACGTTGTCCGACACCGAGATGGTGAAGGTGGTATCCTCGGCCGCATCGACCTCTCCGTTGGGGCGAGCGGTCGGTTTGAAGACCAGGGCCTTGATGGCCGTTTGAGCATCGGCCGCCGTGCCCTGGAACTTGTAGGCCTGGTCGATTGCACTCCAGGCAAAGCCATTCCCCGTCAGCGTGCCCTCGGCATTGTTGTCGAGGCTGACCAGCACGGTCACATTGCCGTCATCCGTGATGGTGACGTTGCTGAACGGCGTGGCCGTACCCGTGTCCTTGATCGTCTCAACTGTGGTGGGCGTGGCCGGAACGCCACCGAGCTGCGGTGGGGTGTTCTGATCGTCTGCCGTGTCGTTGGTGACGTAGATCTTCACGTCCGTGGCGGTCGACGCGTTGCCGGCCGGGTCCTTGGCCACCACTTTGACAGTGTAGTACTTGCCCGTGCCATCGCTGCTCAGGCCGGCCGCCTCGTAGTCGAGCGTCTTGCCGGTGGCGAGCGTGAGCTTGCCGTCGGCCGAGAGCGCAAACAGGCTGTTCGGGTTGCCGTTCGCGGCGAACTCGTAGGTGACCGCCAGCCCTTCCGGATCGGTCGAGCCCGCCAGCTGCACGAGCGTGTTCGTGGAGGCGGTGTTCTCCTTCAGCGTTCCCGAGCCGCCCGTCGGCGCATTCGGCGGCAGGTTCTGCGGATTTTCGTTGACGACATCCTTCAGATAGACAGTGAAATTGGCCTGCTGCAAGACGCCTTCAGCACCTGTACGGGTATCGAGCGAGTCCCGGAACCAGAAAGTTATGCCAACAAACTCATTGCCGACTGTGGGATCTTCATAATCAAAATTGGAAGGCCCACCCAAAGCGACGAGATACCAAACTCCACCTTCCTGGATAACAGTAAACCGCCCACCGAAATCGGCCTGAACCTGGATTCTATAAGATCCGGACGGAGGAGCCCTTTGGGCATCAAAGCCCTCGATGCGAGCAAGCTTTGTATTATGGGCGATGTTCTCGTCAAGAGTGACGATCGAGCCATCGGTGACTTCCGCGTGATAGGCGTCATTCTCCGGAATGTCGGCGATTGTGAGCTGGATCCCCATGAAAAATTCCCCTTCGTTTATCCTGTTTCGCTCCCGTGCTTTCTGGCAGCATCGGAAAGGATTTCCTAAACGTTATATTATGTCTTTAAACGGGCTGTAAAGCCCCCTGTCCTTCGAGTGGGGGGCCTTACAGCCCCCCACTTGAGCTAGATGACATGGAAGTAATCGGCAGTCAGGGCTGGCTTGGTAGTGGTGGGGGTTCCAATCTTGGCGATCAGGAAGGAAGCAAAACCCCCTGCGCTACCATCCCTATCGTACCAGACCTCCCCGCTCGCTTGGTCGTAAACGATCCGATGGTTTTCCTGCATGGTCGCCAAAGTCCCCGCATGGAAGGCACTGGCTTTTAGGACTCCATTGTCCAATTGTGCAGCCGTGATACCCAAGAAACGGGTCCCGAGCAGCTCGAACCGATCACCCTGCACACCGTTGGCCGGATCTTTCAGATCGAATTGGACGATGGTGTCTACGTTCGAGACTACGACTTGAGCCGTGAACCGGAAGGCATCGTCTCCAGCACCACCGTTCAAGCGGTCCGCACCAGCGCCACCGTTGAGAGTATCGTTGCCGATTTGACCGTTGAGCGTATCGTTCCCGGATCCACCCCTGAGATGATCGTTGATGCCGAGTCCCTGAACGGGGTCCGTGAGGCCGTTCGCCGTTTCTCTCCCGAGATTGAGGATCGTTATGGTCTGAGTGAACCGCACAGGCCCGTTGGTTCCATCGGATACCTCGACGACGACATCGAAGGTTGGAGCGAGCTCACTGTCGATCATCGTCTGATCCCTAACGAGCAGGAAACCTCCTGCCGTCAGCTCGACGCGTCCACCCGCATCGTCTACCAGTGACCACGTCAGCTGATCGGCATCGGTTGCCGTGAACTGGCCAATGATATTCCCCCGCGCCAAGTTCTCGACAACAAGCGGATCTGAGAACTGGATGTTCGTCGGAGCCGTGTTGCCGTTCGCCGGCAGCGACGTCACCTTCACCGTCTGGGCCACCGCGGGGTGGTTGCCGTCCTGGATGCTGAGGGTGATGTCCGTCTCCTGGTTGGCGGCACTCGGGTCGAAGGTGAAGCTCTTCAAGAGGTTCTCGAGCTCGGTCGCCGTGCCGGAGAAGATGTAGGTTCGCATCCCTTCCGTCACCGACCAGGTGTTGCCGGCGCCGAGGAGATCGCCGTGGCCCTCGGCGAAGGAGATGATCACCGTCAGCTTATCGTCCACATCCTCGTCGTTGATATCGATCCCGCCGAACACGGCCACCGGCACGTTCTCCGGCGTTTCGAGATTGCCGAGGCCCGTGACCGTCGGCTCATGGGTGTCATTGTCGGTCCCATTGGTCGTCTTCACCGTCACGGCGCCCGTCACGGGTCCGTGGTTGTCGTCCTGCACCGTGATGGTGAAGATCGTTTCCACCAGGCCGTTCTGCGCGAGGTTGTCCTTAGGATCGAACGTGACCCTGCGCAGCATCGCGTCGAGCTGATCGGCCTTGCCGGTGAAGGTGTAGGTGATCGTCTCGCCCGACGTGGACACCAGGGCCGTGACGCCTGACGGGAGGGCCAGTGCGCCGTCGGTGGCCCGGAAGGAGATCGACACGGTGAGGGTGTCGTTCTCCTTGTCCGACAGGTCGATGCCGCGCAGCAGGAAGACGGCGAGGCCGTTGTCCTGGGCATTCGTGATCTCCGTGCCGGGAGCGAATTTGAGAACCGGAGCCTCTTCGTTGCTGTCGTCCCCGGGCTCCGTGTGCACGGTCACCTCGCCGGTGACGGGCTCGTGATCCGGATCCTCGTCCTGCACCGAGATTTCGAAGACCGTATCGAAGAAGCCGTTCGCCGGAGCGGAGTCGTTGTCCGGATCGAAGCTGAGCGCCCTCAGGATCGCCTCGAGTTCGTCCGCCTTGCCGGTCCAGGTATAGAACTTGAAGCCGTTAGCCTCGCCGCTGTTGGCCGGGGGATGGTTCGGGTCGATGTTCAGCACGCCCGGCGTCGTCGCCAGGAACCGAACCGTCACCGTCAGATCGTCGTTCTCGTGGTCGGAGAGGTCGACGCCCCGGAAGAGATACACGGCCAGGCCATTGTCCTTGGCGTTCGTGACCTCGGTTCCCTCCGCAATCGTGAGGACCGGGAGCTGGTTGTAGCCATGGTGCGGCGGCAGGCCAGGGAGCACTTCGAACTCCTCGATGCCCTGGATCCGGTAGTAGGCCTTGGCGGATTCGATGGCAGCGTTAACCTCGTCGGGATTGCCGTAGAGCAGCTCGAAGAGACCGCGGTACAGGATGGCCTTGTCCGCCATGCCGTTGGTCGTGGTGTCGTCGTCGAGGACTACCTCGCCGTCGATCTGGTCGCTCTCCTCGTTGGAGCGGGCCACATGGACGATGTGATACACGTCGTTGCCGGAACCGCCGTTGAGCGTGTGCTGGAGGTACCTGCCCGAGAGGCTGCCGTCCAGGGTGTCCTGGCCGCCGCCGCCCATGATGGTGCTGGAATAGGCATTGCCGATGAGGTGCACGCCGTTGACGACGCCGTCGCCGACCTTCAGGGTCTCGACCCTGGTCGTCTGGCCGAGGTGATATGCGGTGCCGAACACTTCGACGGTGTCGAGGCCTTGCTCGGCGCCTTCGACCACCACGTCGTTGGCGCTGTGAACGCGGTAGGTATCGTTGTCGGCGCCGCCCTCGAGCCGGTCCGCCGCGCCGGCGGCGCCGTCGAGGGTGTCGTCGCCCGCGCCGCCCACCAGGGTGTTGGCATTGACATTGCCGATGATGAGATTGCCGAGACCGTTGCCCGTGAGGGTCACCGACGCGTCGGTCTCGCTCGCATCGAGGTTCTCGAGATTGGCCCCGAGGGTGTAGCCCGTGAACTCGGTGCCGGCGCCGTCGTCAGCAAGTTCGACCAGCTTCACCGTGTCGATGCCGTCGGCGTTGCCGTTGGTCTCCTCGATCGCGACGCCGAGCTCGGCCCTGTACCTGATCACATAGGTGTCGTCGCCCGCGCCGCCCCGGAGCACGTCCTGATTGGGGCTGGAGGGGTCTTGATCGACGCCCCAGAGCGTGTCGTCGCCGATGCCGCCGATAAGCGTGTTGGCATATTCACTGCCGGTCAGGCTGACCCCGAAGGTCACCTCGCTCGCGACCTGCATCGTCTCGATTTCGTCATCGACACCCAGCGCATAGCCGTTGATGTGCACATAGACGATGTCGTTGCCGTCGCCGGCGGGTTCATTGATGAACTCGTTCCCGGTCCAGATGTGATAGATGTCGTCCTTGTCGTTGGTCTGCCCGGTGGCACGCGAGGTCACGTAGGCGCTTTCCTCGTCCATTTCGTCCTGGGAATCCACCACGAAGACCTTGAACTCGGTCGTGACATTCTCCTTCGTCGTATCACCGGCATCCTGCGGCCGATCCGTCGGGTTGAACTGAAGGTTCTGCAGGATCCTGTTGATCTGATCTTCCGTGCCCTTGATCGACAGCACGTGGTCTCCGACCGTGTAGGTCCACTGCAGGCCGGCATTCGCCGGGTCGTTCAGGTCAGGCACGTTCTGGAACTTGCCCGCTCCGGGAGTCCAGATGACGGACACGGTCAGGATCTCGTCCTCAGCATCCTCGAACGAGAAGAATTTGAACGGAGCGACGGTCTTGTTGTCGTCGACCTCGAACGCTTTCGATCCGACGATGATCCGAGGTGGTTGGTTCATGGTGTCCTCCGGCACGACATTGACCGTCAGCGTCTTGTCGAGGAAGCCGCCGTGAGCGTCCCAGACGCGGACGGTCACGTGGTGCTCGGTTCCTTCGTCCACATCGAGGCTCTCGCCTTCCTTGAGCCTCAGTTCGTTGCCCACCACCTTGAATTTGTTGGTGGCATCGTCCCTCAGCTCGTAGCGCAGCTTTCCGAGATCGTGCGCGTCGGCATCCTGGCCCATAAGGACGCCGACCAGCACGCCGGACCGGTGCTCGCGCACCGTCGCCTCGTCCCCCCCGGTGATGAAGGTCAGGCCCGTCGGATCGTTGTTCGGATCCTCGTTGGTGACATCCTCGATGTTGATCCTGAAGGTCTGCTCGTAGTAGTCGCCTTCCGGATCGGTCACCCGCAGCGTGATCTCGTAGTACTTGTGACCGTCGACCAGCTTCTCGTAGTCGAACGCCGCGCCATCCTTCAGCTTGAGCATGGTGCCGACCACCTCGAAATAGCCGAGGGAGTCGCCGCCGGGCGCGATCGAGTATTCCAGGTCGGTGACGGCGTTGTCGTTATCGACGCCGAACAGGGCGCCGATGTCGATGCCGCGCTGGTTCTCGTCGATCGTCGTCTCGCGCGTATGGGTGTCCGCGAAGTAAAGGTCCGTCGGCGCCTGATTGTTGGAGTTGTGCGGCAGGACGTTGATCGTGAACTCCTGATCCCGGTAGCCGCCATGGCCGTCAGAGACCCGCACCAGGACCTTATGGACGGGAACCGTCAGGTCCAGGGACTCGCCGTCCTTGAGCTTGAGCACGTTGTCCTCGATCTCGAACTTGCCGCTGACATCTTCCCGCAGGAAGTAGGTCAGGCGGCCGGCATCGTGCGCGTCCTCGTCCTTGCCGAGCAGGGTGCCGATGATCGCGCCTTCGATATGCTCGATCACGCCGGCCGTAACCTGATCATTGTCGAAGGTCAGGCTGTAAGGATCATGGTTCAGAGGGTCGTTGACGTTGTCCACGTTGATCGTGAAATCCTGCTCGTCATACGCGCCCTGCGGGTCCTCCACCCGGATCTTGACCGTGTAGCTGGCCTGCCTCTCGTAATCGAGCGCCACCCCGTCCCTCAGCTTGAGCCGGTACTCGCCCGTCGTCACGTCCCGAACGATTTCGAAATGGCCGCTCGGGTCGTTGACGATCTTGTATGTCAGGGTCTCGACCGCATTGTCGTCGTCCAGGGCCTTGAGCTTGCCGAGGGATGCGCCGCGCACGTTCTCCACCACGAGCACCTCGACCGTGCCGTTGTCGAACGCGAGGTCGTGGGGCGCCTGGTTGCCGGTATTGACGTTGTTGACGCGGATCGTGACCTCGACCGGCGTCTCGCCGCCATTCCCGTCCAACGCGACGATCGTGTACAGGAAGTCGCGGTAGGACTGATTGTTGGGGACCTGGATCAGGCTCGGATCGGCGACGATGATGCGGCCCTCGGCGATGGCGAAGGCGCCGCCCTCGCTGATCGTGCTGGTGCTGCCGTCCTGATGCTTGAACAGGTAGGTGACCGTGTCGCCATCCTCGTCCTCGGCGCTCAGCACGCCAACCTCGGCGAATTGCTGCGCCGTCTCGAGGATGGTGTTGTTCGACAGGGCGACGTCGGTCGGCTTGTCGTTGGCGTCGGTGACCTCCACGACGATCTTGACGGGAGCCGACGTGTCCTGGCCGTCCGTCGCCACGATCCAGAGCTCGTACCAGCGGTTGCCGGCGCCGTCGTCGTGGAGATACGGATCCTGGCCGAAGGCCTCGTAGTTGATGACCGCGTCGGGATGCACCTTGATGTTGCCGCTCGCGTCGATCACGAACCGGCCGCCCGCATCGGCGCCCGGGATGTCGGATGCGAAGACGAAGCTCACCGCGTCGCCGTCCGGATCGTCCGACGGGAGGATCCGCCCGACGACCGTGTTGTCGTTGGGATTCTCGGCCACGGTGGCCTCGCCGTCGAGCACGGGCGCGCTCGGCGCATCGTTGGCGTTGGTGACGATGACCTTGATGCGCGTGACGTCGGATTCCTTGCCCGCATCGCGCTCGTAGGCCTGCACCTCGACGTAGATGTAGTGGTTGCCCTCCTCATCCACGTCGAGCGACTCGTAGTCGAGTTCCTCGGTGAGCGTGATCTCGCCGCTTTCCTCGTCGATGTCGAAACTGTCGTCGCCGCTCACGATGCGATAGCGGAGCGGGCCGCCATTGTTGTCGTCCAGAGACTTCACCTTGCCGATGAAGCCGGTGGTGTTCTCGGCGATCACCGGCGGTTCCGACTCAAGCGCCGGCGCGCCCGGCCGGTGGTTCTCGACCGGATGGACCAGGATGGTGATCGGCTGGGGCGTGGTGTAGGTCTCGCCGTATCCACCCCTATCGATCACGCGCACGAAGAACTGATATTCGTGCGGTTCTTCGTCGTCGGCGACGTCCGGAATGATGCCGTTGCCGCGCCTGATCACGCCCGTGTCCGGGTCGATCATGAACATGGCCTGATCGTCGAGGACGTTGCCCTGCAGATCGAGGAGCTGGAAGAGGAACACCGTGTCGCCCGCGTCGGGATCGGTCACGACCGGCGGGATGCTGATCGGCGTATTCGGCAGCGCATCCTCGTCCACCTCGAGCGTGCCGCTATAGGTGATGCTGGTCGGGGCTTCGTTCGTATCCTGGACATAGACCCAGACCTCGTGCGGGTCCGACGTGATGGTGGTCTCACTCTCCGTCGCCCGCACCACCACGCGCAGGAAGGCCTGCCCGCTGTTGTCGTATTCGAACGTGGTGGTCTCGTAGTCGATCGGGGCTTTCAGGAAGATGTTGCCGTCTTCGTCGATGTCGAACTTGTCCGCGTGGCTGAGGAGCTCGTAGCCGATGTCGCCGCCATTGCCGTCGTCGGTTGCCTTCACATGCGCGATGATACCCGAGGAGATCTCATTGATCGTAACAGCCGTGTCGCTGTCGTCCGTGAATTCCGGCGCCTCGTCGACGGATCCGCCTCCGACAACCCTGACATCCTCGATGTTGGCGAGCTTGCGGGCGTCGAAGTTCCTCACATAGATGAAGGCCGTATCCCAGCCTTCAGTCTCGCCGTTGTACTCCTGCGGAATGTCATCCAGGCTGTCGATATGGTAGGTGTCGTTGCCGAGTTTGCCCCGCATTGTGTCGGCGCCGCCGCCGCCACTGATCTCGTTTTTACCGCTGTTTCCGATGATGAGGTTGGCACTCGCGTTGCCGGTCAGCTTGACATCGGCAAAACCATCTTCGGCCGTCAGGTTCTCCACGTAGACGGAGCCGCCCTTGCTGAGGTCCCAGTCGACGGAGGTGTAAATCGTGTCCACGCCGACAGCGGCAACCTCCACGATCACGTCGGCAGTATTGTCGACATGGTATTCGTCGTTGCCCGCGCCGCCGGCCATGGTGTCGGCGCCCTCGCCGCCCTTGAGGGTGTCGTTACCAAGGTCCGAGCCGCCGACAAGGCTGTCGTTGCCCGCGCCACCCTCCAGAGAATCGTCGTTCTGGCCGCCATCGAGGGTGTCGGCATCGGCACCGCCGAACAGCTTGTCACTGCCGACGCCGCCTCGCAGATGGTCGAGACCGGCTTCCCCATGCAGCACGTCATCGTTCTGGCCGCCGTCGAGGATGTCGTCCCCCCCTCCACCCAGAAGGATATCGTTCTCCGTTTCGCCCCAGAGCTCGTCGTTCCCCAATCCGCCCATCAGTAGATCGTCGCCGATCCAGCCATAGAGCTTGTCGTGCTCGTTGCCGCCGTCGAGGGTGTCCTTGCCGTCCCCACCATAGAGCGCATCGTCCTCGTCGCCGCCGGCGATGCTGTCGTCGCCGCCTTCGCCGTTGACGAAATCGTTGCCACCTCGGGCGTCGATTGTGTCGCCTCCGGCCCCGGCCAAGATACTGTTCGAGTTGCCGTTGCCGATGATTTTATCGCCTCTGCCGGTGGTCGGATCACT
>JAESFT010000685.1_pt1 | contig 15438 bp, 11 predicted proteins | sample 9269451 | NCBI WGS metagenome assembly JAESFT01 (sample SAMN14502557, study PRJNA617106) | algae metagenome | isolation source: Scytonema hyalinum WJT4-NPBG1 and co-occurring heterotrophs from well... | place: USA: Mojave Desert, Joshua Tree National Park, California | collected 2006-05-25
GGTAATTTTCTCCTCATACTCATCTTTGATTCCCCCTGTCAACCCCCACAACTACCCTCACCGCCACCATTCTTATCCTGCCTGTTTTACAGCAATGTTAAGAAAGATCCGGGTAATGCATAGCCTTTTAGGAGAGGGAAGCGGAAAAACTTTTTTTGTTGGAAGGGGCTAAGGTAAGAGCCTCTCTCCTATAAGGACAGAGGAATGGAAGGGAGGTCACAAATGTAGTTCATTTACCTAAAAACCGCTATATATACATTCACCTTGCAAAGGCACGGCTAACAAAATACTCTAATGATGGTCATTTTTGATACTGCTTGGTCTATGTTGGTGACTGGAAAAAATCAGACATAGGCTATAATTCCGTTATTTTAATTCCGTTATTTGATTGGTATACACTTCAACTTCTGTACCAGCCCGCAAGTGCCAAATGTTACTTTTCATCATCTCCTGGGTGGCTTGTTGGTTGCGCTGGTTAAGCTGAGGTACGATCACCTTCGTAGCGCCTTCTAAAACTGCAGCCGGGATGTTTCTTTGTTGTCGGTTTTCGTTAAGATAGTAACAGTCACGATCAGTAGTATTACTAGTATCGTCACATATCCTTCTAAGTCTTGTCTCAGGACGGTTAAGTATCTCTCCTACTTGACCCGCACCCCCCAACAGACCCGAAAATGCATCATTGCCTGCTATCTTTCCGGATTTATCAGGATATTTTCTGGCAAGTAACGGTCTTCCTCCAGGTCTGCGGATTTTCATTGCACCCGGAGGTAGGCGAATTTCTGTGATAGTGCCGTTATTTTGGAAATTCACTGAAACTACAGAGAGATCTACCCATCCGCTTTCGTTAATTTGCTTAATTTGAGTCACTAATTCAGTATTTTTAGGAAGTGCGATCGCCCCATCTACTGATTTCAATGGTTCCCTCAAACGCACGACAAATTGACTGTCATTTTTATTATTATTGTTATTATTACTACTACTACTACTACTACTACTATTAGTCCCTGGTCTATTTGCTTCTCCAGATATATCAGCTGCTAGAACGGCTTTAGCTTTGGTTCCTATTGCAATTGATTTACCACCATACTGTTTTGTCTGGTTTGAGGCTAGTGATTGTTGCTGAGGATTAGTTGGTGTGTTTGTTCTATTTGGCACAGTCTGTCTAGCCCTGGGATTCAGTTCAGAAGCTAAAGGAGCTGGAGGAGAACTTGCTACCTGTGGTACGGTTGGTGTTGGAGTTATTGATCTATTTGTTGATAGAGCTTCTCCTACATCTGATGGCATTGGGATTGGGGCGAGTTCTGGTACAGAGGACAGCTCAAATGTTGCGCTTGGAGTAGCAGTGACTGTTGGTTGAGGAGTCGGAGTCGGAGTAGCCCGAGGAGGCTGAGGAGACTGAGTAGGAGTAGGTCGCGCCTGCGCTACAGCTTGAGGAACTCTGACGATTCGTTCCACAACACGAGGTACGTAAACAGTTCGTGCTGGAGTAGGTACCCTTTGTACCACCACGCGTGTTACTGGTTGTGGCTGAGATCTTGTTCGTGTTGGGGTTGGCGTCGCCCTTGGAGGGCGTACAGTTCTCAACTGTAGTTGCGCTTCTTTCACAGCCTTTGCTTGTTCAGCTAATGCCAGTTTTGTTTTTAGGATCTCAATTTCTTGTTCCGGTTTTAATTGTTCTGTTTTGTTCGATTCATTAGTATTCTGGGTTATCGTCGGCGAAATTTTTCGCGGCTGTTGGTTATTTCCACTCATTAATTGAGAGAGAAAAATACCAGCTATCAGAACCCCAAACAGGGTAGCACCACCCACCACAGCTACCTTGGCAAAAGGATTAGATGAGAATCGTTGTTGTGTGCGAAGTGAGGATGGATGAGACGGTGGTACTTCGTCATTACTACTAGCATTACTACTAGCAGTCTCAGAAGCACTGCTTTCTTCTTTGGATGCGGGAATTTCTTCTTCTAAACCAACCAAATTTGCCATCCGCTGATGCCAATCTGATGATTGTTCTTCTTGCTGTTGACGGAATTTTAATTCAGCGTCTGAATTTTCATAATTGGAGGAATTGTTAGAGGGTTTCTTAGGGCTTGGTAGTTGAGTCATTTTTGTACTTCCATCATTTTGTTAGCACATGTTTTATCTTGGATATCACAAATATTGGAAATTTCTAGCCTCGCTTCGTTGAGGCTGTAAATTGCAGAGTCTATAGGATTCTGTGCATTTGGTATGGTAATAGCTTGTGTATCTAATGCTCGAATAAATATTTTTTTATTAAAAGGAATTGCTTCCCCATTTTTGTTATTATAACCTGCGAAAATCAACCGATTAGCAGCTATGTCTACTTGCCATTGACCATCCGCTATTTTCTCTGGCTGAGAAATACTGCGAACTAATAATACACTTTCTGCTCCCACAGGATTAACCAAAACATTTTTAGGAATTGCCTGAGTAATCTCTGCTTGAATTTTTCGCCTAATATCACCTGCTAGAAGTTCTGAAGTCGCTTGCGAAACTGTTTGTGGTGGTTGTTTATCTGACCAAGTAAACATCATGGTCATTGTTTCACCAACGAAACGCCGAATTGTTTCTGGATTGCGTTCTAAATTTTCTTGGGAATCTACTGTTATGGCACGACCATCAACAAGTTGCACTAAACTTTGTGGTAAATTACCACTCAGCCTTTTCAACAGAGAACTATGAAACATCAGCAACAATATGGTAAACACATGCAAGCCAAATGTTGCTACAACGAATATGGAAAGAATATTAGTTTTCTTGTTGTTTTGATTAAATAACATTATTATGTCCTATCTTGTAAAGCTGCTAGAATTGGGAAGGTCGCTACAACGTTTTAACCGACCTTCGGGCGAAGAATCATAGGGATTGGTTAGACATAAATCGCTGACTTCGTAAATTTCTAGCTTTTGGTCACGGACACTATAAATAGCTTTTTGTACTGGACTAATACTGTTTGCTAGGGGATGCTCAAAAGAATCTACTGCCCGTACTAAAAAATCTTTATTAAAAGGAGTTAATAACTTTTTATTATCACTACGTCTCACCTGTACGATATTAGCAACCATACCAACTCGCCACTGACCAGGCGCGATTTTTTCAGGAGGATAAACCCGCTGGATAGCTAACTGCGCTGTTAACGCTTGGTTCTTGTTTTTAGAAAAAACTTCTGGCGGCGTCATATCAGCAATGAGTGCCAATAAACCTTGGCGAAAATCTTCTGAAAGTCCAAAACTTGCTACCCAACTACTTGTAGAAACTCTTTTTGTGAGATTTTGTGACGTACTAATAAGTATTCCTGCATCAGCTTTGGGGTTAGTCACGTCTTCAACCGTTGCAGCTGGAAGTCTTCCAGACCAGTCGAACATAGCAGCCATTGTTTTACTAACGAATTGGCGAATAGCTTCAGGTTCTCGTTCAAGAGTGTTGGTTTGAGGTACTGTTTTACCATCAATAACTTGCACGAACGTAAGGGGTTTTCTTTGACTAACTTCGTAAATACGCAACCCTTGAAATAATAAAAAAATGACGGTCACAAAATGCAAACCAAAAGTAAAAACAGTAAATATCGTTAAAAGATTGACTGCTGATTTTCTTTCTTGTAATAGCTTGGTCATACTTCTAGTCACCTCCGGGTTATTTTATTCTTCCTCTCTTCGTCAAGAACTCAAGTTCCACAAATTATAGCTTACAGCGCTTTTCAAATAATTTAGAACACAAATCGTAGGGTGGAGAGAAGTCCTGCAGGCGGGTTTCCCGCCGTAGGGAACTTCGGGGTATTGCCCATAAAAGCCTATGGATGGACATTTGAGATCTTGGTAGGCAATGCCCACCTTACAGAAAACCGCTGTAAATCGGTTTTAAGCGACTATAATTCTGAGCCTCAGTCCGTTTTAAGTAGGAAGGTGTAAATACACGAAAGTTCGTAGTAAGGGCTTCAGCCCTTAAAATTATTGCTTTGAGCGCTAAAGCGCTTACTACGAAGCAAAAGTGCATTTTATGTTTAATTTCACCCACTGACTTAACAGACTTCGGCTATTCTTACTTTTCACTCTTATGTGGAAAACCTCGCTTCCATTCCTCTCTCCTACAAGGAGAGAGGCTCTTACCTTAGCCCCTTCCCTACTAGGGAACTCGGGGCCCCCACGGAGTGGGGATTAGGGTCAGGGGGCTAGGGGGTTAGGTTTTTCGTGGATTTTTCCACATGGCGTGAAAAGTCAGCGGCTATTAGGCTTTTTGCACTCGTATGATTTAAAGATAGACATAAGCACAGATGAACACAGATTAACATAGATAAGTTATCTGTGTGCATCTGTGTCCATCTGTGGTTTTATTTTCATAAATTTGACTTTTACAAGAAATTTATTAGCCCTACAATTTCTTCCAAAGTGTCGCCCATAAAATGAAATCGCCCTACAATTCACCTCCTGAGATTTTAAACTTTTGTAGAGACGCACCATCCGAGAGTTCTACAGACATCTAAACTCTTTCCTGCACCCACACAGCAGTATTGCTAATAGCATTAAAAACTGCAAATCCTCCAGCAGCAGCCAAACCTAAAGACATAATCGGTGCTAAAATTCCTAACAAAATCATAAACCACATTAAGTCTGGATCAGCATCAAGATTTTGCGCTGGACCATTCACAATCACAGCGGCTGATACTGCAGCAACAATATTGAAAGAAATCTTGGCAATACCAATAGCCAATAATCCAGTCAACCATGCAAAAATCGGTTTCCCAGCGACAGGGAGCAAAGACCCTCCTACCGCTAAAGGTCCTAAAGCTGCTATCAGTAGCATTGTCACTTCTATTAAATTTTGAAAAGCCGATTGTGAAGAAACTAAAATATTTTTGATAATAGTTTGGGTTGTGGAACCCAGCAAAGAGTTAAAAGCTAATTCCGCTGGATTACCACTAATAGTGAGTATTTGGTTGACTTTGAGATCAAGTCTGTCTATCCAAGGTTGTCCACCGTAAGAACCTCTGTATTGCCCTAAGAGAGTGTCAACTTTTTGCTTTGCTTGAATGAAACAATCAAGTTGTTGTTGACCTGTGAGGGACTGACAAGGACGCAGTAAACCACCAACAACATCTTCAGCAATACTCATATTCAGTGCTTGCTGATAAGTTTGATTAACATCGGCTGTTTCTACAACTTGTTGATTGATTGTGTTGACAAAATCTCGTAATCCCAAAGTTAAATTAGATAGTACAGTGCCGTTACCTGGATTGGCTAATAACAACACCACTACGAAGGGCCAAATCAAAGCAGATATGGGACGAGAATATTCATTATCAAGCACATCTCTTAGCCACTGCGCCATGAAAAAAAGCAAGGTTCCTACGGCAAAGAAAATACCCAGCTTTGTAAGCGCACCGTATAAATTAGTGTTAGTGTTATTTTGCAACAAATCTATCCACTGCTGATCCCAGCCATCAGCAATGGTTTGTGCAGTCTGGACACCATTGGTTAAAACATCATTGGTGCCAATTTGAGCAAAAATATTGAAACCAGAAAGCCACATTTTTCTACCATTAATTTATTTTTATTACTCTCCTGGCTCTAGCACAGGAGGAGGACTATTTTCTGAGTCAGGAGGGTTATTTTCCAAATCAGGAGGGCTGCTTTCCACAGAAGGAGGGGGACTTTCCAAGGAAGGAGAGGCACTGCTTTTCCTAAACAAATCTGTTTGAGAAGTGACTCGCAAAAGCCGTGCGACTTCTGCTGATGTGTCTACTCTTCTGGCACGATTTACCTCATTCATTTGCTGGGAGATGTCTGCCAAATTCAAGTTGGAATATTGTATATCATTACGCAATTGAATTGTATTTCCCAGTGTCTCCCCCATTATCCTGGTTTGCTCTCTTTGAATATTGATATTTTGTAATTCCAACTCTGATAACCCCTCCCAAGTTTGCTTCATTATCTTGGCTAGCACCCGTTGACTTTGCAAAGAGGATAGAGCGGATATAAGACTTGAGTCTGATGGTATTTTACTCTCGACTTTTTGTATTAATTCGTCAAAAATATTGTCGGGAACAAGAGTTTCAATCTCTGTTTGTTTTTCCTGCTTCTTTGTTGCAGCGTCCTGAGCAGATTTATTGCTATCCTGAACAGCTTTCTCTGTATCCTCAAACTTAGTTTTTAAGCGAGTTTGTCCATCTCTACCGAGAAGACCCTCAACTGAACTACGGGTAATATAGCGGTTGATTTCATTACTTACCCCTGCGCTGTATACCGCTGGATTACTCTCAAATTTATCTGAGACAGGGTATTGATTAATCTGGTCTCGCACAGACTTAGCAGCATCATTAGGATTAGGAATATTCAGATCGCCTGATGAATTTGTAATTGCTGATTGTGTCTGCAATTCAACAGGGCTGAAACTATCAGAAATATTGTTGGTAATATAATTTCTAAAATCACTTGTGTAAAATTGAAAGTCAGTCCAAACAGTTCCCAATTCTGCTATGGCTGGCAAGGTTCCTAAAAATGCCACAGCAAAAAAAGAAGTCATGATGATTTGAGATTTGCCAAATTTACGCATAATATCAGCTTCGGTTGATGACTTACTATTTCCTCGGAACCCCACCCCGCCTACGGCACCCCTCCCCGCTTGCGGTCCGGGGACGTGAAGCGTAGCTTTACGGGGGTGGGGTTCTTTGCCTCGTTCCCAGCCTCAGGCTGGGAATGCCTACTGGGAGGCAGAGCCTCCCTTAACAGCGGCAGAGCCGCCCCCACCGCATTTCCAGGTTCTACCTGGAAACGAGATTATTAATTTACGAGGCTTGAAAATCCTATTTTTACATGGCTCCTCCCTCTCCTTATAGGAGAGGGAGGCTGGGAGGGAGAGGTTAGAGGTGGGGTCTTGGTATATTATTATCAATTTCTCTAAAATGGTTGTGATAATTTTTTTGGAATTTTACCTCCTTGCTTTAATGTCCACGAATTGAGCCTATCAATTGACGCGCAAAATGAGCAACTGCCTCAAATTTATCGCCATATTGCTGCATTGCTTGATTTCGTGCAGCTTGTTCATCAGGGTTGTTCGCAACGACGGCTAACTGTTCGTAACCTGGATAGTAACGGCAGTAGGTAAAAACGCCGTTGTCATCAAGTAGCCATTGGCTGTAAATGTCTTCTTTACGCGGGAAAAAGCTTTCTGATGCATTGCGAGCGATAATTTCGCGGGGATATTTCAAGATTTCCACAAAACTATCAACCGCAACCGGTTGAATGCGCCCGATTAATCTTGTTGATAAGTTTTGCAAAATCTTAGATGAGGCTCTGGATTTGGCAATGGTATCGGGGTCTTGCGCTGATAAGATAACTCTTACGCCTGCTTTAGCTCCGTTCGCGCAAAGTCTACCCACCAAATCAGAAATTTGGTCGAATTCAAACAGAATTGGTGCTTCATCGATAAAGAATATAGAAGCGGGACTACTCAAAGCACGTCGCAGTGCTGCGGAGTATGCACTCAAGGACAGTAGCGCCGCATCTTCGCTATCTGATAAGTTTCTGAGTGCAAAAACCAAAAGTTGAGCGTCAGTCGGAAAGCTTGAAGGTGCAGAAACAGCTTGCCCTACACGGCTTTCCAGCCAGAAGCGCAAACGCAGATTTATAATTTCGAGTGCATCATCAATTCTGTCACCTGCGCTATACAAGTTCAGCTGCTCTCGCGAACAGAAGTGAAGAAAATCTCTTAAAGTCGGGGTTTTTTGCCACGCTTGGGTACCAAATCCTCCTTCTATAGCTGCTTTGTATCGCTTTTGAATCCCCTCGTCAGCAAAGAAGGCATTCAAAGCCAAGTTGACAACGGAACGCACGGTTTGCGTCAGCAGTTGATTGCCGCTTGAGGAACCGAGTACCATTGTCATCAAGGCAGACTCCAGAAATGCGACGTAATCTTGCAAGCGTTCGCGCTGTTCTTCTACACTTAAAGAACGCAAGTCTGGCTGTTCAAATAAATTATTTGATTGTTTGGAGATATCAAAATAAGCTCCTTTATCCCCAACAAAAGCCGTATAGTCGGTGAAAGTAGAGGTACCATCCGGTTTGGGGAAATCCAGCGCGACTACTGGCATATTATGTGCCAAAGCCTGCGTCAAAATCCCTGATACCAACACTGATTTACCAGCTCGAGTTGTGGCAAATAACGCGAGATTCTTGTGCTGGTTGAATAAATCTAAATGTATTGGTGTTCCCCCTTCGTCAGCAATGAGTTCAAAGCCTCTTTTGTCGCCTGCTCTAGTTGTCACCAAAGGTATCAATCCCCACACTTCATTTGTGAGATACAATTGACGACGGTTAAAGGGTTTCGCTAACAAAACGTCCCAAACAATTGGCAGAGTTTGCAACCAAATTTTCCAGGCATATTCCGTTTCTCTAATAACTTGTGCCGGACGTTGAAAACAGTTTTCTATATATCTGCATGCCTCGTCTAATTTTTCCAAGCTTTGACGATGCACCAAAATAGCGGTTCCTGTATTAATTGGCAACGCACCTTCATAAATTTGTTCTTGCGCTGCTACAGATTTCCTCAATTTTAATTGCGCGGCAACATCAATAGTATTACCCTTTTCTTGTGCTACCTTTGTTGTCACATTCGACTGCTTGAGTACCCGCTGTAAGGTCGTTTTCACTATGGCAGGATTAGCTGCCGTCAGCTGACAAAAAATTTCCGTATCCACAATTGCATCTCTGGCAATGAGTTCCCACAGATAACGCAATTGTGAGGTTTTATTCTGCCAACCTCCCGGTTTTTCTAGAAATGTCATCACGCCAACATAGCGATTTTTAAGATTCACCCATTGACGATCAGCAACAGGTACGTTTGACTCCATCAACAATGTCGTGCTGTGGATATTTTCTAGCAGTAACTTACAACTCGATAAGTCTGAATAAATTTTTTCGTGCAGTCCATTTTCATCTAAAACAAGTAACTGGGGTATCTCTATTGCTTCAGTCTTGTTAAATCGTCCCCAAACTTCCTGCCACAATTCTGTAGCTGTTAATGCTCTAATATCCAAACCCCATTTGTTAGATAAAATTTGTTCCCAGCGCCGAAATCCCTCAGTATAAGCATTAGAAATAATAGTTTCTAGTCGCTGATTTCCCCTTTCTGCTGTTTCTCCCTTAAATTCATGCCACCAAGATTCCCCTCTTGCCAACAATTTCTCAATCCAATCATTAGCCCCTTTCGCATCTGGTTCTACTGTATAAGTCACGTACACGCGCAGAAACTTCGGTTTACGGATACCAGCGCGAGTCAACTGTTGGATTCTAGCTCTCTCAGACGTGAGCAAATATTGTATGCTGGGCGATGCGGTTTTTTGTACAAGGGATGCGAGTTCGTGTTGGCGTTTTGTGTCTGAAGAAAAAGACCCCAAATGAAAAGTCACTCTCTCCTCGCCGGGAAGGTCTTTTAAACCAGATTCTATATTGTTACAAATTGTATCTATTTGCTCGCTTCTTAAAGTCGTATGAATGCCTTTGCAGTCAAATCCAAAAACAAAGCAAAACCTATCTTTTTGACCCCCTTTTGTCAAAATATATGCACCAACATCCCTGCCATCAACTGCAACACGCAGCATTGTGGCAAGATTGAGAGCATCTTCAAAAGGTGTTAACCTATTTACTTGACCTGCGATGCCTACGCTTTGTTTTCCTATTTTGTCTTTCATACCGAAACTCTAAAAAGCTTTTATAACGAGCAGTGCCTCTTGTCCAGGTCGGAACACCCATAAACTTGCTCAAAAATCGCCAACTTCTGCCGCCACTTAATATCCACCAAGTTGCCATTCCCCAGCCAGCAATTAAAATTGTCCACAACCATTTCTGCCATTCATCGGCAAAGAAACTTCCAAAGAAACCATTCACAATGAAGTAGGACGTTAGGGCAATGATTGCCCAAGGAAAGATTTGGTCAGCAGGAATTGGTCCTAGGGAAGGTTGGGCTCCCAGAATTTGATTGACAGGTCGAAATTCTTTGTCTCGGTCTTCAGCCATATGAATTCTCTGACTTAGCCAATGATAAAAGATGTCAACACATCAGCGATGGTAACAGCAATGACTACTAACAAGGGTGTTCTGGCGACGACTTGCCAATCTTCATCTTTACGAACGGCGTTAATAACGCCGATCAGCGCAACAGCGATGTAGAGTAAGTAAAGCGCTCGTAGAACGTTAAACACTAAACTTATTGCGGCAGTAGAGGCAGCCCCTTGTTGCGAACCCTGAGTCAATGTGTTTTTGAAAAAGTTTTCTGCTTTGCCGAAAAATTGAGCTGCTGCTGGATCGCTAAAGTAGTCTAGCCAAAATAAACTGAGAATTGCTGATAATGCCAGTGTTTGCAATAAAATCAGCCACTGTTTAGGTAAACCTATCTGTTGTCCTATTCGCCCAATGATTGCTACACTTGTGCTCCCCACAACCAAGCAAAATAGCAAAGTGGGACTTTTCCAACAAATCACTGTTAAGAAAACAGCACAAGTCAGCAAAAATGACACAGATGCCAACAAATGAGTGAACAGGTCTTTTACTCGATACAGTGCTTCCCTAGATGTAGATTTCACAGGCATGGACTAACTTTCCTAACTTTCCTAACTTTCCTAAGTTCTTTTAAGAGAAACAACTTGCGCTCTTTCACTGCTATAACTCTTTAGATAATGTATCATTTAACTCCAGGAATACTTTTGCCTTGCCACGATTGACTCTTGCACCCTTTTTGCTGTATAATTTTATACCATTATTAAAAATAGGACGAACCAATGGATAATATAACACACCTAAGAATAATTGTGTGTTGATGAATACGATTTTCGTTTCTCAATCTGACATGAAATAATAAACAAAATATAGATATGTAGCAGAAACTAGGGAACGATTTTCATCAATTCACTTTATCATTTTATCAAAAATTACTCTTTTTGTTAAAAACCATACAAAAATACTGTTATTAATTCTTAGATTACCTTGTCTTAACTTAAACGTTATACACTCATCTTTCTCTGTATTATACGAATTTCGCTTTAAGGGTTTTTGAAGCAAAACTCGTATTTACAGCAATTACTTTTTCATTTTATAGGCGGGAAAATTTCAATCAATTTCAGATTTGGAGGGGGTAGGGACAACAGCGGTCATGGTTGCACTTCCTCAGTATTATTTTCCTATTTTATTAAGAAGAACTCAGAACCCAGAAATGAGAATAGGTATAAGAATTTTAAAGATTGAGCAAGGGTTTGATTTAGTTTTTTTCATGACTTTTTTAGCAGATAAATGCGAGCAGATGGTGTGATGAATGCACCTGTCGCCGCTGAATTTTTAGGTTTTATGGAAAAATTGATTAAGCCTATATTAACTATACCTTTGCTAAAAATTAATGTTTGAATGGTAAGTTAAACTCGGCAAAGGAACAGTTAATACCTTCGAGTGGCAAACAAATCTGATAGTTTCCGTACTTTCGACGGTAGACATAAATATGCTCAATACAACTATAACAAAGTAGTTTAGCTGTGGTATTGAATTGCAAGTGCAAGGTTTAGCTATTTGCGTAACACTACATGATTCAGGCTTGAGTTGTGCTATTAGGTATGAGTTATCAAGTTTACCAATTATCACCTTGCGTTTTTTGTGTCGCCTGTTCCTCTGCCTTGATTTGTTAGTTAGTCAGGGAGTAAGGATGTTAGACTACCAGAATTTTGAGCGGTTTTTGTACAGTCGAATCAAGCGACGCAACCTAATTATTGGAGCAGGAGCATTGACTGGTTTGGCGATCGCCAGCCAATTCCAGCAACGAGCGATCGCCCAAGTCCCATTTTCCAGTTATCCTTTTACGCTTGGTGTGGCGTCGGGTGAACCCTATCCAAATAGCGTGGTGCTTTGGACTCGTCTGGCTCCCGAACCCTTAAACGGGGGTGGAATGCCACACGTCAATGTGCCAATTCGCTGGGAAGTAGCAACTGATCCCAACCTGAACAATATAGTAGCAAAAGGCACCGAGATTGCGATTCCAGAATTGGGTCACTCAGTTCGAGTTGTTGTAAATAGGCTCAAGCCCGACACCTGGTACTGGTATCGGTTCACATCAGGCACGGAAGAAAGCCCGATTGGTCGTACTCGTACAGCTCCTCAACCAAATAGCGATGTGAGTAAATTTGCCTTTGCATTTGTCTCCTGCCAGCACTATGAGCAAGGGTACTACACAGCATACAAATACTTGGCGCAGGAAGATATAGACCTAGTGGTGCATACCGGTGACTACATCTATGAGGGAGGAATCACACCAGATCGTCCTAGACAGCACAATGGTCCTGAAATTAAGACTTTAGAAGATTATCGTAACCGTTACGCCCTCTACAAAAGCGATTCCAACCTGCAAGCAACTCATGCGGCGTTTCCTTGGATTGTCACTTGGGATGACCACGAGGTAGAAAACAATTACGCCAACGCTATCTCGCAAATCGATGATGATGACCAAGATCCTGTTGAGTTCCTACAACGGCGGGCGATCGCTTATCAAGTTTACTATGAGCATATGCCGCTCCGACCCTTCTCGAAGCCCGAAGGACCGGATATGCAACTTTTCCGTCGGCTTTCCTTTGGGAACTTGGCGACTTTCCATGTGCTAGATACTCGGCAGTATCGCACAGATCAGCCTTGTGGAGATGGCACTAAGGAACGCTGCCCAGAGAACTTTGATCCAGAAGCAACGATTCTTGGCAAGCGTCAAGAAGAGTGGCTATACCAAGGTTTAGATCGCTCCAAGGCTCGTTGGAATGTTCTTGCACAACAGGTTCCTGTTGCACAGAGAGATTTTACTCCTGGAGAAGGTGCAACTTTCAGCATGGATAAGTGGGATGCGTACCTAGCATCTCGCGATCGCCTACTGGGTTTCTTAGAACAGCGCAAACCGTCTAATCCAGTCGTCTTGACAGGCGATGTGCATTCCAACTGGGCAATGGATTTGAAAGCTGACTTTAACAGACCAGAATCCGCCACAGTTGGGAGCGAATTTGTTTGTACCTCAATTAGTTCCGGTGGAGATGGGGCAGACTCAAGTCCCACAGTTGAAGCCTACTTGCCGGACAACCCACACATTAAGTTTTACAACGGTCAACGCGGATATGTCCGTTGTGTGCTAACTCCCGCAAGTTGGCAAACAGACTATTTAGTCTTGTCAGACGTGACTACCCAATCTGGCACGATTAGTAACCGTGCTTCATTTGTGGTTGAAAACGGTCGTCCAGGAATACAGAAAGTCTAGAAGAATTGCTGCTTTTTGTTAAAATCTGCCGCTATCACATCTCGAAGGGATATGATAGCGGCTTTCTTTCTTGGAGAATTTTGGCAAATTGGCAACCTATTTATTGCAACTGGTGCGATATCTAAATATACCTAATTTGAATAGGTAATCTAAGCTTCAAGCTATAAAAAATTTATTTTTGAAAATCGCAGGAGATTAAGTATGTCCCGGGTGCTGAATCGTCGTCGATTCCTTCAGGGTTCGCTTGCGGCTGCGGCAAGCGTAGGTGTGTCTGCCGTTCGTGCTTCCGCTGTTCGTACTAAGGAAGATTATGTTGAGGCAATAGTTATCGGCAGCGGTTTTGGTGGAGCAGTCGCATCACTGCGCCTTGGTCAGGCAAGAATTGAGACAATCGTATTGGAGCGAGGGCGACGATGGCAAATCACCGACGCTGGTGACACTTTCAGCACATACCAGCAACCAGATGGTCGCTCTACCTGGCTTAGCCCTAGTACGGTTGTATTCAACAAGGTTCCCATTGACATCTATACTGGCGTCCTTGATGTCAAGATAGGCGATGGCATCATTGCCTATCGGGGAGCAGGCGTCGGGGGAGGTTCGCTTGTCTACAACGGTGTCACCTATCAGCCGACTCGAGAACTTTTCTACCAAGTCTTCCCACGCACCATCAACTATGAGCAACTCGATTCTGTCTATTACCCACGGGTACGTTCCATCCTCAAGCCGTCTCCAATCCCGGACGACATTTTACAGACTGACTACTACTTGTCAAGCCGCATCTTCTTGGAACAGGCAGCCAAGGCAGGTCTAAAAGGCCGCAAGCTTGACATCGCTGTTGATTGGGACATCGTACGTCAGGAAATCGCTGGTCAGAAAGTTCCTTCCGCTATTACAGGTCAAGTGTACTACGGTATCAACAGTGGTGCGAAAAACAGCCTAGACCGCAACTACCTGAGCATGGCAGAGGCGACAGGAAAAGTCGAAATCCGACCCTTGCATGTGGTCACTTCAATAGAGGAATGCGATAAAGAGCGTTTCCGAATTACTTGCCATCAAATCAACGAGCAAGGAGCTGTGATTGCCCAAAAGTCCTTTGTTTGTCGCTATCTCTTTTTAGCAGCTGGTTCGATAGGGACCACTGAACTATTGCTGCGTGCCAAGGCAAATGGCACATTGCGCCGTCTGAACAATCAGGTAGGGAAATTTTGGGGGACTAATGGCGATGTAGTGAGCGCTGTCATCACCAATGGTCCGACGAATCCTACGCAGGGTGGTCCCGCAGCGACAGTGATTGAGCATTTCGACAATCCAATTGCCCCAGTGGTCTGCGAGCAACTTCCCTTTCCCATTGTGCCGGAAGGTGTCATTACTTCTATTGGTCAAGCAATTGCCAAGCCAGAGGGCTATCTCACATACAACGCCTCTACCCAGTCAGCTGATCTGTTCTGGCCCAGCGACTCAGCCAACAACCAGAAAAATGCTCAGGCTCTCCAGTATACCTACCAACTGCTCAACTCTGCCAATGGTACAACTCTGGCTCAACCGCTTGACTTTAGTGCCACAGCTCACCCCCTTGGCGGTGCAACAATTGGGCAAGTATGCAACACTTACGGGCAGGTTTACGGCTATCGTAACTTGTTTGTTGTTGATGGTTCGTTCATCCCAGGCTCGACAGCCTGCACTAACCCCTCGTTCACTATTGCTGCTTTAGCGGAACGGAGCATGGAGCGCTTTCTCAACCGCAGTAGTTGAGATTAAAAAAGAACTGAAATTATTGGATTGCCTCTTGATGAAGAAAGCTTCAAGATACAAGTATAATTAAAGACTTTAATGCCTCTGCTCAAAGACTTTGCTTAAGGGACTTCCAACTAAAAAAATCTCCAATTTGTAGTAATCCTGAAAACAATGGTGGGTTACAACGCAATGCAAGTCCTGTATATAAAACCTCAACTGTCATGCGCCTAACCCACCCTACATAATGGATAATTTATTTTTTGGTACTCCCTAAGCTAAAAGAGGCATCAATCTTTTGACACTCTCAGCCCTAAAGGGTCTGAGATTCTGCTAACAGAATCGTAATTCAGTAGAGGATTTTTACTCAAACCGTACTTACAATTTCTATCTTGCTGCGTCCGTCAAGCGACGCCTAAACAA
>JAESFT010000686.1_pt1 | contig 15406 bp, 14 predicted proteins | sample 9269451 | NCBI WGS metagenome assembly JAESFT01 (sample SAMN14502557, study PRJNA617106) | algae metagenome | isolation source: Scytonema hyalinum WJT4-NPBG1 and co-occurring heterotrophs from well... | place: USA: Mojave Desert, Joshua Tree National Park, California | collected 2006-05-25
CGGCATCCTTCTTGGGCATCTTCTTCACCCAGATCGGCGCGAGCGTGCAGTTCTCGAGGATGGTGAGGTGCGGGAACAGGTTGAAGTGCTGGAACACCATGCCGACGTCGCGCCGGATCTCGTCGATCCGCTTCAGATCGTTGGTGAGCTCGTGACCGTCCACGACGATACGGCCCTTCTGGTGCTCTTCGAGCCGGTTGATGCAGCGGATCATGGTGGATTTGCCCGAGCCTGACGGCCCGCAGATCACGATGCGCTCGCCCCGACGCACATGCAGGTTGATGTCCTTCAGCACGTGGAACTCGCCATACCACTTGTGGACGCCGAGCATCTGCACGGCGGCTGCGGCCTTGGGGTCGACGGCAGGTGTGGAGGTGCGTGCGATGGAGGGTGCTGCTGTCATGGAGTTCACCGGTTTTGGCCTGCCGCCAGCCGTCGTTCCACCCCAAGGGAGTAGCGCGACATGCCCCAGCAGAACACGAAGTAGAAAAGAGCTGCGAAGAGATAGCCCGTGGTGCTCACGGTCGGCGCCGCCCAGGTCGGATCAACCCGCGACGCCTCAATCGCCTTGATGAGATCGAAAATGCCGATCACGTAAACGAGCGAGGTATCCTTGAAGAGCCCGATGAAGGTGTTCACGATCCCCGGGATCACGATCCGCAACGCCTGCGGCAGGATGATGAGGCCCATCATCTGCGGGTAGTTGAGGCCGAGCGACATGGCCCCTTCGTACTGGCCCTTGGGCATCGCCTGCAGACCGCCGCGCACGACTTCGGCCATGTAAGCCGAGGCGAAGAGAGCGACGCCGACCAGCGGGCGCAGCAGGCGATCCACGGTCATGTTGCCGGGCAGGAACAGCGGCAGCATGGTGTTGGCCATAATCAGCACGGTGATGAGCGGCACGCCGCGCACGAACTCGATGAAGACTACGGAGGCCAGGCGTACGAGCGGCAGCTTCGAACGCCGGCCGAGCGCCAGCAGGATGCCGAACGGGAGCGAGAATACGATGCCGACCGTGGCAACGAGCATCGTGACCAGGATTCCGCCCCACAGGCTGGTCGGCACGGCGCCGAGGCCCCAGTCGATTTCGAGGATCGCCAGTGCAGCGCCGATGGCGAGGTAGGGAATGCCGACGAAGGTCGCGATCGAGCGGGCCGGCAGATTGAAGCGTCCGCCGAGCAGGACGGCCATCAGAACGACGACGCCGACAGCGATGTAAAGCCCCCAGGTCACGGTGCTGAAGTTGGCGTCGCCGCCGGTGAGCAGCACATAGGACAGCACCGGGAAGACGCCGAAGAAGTAGACGGCACCGAGATCCCGCCGCGGTGCCCGCAGCCACAGGAGCCACACGACTCCGATCGCTAGCAGCGCGAAGAAGCCGTTCACCCGCCAGCGCTCGGCGACCGGATAGGACCCGTAGGTGAAGTAGCTCAAGCGCTCGTTCACGAAGGCCCAGCAGGCGCCGACGGGCCGCCCGATCATGTCCTCGCGGCAGGCGGCCCGGTCCGCACCGGTCCAGACCGCGTCGGTGAAGAGGAACTGCACGATCGGCGGCAGGTAGCGATAGAGCAGGAAGAACGCCAACAGGGTCAGAATAGTGTTCAGCGGTCCGTTGAACAGGTTCTCGCGCACCCAGGCCACCGGGCCGCGGGCAAGGTTCGGCGGCGGCAGGGCTGGCGCCTTTTCGGTGCTGACGAAGCGCAGGGTGTCGACGGCGGTGTTCATAGGCGCGCTCCTACCGTTCGACGATCGCCACGCGGCGGTTGTAGATGTTCATCACCATCGAGGTCAAAAGGCTGATGGTCAGATAGACCCCCATGGTGATGACCACCACCTCCACGGCCTGCCCGGTCTGGTTCAGCACCGTGCCCATGAACACCTGCACGAGGTCCGGATAGCCGATCGCCACTGCCAGCGACGAGTTCTTGGTCAGATTCAGATACTGACTCGTCAGAGGCGGAACGATCACCCGCATGGCCTGCGGGATCACCACGAGGCGAAGGGTCTTGCCGGCCGGCAGACCGAGCGAACTTGCCGCTTCCGTCTGCCCGCGGGACACCGCGAGAATGCCTGCGCGCACCACCTCGGCGATGAAGGCGGCGGTGTAGATCGTCAGGCCGAGCAGCAGGGCCACGAACTCCGGCAGGATCGAGGCACCGCCGGTGAGATTGAAGGTGCCCTTGCGGGGCAGCTCGAAGGTAATCGGATTCTCGACGGCGAGCGCGAGCAGCCCCCACATGAGGACAGGCAGGACGAGGACGAGCCCGAACGTCACCCAGCCGGTGGGGTATTGGCGCCCCGTCGCGGCCTGCTGGCGCTTGGCCCAACGGCGGAACACAAGGGCGGCAACCAAGCCGGCCACGAAGGTCGCGACGAGAACCCAGATGTCCGAGGCGAAGATCGGACGCGGCAGGAAGAGGCCGCGGGCGTTGAGGAAGAACCCGCCGCCCATTTCGATGGAATTACGCGGGGCCGGGAGCTGGGAGAGCACCGCCACGTACCAGAACAGGAGCTGAAGCAGCAGCGGAATGTTCCGCATCACCTCTACATAGACCATCGCGAGCTTGGCGATGATCCAGTTGGAGGAGAGGCGCGCCACGCCGATGAGGAAGCCGAGGATCGTCGCAAAGAAGATGCCGATGACGGCCACGAGCAGGGTGTTGAGCAGGCCCGCCACGAAGGCGGTGCCGTAGGACGAGCCCGCCGCGCTGAAGGGAATGAGCGACTGGCTGATGTCGAAGCCGGCCGTGGTGCTCAAGAAGCCGAAGCCCGACGCGATGCGCGCGCGCCTCAGATTGTCGATGACGTTGGTGGCCGCCTCGTAGATCAGGAAAGTGATGAGGCCGACCAGGAGCACCTGGTAGACAATACCGCGGATCTTCGGATCGTAGAAAACCGACGCTTTTGCCGGCGCCTGATTGATAGCGGCTGTTTGCACGGAGCCCACCCCTCCCGGCGACCGGCTCAAGCCCCATCGCCGTCACGTCGATTCCGACCGATGCCCTGCCCCACCGCAGAAGCAAAATCGTTCGTTGGAGGCGCCCGGGTCAGCCCGAGCGCTAGAGACAATAAGGGCGCCTGATCACTCAGGCGCCCCTTGGATGCTAGCGGATCGGAACGCCGTATTGCAGGCCGCCCTTGGTCCACAGCGCGTTCTGGCCGCGCTTGATCTTCAGGCGCGAGCCCTCGCCGATGTTCTTTTCGAACACCTCGCCGTAATTGCCGACGTGCTTGATGATCCGGTAGGCCCAGTCGTTGGTGAGGCCGATGGACTCGCCGAACTTGCCCTCGGTGCCGAGGAGACGCTTGATCTCCGGGTTGGGCGAGTTCTTCATCTGGTCCACGTTCGCCTTGGTGACGCCGAGCTCTTCGGCGTTCAGCATGGCGTAGTGGGTCCAGCGCACGATGTCGCCCCACTGGTTGTCGCCGTGGCGGACGGACGGTCCAAGCGGCTCCTTCGAGATGATCTCGGGCAGCACGATGTGGTCGTCCGGAGCCGAGGCGCGCAGACGCTCCGCGTAGAGGCCCGAGGCGTCCGTCGTGAAGGCGTCGCAGCGGCCGGCGTCATAGGCCTTGAAGGTTTCGTCCGAGGTCGCGAAGGCCACGACTTCGTACTTCATGTTGTTGGCGCGGAAGTAGTCCGCGAGGTTGAGCTCGGTGGTGGTGCCCTGCTGGGTGCACACCGAAGCGCCGTTCAGCTCCTTCGCGGAGGAGACGCCGAGCTTCTTGCGGACCATGAAGCCCTGGCCGTCGTAGTAGTTCACGCCGGCGAACTCGAGACCGAGCTGCGTGTCGCGCGACATGGTCCAGGTGGTGTTGCGGGCGAGCACGTCCACTTCGCCGGACTGGAGCGCGGTGAAGCGATCCTTCGCGGCGAGCGGGATGAAGCGAACCTTCGTCGGATCGTCGAAGATCGCGGCCGAGATCGCGCGGCAGAAATCCACGTCGAAGCCGGTCCAGTTGCCCTGAGCGTCCGGAACGCCGAAGCCCGCGAGGCCCGTGTTCGAGCCGCAGGTGAGCGTGCCCTTCTGCTTCACGCTGGCGAGGGTCGCCTGCGCCGACGCGCCCGTGGCCACGACGCTTGCCGCGACGAGGCCGAAGGCAATCGATGCGATAGCCTTTTTCATGCGATGTATTCTCCCACTCTGTCGATCATCCCGGCGACGGCTCTTTGGGCCTCCAGCCAGGTCCCTGTTTCGACGCTTCTTGAGCCGGTTCGGCTGAAACGGCGTCGTTCCATCACATTCCATCATGGGAACCGGGTCAAGTCGCTGATGGGTGCTCCTAAGGGTTGAGAGGCGCCTTTCCCCCGTGGTTCGCAGTCTTTTGACCGCCTTAAGGGTCCGGGAGCGCTCCGGCCTTGACGGAACCCGTGCCCGGGCTTCACATCCGCGGCCCCTTCCCATTGCCGCAGAGGCCGTATGTCCAAGCCTTCCTCCAAGTTGTCCGCCTACGGCGAACGCACCCGCCTGGTGCATGCGGGGCGCGACCCCTTCGAGCAGCACGGTTTCGTCAACACGCCGATCTATCGCGGTTCGACGGTGCTGTACCCGACAACGGACGACCTCCTGAACCGGCGCGGACGCTATGTCTACGGAACGAAAGGCACCCCAACCACCGAGGCGCTGGAGCAAGCCTGGACGGCCCTCTCAGGAGCGGCCGGCACCGTGCTCGCGCCGTCGGGCTTGGCGGCCGTGACCTTGGCGCTGATGTCGTGCCTCAAGGCGGGCGACCATCTGCTTGTGACGGACTCGGTTTACCTGCCGACGCGCACCTTCTGTAATGGCCTCCTCGCCCGTTTCGGGGTGGAGACCACCTATTACGATCCGCTGGTCGGTGCCGGGATCGAGGGCCTCATGCGCCCGAATACCGCCGCGGTCTTCACCGAGGCGCCCGGGTCCCAGAGCTTCGAGATGCAGGACATCCCGGCCATCGCCGCGGTGGCCCATGCTCGCGGCGCCGTCGTCCTGATGGACAACACCTGGGCGACCCCCCTGCTCTTTCCGCCCCACGAGCGCGGCGTCGACATCGCCATCGAGGCCGGCACCAAGTACCTGTCCGGCGGTTCCGACCTCCTCCTCGGCATGGTGTCGGCCAACGAGCGTTGCTTCAAGCCGCTCCGCGAGGCCTACGATGCTTTTGCGATGACGCCGGGGCCGGAGGACGTGTTCCTCGGCCTCCGGGGCCTGCGCTCCATGGCGCTGCGGCTTCGCGAGCACGAGCGGCAGGCTCTGGACATGGCGCGCTGGTTGCAGGCGCGGCCGGAAGTTGCCCGCGTGCTCCATCCCGCCCTCGAGACCGACCCCGGTCATGCGGTCTGGAAGCGCGACTTCAAGGGCTCCTCGGGGCTGTTCTCCGTCGTGCTGAAGCCGTGCTCGAACCGGGCGCTCGCCGCCATGCTCGACGGGCTCGAACTCTTCGGCATGGGCTATTCCTGGGGCGGTTTCGAGAGCCTCGTCGTGCCCTTCGACTGCGCAACCTACCGCACGGCGACGGCCTGGAATCCAGGCGGCCATACCCTTCGCTTCCACATCGGCCTGGAAGATCTCGACGACCTGAAAGCCGACCTCGACGCAGGCTTCGCGCGTCTCAAGGGAGCGGACGCGCAGGCGGCATGAGAGCCGTCAGGTCACGTTGGAATCGGCCTCCGACCGCTTCTCTCGCCGTTCCTTGGCGATGAGCATGAGGTTGCGCGCATAGATGAAGATCGAGAACGCCTGACCGAGAATGATCACGATGTCGCGGCGGGCGAAGCCATAGACCAGCGTCATGAGCCCGCCGCCGATGGACAGAAACCAGAAGCCGATCGGGATAACACTCCGCTCGGCTTTCTCGCTCGCGACCCATTGAACGAGGAAGCGGGCCGCAAATACAAACTGGGCCAGAACGCCGAACGCGGCCCAGAAATCGAACCGAGCGATCACCACATCGTAGAAATAGAGGCGCAGATCTTCCGAGAGGCTCAGCAGCATGGGCGTCCCTTCTCCTTTGGTGACGGCGCTGACGTTAGGACAGGCCAGCGGCTGGCTCTCGCGGCAGGGTGGCGGCCCCTTGGCATACGCCACCGCCGGACCGCATTAGGGGGTCTCAGAGGCTGGCGTCTCCAGCAACTCGGGCACCACCCGGCGACGGCGGATGAGCCACCACACGCCAAAAAGGTCCGGGATGCCGACCAAGAGCCGGTCGAGCAGGCCGAAATGGGACGTTCCGGCAAAACGAGGGCGGTCCACCACATCGAGATGCGCGACGCCATAGCCTTCCCGCGCCACAAGCGCCGGAAAGAACCGGTGAACCGTGTCGAAATAGGGAAGGTTCAGAAACAGGTCTCGACGGATCGCCTTCAGCCCGCAGGCCGTGTCTCGGGTGCCGTCGTTGAGCAGCGCCTTGCGGGCCGAATTGGCGATCCGCGACTGCCACTTCTTGAACAGGCCGTCACCCCGTCGAAGCCGCTGGCCCGCGACGAGGCCGACGTTGGGGTTAGCCTCCAGAATGGCGACCATCTGCGGCGCGAATTGAGGATCGTTCTGGCCGTCGCCGTCAAGGGTGACCACGAGCGGTGCGCGCGCCAGGCGGACTCCGGTGCGCAGCGCTGCACTTTTCCCAGCACTCCGGGCATGACGCGCGACGCGCAAATGCGGCCGTTCGGCCTGGGCTGCCACAAGGCGCTGTTGGGTGTCGTCGCTCGACCCATCGTCCACATAGACGATCTCATAGGGTTCGAGCGCGCGGCACGCCTGGTCGAGATCCGCCAAGAGGGCCTCGATACTGTCGGCCTCGTTTTTCGCCGGGATGATGAAGGCCACCCGGGGCGTGACGTCGCTCACGGTGCCGACGGCCTGGTGAGGTAGGCGGCTACCTCTGTGCGCCGGCCACTATTGATGTTGAACCCGCCCACCCGCGCGGCGAGTTCCGGCGTCAGGTTGCGGGCAGCCAGCGCAGCCTTGTAATCGGCCTCATGGCGGCGCTCGACGAACGTGACGCGGCAGCCGCCGCGGCCCGTGAACTCCGCCGCGGCCTGGGCGTTCGGGAACATCTCGAGGTCGGTGCCTACGAGAAACACGAGGCTCGGCTCGCGGTAGCCGAGCGTTCCGACTTCGGGAGCCTGGCAAGGTGCGCTCCGCGCAATGTCGGCCAAGCGGGGCGAGATCTTCAAGGCGGGGAGATTCAGCTGGGCGATCCCCAGCACCCCGAGCGCCAGGAGGATTGCGGCCGCAAGGCTCGTGAATGCTGACCGCAGGACCTCGGCCCGGCTGAAGGCCCACCACGCGAGAACCGACAGCACGCAGGCGGCTAGGAGAACCGGGAGCGCCGCGACGGGCAGGGTGCGGTCAAGCGCCCAGGTGCCACTCACCAATCCGACGGTCAGCGCGATCGGGATCCCGGGTATGAGCAAAGCAACGCCCGTGGCGCCCTTGCGATGCGGTCCGACCGCGCCCTGGCCAATCGCCATGGCAGTGGCGATGGCAATCGCTGGATAAAGCGGCAGCACATAGTGGGGCAGCTTGGTCGAGAACGCCTCGAAAAGAAGCCAGGACGGCGCGACCCAGGCTATCAGGAACGCAACGCCGTCGTCGCGGCGGCGGCTCCAGACGAACGGCAGTGCCATCGCGGCAAGCGCTGCGGCCGGCCAAAAGGTGAGGAAGAAAGCGACGAAATAGAAGCCGGGCGGACCCCAATGGTTCTGCTGTCCCGTGCTAACCTTCCCGAGCAGGTCCTCGCTCACCGCGGTGGCGAAGAACGCGCCGTCGCTTTTTAGCGCAATCGCCACGAACCACGGAGCAACCACGATGATGGTGGCCGGGATCCCAAGGCCGGGCCGCAGCGCCAGGAGCCAACGGCCGGAGCGCTCGCGCACCGACAGCGCGAGCGCGCAGAGGCCGGCAAACATCAGCACCATCGGCCCCTTGATCAGAATGCCGAGCGCGATGCCGCTCCAGAACACGCCGACCGTCAGGCCTGGAAGCCGCGCCACGCCGCGCGCGAGGTAGGCGCGCGCCAGCCCTCCCATCGCGGCAACCGAACAGGCTAGGAGCATGGCATCCGTCTTGGCGAGGCGCGCTTCCTGCATCAGCATGACCGAGCAGCCGATAAAGGCTGCTGCGAGGAACGCTTCGCGTCGGGCAACGAAGGCCAGCGCGGCCCAGTAGCTGAGGAGGACCGCCGCCACGGCACCGAGGAGGGATGGGAGCCGATAGAGGGCAACGGTGGTGCGGGCCTCGGGGACGCCGAGGCCCTCGGCTGCCGCGACCACCGCCGCCTGCATCCAGTGAATGCCGACGGGTTTCTTGTGGCGAGCCTCCTGTTGGAAGCGTATGTCGACGAAATCGCCGGTTTCCAGCATCTGCTTCGTGGCCTGGGCGAAACGCGGCTCATCGCGATCCATCGGCTGCAGACTCGTGAACCCCGGCAGCGCACAGGCTAACGTGATCGCTGCGAGCAGCAGGCAGAGGCGCCAATGGCGGGCCTCGACGAAGGCGAGCAGTCTGCCGACGAACGGCCCGGCGGTGCCGGCGGGCGGCAGGCGATCCGTAGCGGCAGGGCTGGTCATCCAAGGCTCCGGGCGGCCCACGGCCGCGAGTTGCAGGGGCCGGCTCCAGGGCTGGCGAGCGGGCCCGCAAGTGGCGCGGTCTCTCCCCCAATCGGCGAGGGAAGTCAAATGACGGAAGCGCGCAGCCGCTCGCATGGGAAGACCCACTACCGGCCGGTTCAGGCTTGGTGCAGCGCCAAGCTTGGCGGAACGGCGCCTGTTACCGAAGGTGCCGGGCGACGGCTTCGGGGAGTTCGCCCCGTTGCGCCTTCACGTGAGCGGCCAGGATCGCCGCAATGCTGGACGTGTCACGGATCTCGCCCGAGAGCGCCATCCGCACCACCTCCGCGAAGGGCTCATGCCTCAGGGCAATGACTTCGCTCTCGTCGAGAGTTCGCTCCCGCGGCTCCAGATCCCAGGCAAGATAGGCCATCGGTGTCTCGTCGGTCACGCTTCCGCAGGAGATCAGGTGAAGCAGCGGCAGCCAGGTGCGGGCTGCGACCCCGACCTCCTCCTGCAATTCGCGGGCAGCGGCCCGGTCAGGCCGCTCGCTCGATGGTCGGCCGCCGGCGGGCAGTTCCCAGGTATAGGCCCCTACGCCGAGCCGGTATTGACCGACGAGCACCACCTTCCCCTCGGCATCGACCGGAAGGACGCGGACCCCGCTTTCCTTGAAATGCACGATGCCATAGCGGCTCGGTGCTCCCGCCGCGTTCCGCACCTCGTGGTCGACGAGGGCGATGTGGCCATTCTCGTAAACCCGTGTCGATGACAGGATCGTCCACGGATTGCCTGTCGAAGGATGCTCCCGTTCCCCCACCTGCCCCCTCCTTTTCCCTACGGCAGCCGTGTAACGCAGTGATCCTGCTGCAGGTTACCGCGTCGCCGCCCGACGGAGCAGCCGGGCTGTGCGGTCGCGCATCTCCCGCCCGGCCTCCTCTAGAATCCAATCGCGAAAGGCGCGGATTTTGGGCGAGCGCCGGCGTGCTTTCGGGTAAACGACCCAGTAGGACCGTTGCGCCTCCAGAACGAGATCGAACACCTGAACCAGGCGTCCCGCGGCGATGTCGTCGGCGAAGAAATAGGGGTTCACCAGGGCCACCCCCTGCCCTGCGATCGCGGCCATGCCCTCGAATTGCTGCGTGTGCAGGGTTGGTCCGCGCCGGTCGGACAGGCTCACCCCTGGCAGCCCTGCGGCCGAGAACCATTCGCCCCACCAGGAGTCGCCGGGGCCGATCAGCGGCAGAGCGAGGAGATCGGCCGGCTTCGCCATGATCCGCCCCTCGAGCAGCCGCGGGCTGCACACCGGCGTGAAGTGGCTCGGCAGGAGATGGTGCGCCTCCAGCCCCGGCCAGTCTCCGAGGCCGCTGCGAATTCCGAGATCGATACCGTCGCGGGTGAAGTCCACCACATCCTGATCGGTATCGACCTCGACCACGATCTGCGGATAGGCCGCTTGGAAGCGCCCGAGGCGCGGCACGAGCCAATGGGCCGCAATGGTCGGCAGCACCGACATGGTGAGCACGCTATCCACATTCGTGCCCACACCCTCGAAGGCCGCGTGAAGCAGTTCGAAAGCTTCCGTGATCGCAGGAGCGAGCTGACGGCCGGCTTCCGTCAGCGCCACCTGTCGCGGCAGGCGCGCGAAGAGCGACGTGCCGACCCGGTCCTCCAGCACTTTGATCTGATAGCTCACGGCAGCCTGGGTCATGCCGAGTTCCTCGGCCGCGCGGGTGAAGCTTCGATGGCGCGCCGCCGCTTCAAAGGCGCGAATAGCGCTTAAAGGGGGAAGTTTCGAGAGCACGAGACGGGCACCCGGACAGGCGTTTCAGGCCTCATGCATAAAGCAGACTTATGCCAGCCCTCAAGCTTTCGCTTTGTCAGGTTGGCTCTCGAGGCGCAGGTTTCGGGTGTCGCGGGGGTTCGCCGTCGGGCCTTCTGAGCCCCCGCCGGAATCGTGAGGATACACCGATGAGACACCAGGACCTGCGCCGCCCGCGCAGGATCGAGAACCTGTGGCTGCGCCTGCGGCTCGCCGTCTCGATCCACTTTCCGCCGCGCCTGCGCTCCGGCGACGATCCGCACCATCTGTCCGACCACCTGTTGCGGGACTTGGGCCTCGAACGCCCGGACGGCAGACGGGAGGCAGCCGTCCGGCCGGTTCGGATAGAGGACGGCCTGGAATGGCCGCCCCGGCGACGCTCATAGCCATGAGGGAACCGGGCCGGGGCTCCCGGCTTGTTCAGCCGAAACCCATGAATGCACTCGCCCCGCCCGATTACCGCTCATATGACCCGACCTTCCTGCGGGAACTTCTGGAGCGCGCCCGCACGATCGCGGTTGTGGGCGCGAGTCCCGACCCCTGGCGGCCGAGCTTCGGCGTCGCGGGATACATGAAGCGCGCGGGCTACCGCATTATTCCCATCAATCCGACGACGGCAGGCCAGATGGTGCATGGGGAGCCCTGCCGGGCATCCCTGCGCGAGGTTCTCGACACGGTGGATCTCGTCAACGTCTTCCGCCGGCCGGACGCGATCCCCAGCGTCGTCGAGGAGGCCATCGGCGCCGGTGCACCGGCCCTCTGGCTTCAGCTTGGCATCCGGCACATGGAAGCGGCGCGCCGGGCCGAAGCCGCCGGCCTCACGGTCGTGATGGACCGGTGCATCTCGGTGGAGCACCGGCGGCTGATCGGCTGAGCACGCTTGCGCCCCTATAGGCCTCAGATCATCTGGAACTCGCCGGTCACCTTCCAGCGGCCGTAAGCCTCGACGGTGCGCGCCATGCAGGAGAGCACATCCGGCAGCGCGTCCGGTTTGAACCATCCCACCGCTAGGCTCTCGCCATCCGCGACCCGCGGTTCGCCGAGGTAAGTCCGCGCCACGTAGAGCAGCGTGTAGTAGTGGCACTGGTCCCCATTCGGGTAGGTCCAGACCTCGTGGGCCGGATCGCAGGCGAAGCCGAACGGCTTCGGATCCAGCACCTCGATTCCCGTCTCCTCCAGCGTTTCGCGCACGATCGTTCTGTCCGGGTGCTCGCCCTCGTCCGGAACGCCCCCGGGCAGGCCCCAAGTTCCAAAGTCCGAGCGCTGCTGAAAGAGGATCCGCCCCTCCGGGTCCTCGACGACGATCCGCATTCCGGGCACCAGCAGGAGGCGTGAGCCTACAACTGCCCGCAATCGCCCGAGATAGGATTCGGCAAAGCTCGTCATGGGATCATGGCTCCTCGAGGTCGGGCCCAGCACAGCAAAAGCGATTGGCTACCGCTGCGATGGTTCGGCGGCGCTGAAGCAATTATCGCGTCCAGCCTAGCAGGTTCCGCCGCTGCAGCGCATGTCTGTTGCTTTACGCTACGGCATGAAACCCGCCGGACCGGCGCCCACGTGAGCCAGAGCTTGTCTTGCCGAGGGCTCGCTCCAATCAGGCGCGTACTCCGTTACGTTAGGCACTCACGTCAGAAAATCTTTGCTGTACAAAATCTTGGCATCGGGTCGGTCAGCTTAATCCGTCTCACGTCGTGGTATGGCCACAGCCGTTCGTGTTAAGCGTAATCGCTCCGGCAGCTTGGCTTAACCACTCACAGCAATGACCTATCCCCTTCCCCGCAACGAAGTGGCGCGCCTCAACGCGCTGCATGGTCTGCACATCCTCGACACTCCCCGCGAGGAGCACTTCGATGCGGTGGCGCGTCTGGCCCAACAGGCGTTCGACGTGCCCGTGGCCTTGGTGTCCCTGCTCGATGCCGACCGGCAATGGTTCAAGGCCAGCTGCGGCGTCGATCTGGAGAACACGCCGCGGGAAGTGGCTTTCTGCGCTTACGCCGTATTGAGCGACGAGGTGCTGGTTGTCGAGGATGCGACGCGCGATGCGCGCTTTGCCAGCAATCCCCTGGTCACGGGAGAGCCTGGAGTTCGCTTTTATGCCGGCGCGCCTCTCGCCTTGGAATCGGGCTTGTGCGTCGGCACCTTGTGCATCGTCGACTTCGCACCGCGCTCTTTCTCGTCGGTGCAAGCCCACATGCTGCAGGATCTGGCCAGGACGGTCGTCGCGCATCTGCGGCTGCACGAAGCGAAGGCGGCGATCGCCGCACGGGAACTCAGGCTGCAGGAACAGTCGGGCCTGCTTGAGGCCACTCTGGAGCACATGGACCAGGGTCTGATCATGATCGACGGGGACGATCGCGTTCGCGTTTGCAACAAACGCGCGGTCGAACTGCTCGATCTACCCGCGGCGGTGATGCGCGAGCCTTGCTCGTACCGGGATATCAGGGAGTACCAGTTCGCTCGCAACGAGTTCGAGCGCAGCGGCGATGAGTTTCGCCACTGGCTCAAGACTGCGTCCTTTGGGGACAAGCCCTTTCAGTACGAACGGGAACGTCCGAACGGCACTGCGATCGAGGTGCGCTCGCTTCCGTTGCCGGACGGCGGCGCGGTGCGGACCTTCACCGATGTGACCGCGCGCCGGAAGGTGGAAACCGAATTGCGACGCAGCGAGGAGCTCTATCGCGCCCTTGTGGCTGCCAGCGCATCCATCGTGTGGCGCTCCGATCCCGCGGGAGCGATCACAGACGGCATCGGCTGGGAGGATTTCTCCGGCCAGTTCGCGGAGAGCTATCGAGGCCACGGCTGGCTTGCCGCCATTCACCCGGATGACCAGCCCAGCGCCGTCGCGACGTGGCAGGCGGTGCTAGAATCCGGCCTGCCGGGCACCAACGAGTTCCGCGTTCGGCGGGCCAACGGAGTCTACCATTGGGTGAGCTGTCGTGCCGTACCGCTGCACAACGAGGACGGCACCATTCGTGAATGGGTCGGCACATTGTCGGACATTCACGATCAAAAGCTTGCGCAGGAGGAATTGGCGCAAAGCGAGGCCCGTTATCGTCTGCTCGCCGAGAACGCCACCGACATGATTGCCCGCACGCGGCTTGACGGAACACGCCTCTACCTGTCGCCGGCGGCTCGCGACCTCTTGGGCTATGAGGCAGAAGAACTCCTCGGCTCTCATCTTGCGGAGATTACGCACCCCGACGACACCGCCATCGCCATCGACAGCATCGCAGAGCTCCTCGCCCGACCCCATCAGCAGCAGACCATCACCTATCGCCTCCGTCACAAGGATGGGCATTGGGTGACGCTCGAGTCGCGTCGGCGCCTGGTGCTGGATGCCGAGGGGAAGCCCGTCGAATTCGTCAGCGTCGCACGCGATGTCACCGAACGCCTGCACCTCGAAGATCAGCTGCGGCAAGCTCAGAAGATGCAGGCCGTGGGCCAGCTCACAGGCGGTATTGCGCACGACTTCAACAACCTGCTCACCGTGATCCTCGGTAACGCCGAGATCCTCACCGAGAACCCGGCCGATCCGGCGCTGACCCATGCTCTGGCGGCCCAGATCCTCGAGACGGCGGAGCGCGGCGCGGACCTCAATCAGAAGCTCCTCGCCTTCGGCCGGCGGCAATCCCTGAAGCCGGAGCCCCTCAAGGTCGAGCGTGTGATCGACGAGATGGTGCCGCTGCTTTATCGCACCATCAGCGAGCACATCGAGCTCAACACGGACCTTCACGCAACGGACGCTGCGGTCTCGCTCGATCGTACGCTCCTGGAGAGCGCCATCCTGAATCTCGTCGTCAATGCGCGCGATTCCATGCCGCGTGGCGGCACCGTGACGATCCGCACCGGCAAGAGGCGGGCGATGCCCGGAGAAGGCCCGCTGAAGGCTGGCCAGCCCGTGGTCTTCATTGCGGTGTCGGACACCGGCACCGGCATGGCGCCGGACGTTCTTGAGCGCGCCTTCGAGCCGTTCTTCACGACGAAAGAAGTCGGCAAGGGCTCGGGGCTTGGCCTCTCGATGGTCCACGGCTTCGCCCAGCAATCCGCGGGGCATGTGGCCATCGAGAGCACCTTGGGCCGGGGCACCACCGTGACGATGGTCCTGCCAGCGCTCCCGACCCAGGGCAACGAAGCCCGGCCCGGACCCGATGCGCCGGCCGTGGCCCCAACCGCCCGGGGTCGGATCCTGCTATCCTGCTGGTCGAAGACGAGCAGGAGGTTCTGCGGTTCGTCTCGTCTCAGCTCACGAGCCTTGGCTTCGAGGTCACCAGCGCGTCGAACGGCCCCGATGCTCTCGCGCTTCTGCGCCAGGACGGCGCGTGTTTCGACCTGCTCTTTTCGGACGTGGTGCTGCCCAAGGGTATGAGCGGCGTGGAGTTGGCGGCCCGGGCACGGGAGCTGTGCCCCGACCTCAAAGTGCTGCTCACGTCAGGCTATGCCGAAGAAGTCTTCGAGCAACACGGCCGCCCGCCGGAGGGCACTCCCCTCCTCCGGAAGCCCTACCGCCGGCGCGAACTCGCAGCGATGGTGGGCGGCCTCCTCGGAGATTGAGAGCGACGGGCCAAGCGAACGCGCAGGGATGCACCTAGCGCAGGGCCATCAACGCTGCTGTAGCCGGCGCACTGATTGTTTGCAGAGACGCCGCGGCTGTGCTCTTCTCGGTGAGCCACTCCGTTGCCCGTCAGCTGTGCCGCCATCACCGCGTTGCAGTGCCCGGTATGGTGGTGATTCTCAGTACGACCCGCGACGGGCCTTACAGCTCCCTTTCGGCAGCGCGGGACGCTGCCGAAAGGTCTTGCACTTCTATCGATCTCACAGAATGACCAACGTTGACACAGACGCAGGACAGCAATCTCTGGCGTATCGTCAGTAAGATCCCTGGCTGGTTCAACTACGCCTCGTTCTGCCTTGTATGTCTGAGTTGCCTCCTGGAACGAAGCCGGCGAGGCTGGAGGTGGGGGTCAGCCCGCGTCTGCCTAGGGCTTGCAAGCCCGCGACAGAGCTTGGTGCGGCCCCTGCCTTCGCAGTCCCGAACCCGGACAGCCGCTTGGGCCTGA
>JAESFT010000688.1_pt1 | contig 15346 bp, 14 predicted proteins | sample 9269451 | NCBI WGS metagenome assembly JAESFT01 (sample SAMN14502557, study PRJNA617106) | algae metagenome | isolation source: Scytonema hyalinum WJT4-NPBG1 and co-occurring heterotrophs from well... | place: USA: Mojave Desert, Joshua Tree National Park, California | collected 2006-05-25
AGGGTCTCCTTCTCGGTCGGACGGCCTTCGCGCTTGAAATAGCCGCCCGGAATGCGGCCGGCCGCATAGGTGCGCTCCTGGTAGTTCACCGTGAGCGGGAAGAAGTCGACACCGGCCTTCGGCTCCTTGGCCGACACGACGGTGGCGAGAACGGTGGTTTCACCGTAGGTGGCGACGACGGCGCCGTCGGCCTGGCGGGCCATCTTGCCCGTTTCGAGCACGAGCTTGCGCCCGGCCCAGATCAGTTCTTCGCGTTGGATATCGAACATAGCGTGTCTTTCATGACAGCGGGGCGGGGGCTCGATGCCATGAGCAAGACGGCGAGAGGCTCGCGCCGGCGGGCAAGCCCGCCTCACAAGCCTCTTGCGATCCTGCCATGGTCATCGTGTCTGCCGCCTCCTTAGAAAACACCGGGACTTGGAAGCCTCGCAGTGTTGGAGAAGCCGTCCGGAGCCGGGCTCCGGACGGAAGTCTTTCAAAAAGCTTAGCGGCGGATGCCGAGCTTCTCGATCAGCGTGCGGTAGCGGCTCTCGTCCTTCTTCTTCAGATAGTCGAGAAGCGAACGGCGGGCCGACACCATCTTCAGGAGGCCACGACGGGAATGGTTGTCCTTCGTGTGGCTCTTGAAGTGGCCGGTCAGGTTGTTGATACGCTCGGTGAGAATGGCGACCTGCACCTCGGGGGAGCCGGTGTCGCCAGCCTTCTGGGCGAATTCCTTAACAAGCGCGTTCTTGCGCTCAGCCGTAATCGACATCGTCAGTCCTTTCAGGTTGGTTTTGTCAGGAGACCTTGGGCCTTCAAGGCTTCGGGTCCGGGGCATCCGGAGGGGCCGGGCCGGGATGTCGTCCAGCGCGGTCCGAATTCGGACGCGTCTTTCGGGGTTAGCCTCCGAAAAGATGGCGCACCATACACGAAAAGCGCGCAAGCGCCAGAGAAATCATTTTTCCCAAGCAGAGCAATAGGATGCGCGGCTTCGGCAAGGTTGGCCGGAACAAGTCTTCGCGGCCGCTGTTGGTGTGGGAGACCCCAACATAGGAAGCTGACATCATGACTGCCAGTACAACCGGCATGGCCGACCTCACGTCATCGGAAGACATCCGGAACATCTTCATCACCGGCCTGGAAAATGCCCACGCCCTCGAGAAGCAAGCCATCCAGCTCATGGAGCGGCAGGTCGAGCGATTCGAGAACTATCCCGAAATGTCGGACCTGCTGCGCCGGCACATCACCGAAACGGAAGGCCAGATCCGCCGCCTCGACGAGATGCTGCACACCTTCGGGGCCGATCGCTCGATCCTGAAGGACATGGCTACCCAGTTCATGGCCAACCTGGCGGCGGCGGGCCACATGCCGATGGCCGACGAGGTTCTGAAGAACACCTTCGCCAATCACGCCTTCGAGAATTTCGAGATCGCGTCGTACAAGTCCCTGATCGTCATGGCCGAAGCGTCCGGGAACCAGAAGTTCATCCCGGGCCTGCAGGAGACACTGCGCGAAGAGGAGAAGACCGCCCAGGCGGTTTATGACATGATCGAGCCGATCACCCGGAAATTCCTGATGCGCTCGGCTCAGGGTCAGAAGGCGGACCGGTAAGATCCGTCGCGGTCATCCAGGACGGTACAAGCCGTTCCGGGATCGTTAAACGATCCTTATACGGGATGGCCGGGCTCGTCCCGGCCCTCCCGATCGGAAGAGCGCCGCGGCTCACATCTCGGGATCACCGGCACAAGGGCCGGTGATGACGTGGGAGGTTGTTCAGGCGCCCAGATTGAACACCCGGTGCGGGACGAGTTCGCCGCGTTCCACGTCGCCCACCGCGATGAGGACGCCGTTGCAGGTGGCGTAGACCTTGCCGGACAGGGGTGCCTCGCGACCGCGCAGGATGATCGACTGCCCGCGCATCAGGCGCCCGGCCATGTCCCGGCTCACGGGAATCGCCGGAATCTCGCTCAAGGCGATCTCCACCGGACGCAGCGCCGCCTGGTTGGTGGCGACATCATCCACGGTGACGGCGTCGTGCTCGGTGAACGGGCCGACCCGCGTGCGCCTGAGCGCCGCGATATGGCCGAGGCAGCCGAGCGCACGGCCGAGATCGCGCGCGATGGCGCGCACATAGGTGCCCTTGCCGCAATCAGCCTCGATGATCGAGCGGTTACCCTCGTGGTGGATCAGGGCGAGCCGGTCGATCTCCACCGTGCGCGGCTGCAGGTCGACCGCTTCGCCGTCGCGGGCGAGATCGTAGGCGCGCTCGCCCTGGATCTTGATGGCGGAAAAGCGCGGCGGCACCTGCTGCACCTGGCCGGTGAAGCGGGGCAGGAACGCCTCGATCTCTGCGGGGTCGGGCAGCCTGTCCGTCCGCTCGACCACCTCGCCTTCGGTGTCGTCGGTGGTGGTCTCAGCGCCCCAGGCCACGGTGAACACGTAGGATTTGCGCCCGTCCATGACGAAGGGCACGGTCTTGGTCGCCTCGCCGAGCGCAATCGGCAGGATGCCGGAGGCGAGCGGATCGAGGGTGCCGGCATGCCCCGCCTTCTTGGCGGACAGGCCACGCTTCACCACCGCGACCGCGTGGGTCGAGGTCATGCCGACGCCCTTGTCGAGGATGATCCATCCATTGACGTCGCGCTTCTTCGGACGGTCGCCGTGCGGCCTCCGGTGCGGGCGTTCTTCGCTCATCGCTCTTGCTCGCTGTCGTCGTCGACCGCGTCGGACACAGGCTTGACCGTATCGCGGGCCACGCGTTCGGAGCGCAGCAGCGCGTCGATGCGGGCCGCCTCGTCGAAGCTCTCGTCGCGGCGGAAGCGCAGATCGGGGGCGAATTTCAGGTTGACCCGCCGGGCCACCTCCTGGCGCAGCAGCTTCTTGTTCTTCTCGAGCGCCTTGAGCACGGTGTCCTCGTCCCGACCGCCGAGCGGCATGACGTAGGCGGTCGCGAGCTTCAGATCAGGCGACATGCGCACTTCGGGGATGGTGATGACATTCCTTGTCAGCACGTCGTCTTGCAGGTCGCCGCGGGAGAGGACCTCGGCGAGCGCATGGCGCACGAGCTCGGCTACGCGCTGCTGGCGCTGGGTCGGTCCGGTGGTTTGTTCGAAACGTTTGGCCATAATTTACATCTCCGGGATTGGACCGGATCATTGGGAAGGCATGGCCGGGCAAGCCCGGCCATCTCGGTGAACGGGCGACGAGCCCGTCAAAGCGAGATCACCGGGACAAGCCCGGTGATGACGCATTGTTCAGGGTCATGAAGGAGCGAAGCGGAAATTAAAGCGTCCGCTTCACCTCTTCCACGCGGTAGCACTCGATGAGGTCGCCGGCGCGCATGTCCTGGTAGTTCTCGAAGGACATGCCGCATTCCTGGCCGGACGTGACCTCGCGCGCATCGTCCTTGAAGCGCTTGAGCTGCGAGAGCCGGCCTTCGTGGATCACCACGTTGTCGCGGATCAGGCGGACATGGGCGCCGCGCTGGACCACGCCGTCGAGGACGCGGCAACCGGCGATCTTGCCGACCTTCGACACGTTGAACACCTCGAGGACCTGCGCCTCGCCGAGCCGCTCTTCGCGGAGCGTGGGTGCGAGCAGACCGGACATGGCCGCCTTCACGTCATCCACGAGATCGTAGATGATGTTGTAGTAGCGGATCTCGATCCCGGCCCGCTCGGCGGCCTCACGCGCTTCCTTGTGGGCGCGCACGTTGAAGGCCAGGATGATGGCGCCCGAGGCTTCTGCCAGGGTGACATCGGATTCCGAGATGCCGCCGACGCCCGCCTGGACGATGCGAGCCGCAACTTCCTCGTTACCCACCTTCTCGAGAGCGCCGACGATCGCTTCCGCCGAGCCCTGCACGTCGGCCCGGACCACGAGCGGGAACTCCTTGCGGCCCGCTCCGGCCTTGAGGTCGCGCATCATGTCGACCAGCGTGCGCCCGGCCGTACCCATGCGGGCGGCCTGACGTTCGCGCTTCTGGCGGGCGCGGTACTCGGTGATCTCGCGGGCACGGGCTTCGGACTCGACCACCGCAACGCGGTCGCCGGCCTCGGGCGTGCCGTTGAAGCCCAGCACCTCGACCGGGACGGAGGGGCCTGCCTCCTTCACGGCGGCGCCGAGATCGTTGATCAGGGCGCGCACGCGGCCCCATTCGGCGCCGGCCACGACGATGTCGCCGGTGCGAAGCGTGCCGCGCTGCACGAGTACGGTCGCCACGGGACCGCGGCCGCGATCGAGCTTCGCCTCGATGACGGTGCCTTCCGCGGAGCGCTCCGGGTTGGCCTTGAGGTCGAGGATCTCGGCCTGGAGCTGGAGGCCTTCGAGCAGGCTGTCGAGGCCGTCACCGGTCTTGGCCGACACCTCGAATTCGAGGGTCTCGCCGCCCATCGACTCGACGACGATGGAGTGCTGCAGCAGCTCGGTCCGGACCCGCTGCGGGTTGGCATCGGGCTTGTCGACCTTGTTGATCGCCACGATCAGGGGCACGCCGGCCGCCTGGGCGTGATTGATTGCCTCGACGGTCTGCGGCATGACGCCGTCATCGGCCGCCACCACCAGCACGACGATGTCCGTCACCTTGGCGCCGCGGGCACGCATGGCCGTGAAGGCCGCGTGACCGGGGGTATCGATGAAGGTGATCTTGCCGCCGAGCGGCGAGGTCACCTGGTAGGCGCCGATATGCTGCGTGATGCCGCCGGCTTCGCCGGAGACCACGTTGGTCTTGCGGATGGCATCGAGGAGCGAGGTCTTGCCGTGGTCGACGTGGCCCATGATGGTCACGACCGGCGGGCGGGACTCGAGGTTCTCGTCCACGTCCGGGGTGTCGAAGAGGCCTTCCTCGACGTCCGATTCCGCGACGCGCTTCACCGTATGGCCGAGCTCCTCCGCGACGATCTGCGCGGTATCAGCGTCGATCACGTCGGTGATCTTGTGCATCTGCCCCTGCTTCATCAGGAACTTGATCACGTCCACGGCGCGCTCCGACATGCGGTTGGCGAGCTCCTGGATGGTGATCGTCTCCGGAATCGTCACCTCGCGGGCGATCTTTTCCTTCTGCTCCACCTGACGGTGGCCCATGAGGCGCTGGTTGCGGCGGCGGAAGGCGGCGAGCGAGCGGGTGCGCTCCTCCTCGCCCGAGGTCGCATTGGCCAGGGTCAGACGGCCGCGGCGCTTCTCCTCGCCGGGAGCGGCCTTGGGCGTCTTCGGCAGAGCCATGGGCTTCGCCGGAACGCCGGGACGCCGGATGGTGCGCGCTCCCTCTTCCTCATCCACCTCGACGGCGCGGGCAGCGACAGGCGGGGCCGGGCGAGCATGGGGCTTCGCCGTGTCCGGATCGGGGACGACCGGAGCGGCAGGGCGGGCCATGTGGTTCAGGCTCGGCGGACGGCCTCCCATGGTGCCACCGCCGCTGCGGGGGCCACCGAAGCCACCCGGACGGGCACCGTCCGAACGCGGGCCGCTGGGCCGCGGGCTGTCGGCGCGGGCGCCGGCGGGACGCGGTCCATCCGAACGGGGGCGATCCGGACGAGGTCCCTCGAAGCGGCCACCCTCCTGGCGCGGAGCGCCGGTACGGGCCGCGGGAGCTGCACCTTGAGCAGAACGCGGAGCCTCTTCGCCGAGACGGCGGCGGGCCTCGTCCTCGGCGCGGCGCTTGCGCTCCTCGTCCTGTCGGCGGCGCTCGTCTTCCTCGCGCTTGCGGGCCTCTGCCGCTTCGCGCTCCTGGGCCTCGGCGGCCTCGCGCTCGGCGCGGCGGGCAGCCTCTTCCGCCTGGCGGCGGCGATCTTCCTCGTCGCGGCGGCGGGCATCGGCCAGCGCGTTCATGCGCGCATCGCGCTCCTGCTCGGAGAGCGTCTGCAGCACCATGCCGCCGGAGCGGGGGGTATTCGGAGCCGGCCGTTGTGGACGGCCACCCTGAGCCGGGGCAGCCGGCTTCGGAGCCGGAGCGGCAGGCTTGGGCGCACTCGCGGGCGCCGCGGCCTGTTGCGGCGCGGGCCTGTCTTCCTTGGTCCCGCTACCAGGACCGACAGCAGGGCGACGCTTGACCGTCTCCACCACGACCGATTTCGACCGGCCATGGGAGAAGCTTTGGCGCACCGTGCCTTGCTCGACGGGGCGCTTCAGAGACAGCGTCTTGGACGACACGTGGAGAGTCTTGTCGCCCTGGTTTTTCGTATCAGTCATTCCGCCTCAGTTCCTGCGGGTTTCAAAATCGTGGGTTCGCCGGTCTCGTTTTCGAGGCCAGATAGATCGGCGTCGATGCCGCGATAGGAGCGGTAACGATGCCAGCGGTTCAGAAAGCCGTCGCTCCCAGCGCCCGCGACGAGGGCAGCATGTATCACATGTGACCGGCCTAATGCCAAATCCAATTCGTCATTCGACAATTCTTGGATGACCGGAAAGCTAGATATTGCCTCGCCGAGGCGTTTTCGCAACTGGTTCGCCAATTTTCTTCGCCCATCTTCGGCCGCCTCTGCGGCATGAATAAGGGCAACGATGGGCTTATCCGTGATCGCCGACTCGACCTTGAAGAAGCCGGTGATCACCGTCCCGGCCTTGTTGGCGAGGGCCAGAGCCTGGCGCAGATCGTCCCGGAGCATGCGCTCGATGTCCTGGGCCAGGGTCTCCGGGGCCTTGGCCTCGGCCTTGAAGGCGCGGGAGAAGAGGCGACGTTTGGCCGCCTCTTCCACCTTGTCGAAACGGGCCGTGACCCAGACGCCGCGGCCCGGCAGCTTGTGCCTGAGATCGGGCACGACCTGGTGGTCGGGCCCGAGGACAAAGCGGATCAGTCCCGCGGGGCCTTTCGCCTCGCGGGTGACGATGCAGGTGCGCTCCGGTTCATGCCGCGGCACGGGTGCTGACCTCGCTTTGCCATGACCGGCTTAAGACGGTTGAGCCTCTGTCTCGGCCTCTTCGGCCGATCCCTCGGTCTCCACGGTCTCTTCCGGCTGCTCGATCCAGCCCGCCTTCACGCGGGCGGCCATGATCATGTTCTCCGCGTCGGCGCGGGAGACGTCGAAGCCGTCGAGAGCGCCCTTGTAGCGGGTCGCTTCGGCGCCGCGGCCTTCCGTCCAGCCGACGAGATCGTCGGTGGCGCAGCCGGCCAGGTCCTCGACATTCTTGATGTCGTTCTCGCCGAAGGCCACCAGCATGGCCGTGGTGACGCCGTCGATCTCCTTCAGGTCGTCGGAAACGCCCAGCTCCTTGCGGCGGGCCTCGTTCTCGGCCTCGATGCGGGACAGGTATTCCTGGGCGCGGCTCTGAATCTCGGCGGCCGTGTCCTCGTCGAAGCCTTCGATCGAGGCCACTTCGCCGGCATCCACGTAGGCGATTTCCTCGACGGAGCGGAAGCCTTCGGAGGCCAGCAGCTGGCCCACGACCTCGTCCACGTCCAGGGCGTTCATGAACAGCTCGGTGCGCTCGGCGAATTCCTTCTGACGGCGCTCGGATTCCTCGGCCTCGGTGAGGATGTCGATATCCCAGCCGGTGAGCTGCGAGGCGAGACGCACGTTCTGGCCGCGCCGGCCGATGGCCAGCGAGAGCTGATCGTCGGGCACCACCACCTCGATGCGGTCGGCCTCCTCGTCGAGCACCACCTTGACCACTTCCGCGGGCTGGAGCGCGTTGACGATGAAGGTCGCCTGGTCGGGCGACCAGGGGATGATGTCGATCTTCTCGCCCTGCAGCTCGCCGACCACCGCCTGGACGCGGGAGCCGCGCATGCCCACGCAGGCGCCGACGGGATCGATGGAGGAATCGCGCGAGGTCACGGCGATCTTGGCGCGGGAGCCCGGATCGCGGGCGACCGCCTGGACAGACACGATGCCGTCATAGATCTCCGGCACCTCGGAGGCGAAGAGCTTCGCCATGAACTGCGGATGGGTGCGCGACAGGAAGATCTGCGGCCCTCTCGCCTCGCGGCGCACATCGAAGAGATAGGCGCGGATACGGTCGCCCGGACGGAAGGTCTCGCGGGGGATGAGCTCGTCGCGGCGGATGATCGCCTCGCCGCGGCCGAGATCGACGATCACGTTGCCGTATTCGACGCGCTTGACCGCGCCGTTCACGACCTCGCCGATGCGGTCCTTGTATTCCTGGTACTGGCGGTCGCGCTCGGCGTCGCGGACCTTCTGGACGATCACCTGCTTGGCCGACTGGGCCGCGATGCGGCCGAAATCGAAGGGGGGCAGGGTGTCGGCGATCACGTCGCCCACCTGGGCGGCCGGGTTGTGGCGCGTGCGGGCCTCGGCGAGGGTGATCTCGCGGGAATCGTTCTCCACCGCGCCGTCCTCGACCACGAGAAGGTGGCGTGCCAGGCGCAGCTCGCCGGTCTTCGCGTTGATTTCCGCGTGGATGTCGGTTTCGGCGCCGTAGCGGGACCGGGCTGCCTTGGCGATGGCATCCGCCATGGCGTCGAGCACGATCTGCTTGTCGATCACCTTCTCGCGCGCGACCGCATCGGCGATCTGCAAGAGTTCAAGCCTGTTGGCGCTGATAGCCATCGAGGTCGCTCCTTAATTCGGTTTCGTCTGATCGGACGGATCCTGCGCCTCGTCGGGCGCGTCGACCACATCCGTGTCTTCGTCAAGATCGTCCGTGGTCGGCGCCGTTCCGCGGCGCAGCGATTCACGGATCAGCTCGTCGGTGAGAACGAGGTGCGCCTCGCCGAGATCCGTCAGGGGCACGCGGGCGATGGGCTCCAGGCCCTCCTTCACGTCCGGCAGCTCGAACACGAGCATCCCGTTCTCCACGCCCCGGAGGATGCCGCGAAAGCGCTTGCGGCCCTCGACCGGCACAGCCATCTCGACCTTCGCCTCGTGGCCGCTCCAACGCTCGAAATCGCTGGTGCGCACGAGCGGGCGGTCGATTCCCGGCGAGGAGATCTCCAGGTGATAGGCCGTGGCGATGGGATCCTCGAGGTCGAGGACCGGCGAGATCGCCCGGCTCACGGTTTCGCAATCGGCCACCGACATGGTGCCGTCCGGCCTCTCGGCCATGATCTGCACGGTGCATCCGTTCTGGCCGGTGACCCGCACCCGCACGAGGTTGAAACCGAGATCCTCGATCACCGGCTCGACGATGGCCGCCACCCGGGCAGCGACGCCGTTCTCCGTGATCAGCCGCTTGTCGCGTTCGTTTGCCATGACTCTCCGCACGCTCCGGCGTCCAAGCAATAAAAAAGAGCGGACCCCGGGGGGCCCACTCTCGACCAGCAGCTTAACGCTGCAACCAGAGCTGACACCGGAGATATACCGATTCAAGCGAAAAAAAGCAAGGGTCCTGTCAGCATCCAAAGAGCTCCGCAGGCTTTCCCTGGGAGAGGGTGAACCGCCGGCGCCTCCGGAAAGCGACGCTATCGTGGCCGGCCCTGAGCTATGATAGGCAGGATCTCCGCAGGAGGATCGTGCCTTGAAGATGTCCCGCCTCGTTCTCCTAGGGATCGCGCTGCTGGCCGCCGCAGCGGCCTATTGGCGTTTCAGCCGGCCACAGGAGGTCGCGGCGGTGTCTCCGAAGCGCGGCGACGCGGCCGAGATCGTCTATGCCACCGGCGTCGTGGAGCCGCGCACCTGGGCCAAGGTGGCGCCACTCCTGCGGGAGCGCATCGTCGAGCTGTGCAATTGCGAGGGCGAGCCGGTGGAGCGGGGAGCGGTGCTCGCGCGCCTCGACAGCCGCCAGCCGGAAGCCGCTCTGGCGGAGCTGAAGGCGCGACAGAAATTCACCCAGACGGAATACGAGCGGATCACCGCCCTCATGGAGCGTCGGGTGGCGAGCGAGCAGACTCTCGACCGGGCCCGCAGCGAACTCGGCCAGATCCAGGCTCTCATCGCCGGCCAGGAGACCCGGCTCGAATCCTATGTTCTGCGGGCGCCCATGAGCGGGATCGTCCTGCGCCAGGACGGGGAGGTGGGGGAGGTGGCCGAGCCCGGAACGGTCCTGTTCTGGGTCGGCGAGCCCAAGCCGCTGCAGATCGAAGCCGACGTGAACGAGGAAGATATCCCGCGCGTGGCGCTCGGCCAGCGCGCCCTCCTCAAGGCCGATGCCTTTCCCAATCAGGTTCTGGAAGGGAAGGTCGATTCGATCACGCCGAAGGGCGATCCGGTCGCCAAGACCTATCGGGTCCATCTGGCCCTGCCGGAGGACACACCCCTGCGCATCGGCATGACGGTGGAGGTGAACGTTGTCGTGCGGGTCGAACCCGGCGCCCTTCTCATTCCCACCAACGCCGTGCGGGGTTCCAGTCTTTTCGTGCTGAATGGCGGCGTGGCCCGCAGACGCGACGTACAGATCGGCATCCGCGGCGCCAGCAACACGCAAATCCAGCAGGGCCTTGCCGAGACGGACCGGGTGATCGCCCCGTTCCCGGAGGATCTCGCCGACGGCGCGAAGGTCCTGGAAAAGCGAGGATGACATGCGCCTCATCCTGGAACTCGCCCTGACCCATATCGCCGGGCGCGGCCGGCAGACCGTCGTTGCCGTTCTGGGTGTTGCCCTCGGGGTCGGCTTCTCCATCGCCATGGCGGCGTTGATGCAGGGCACGGAAAAGGATTTCATCGCCCAGCTCGTGGACACCATGCCGCATGTCCAGATCACCGACGAGCACCGCGCCCCGCGACGGCAGCCCGCGGAGGATCTGTTCGCCGCAGCCCAGTTCGAGGGCCTGAGGCCGAAGGAAGACCGACGCGGCATCCTCAATCCTGCGGCCGCCGCGGCGTCCCTGCGGGCCTGGGTGCCGGGCCGCATGGCGCAGAGCCTGCGCACGCAGGGCGTCGTCCGTTATGCAGGACGGGACGTGGGCGTGACCGTGATCGGCATCGAGCCGGAAACCGAAGCGCAGGTCTCGTCCGTGGCGGGGGATTTCGTCGACGGCAGTTTCGACGCGCTCCGGGCCGGCGGGAACAACATCGTCGTGGGCGACAGTCTTGCCCGGAGGCTCGGCGCCTCGACCGGCACCACGATCCAGGTCGTTGCGCCCACCGGGCAATCGCGCGGCTTTCGCATCGTCGGGCAGTTCCACACCGGCACCAATGCCCGCGACGAGGGCGAAACCTACGTGCTGCTCAAGAACGCACAGATCCTGAGCGAGCGCCCCAACGCGATCAACGACATCCGCCTGCGCCTGGACGATCCGGAGGCCGCTCCCGGGGTCGCGCGGCAGGCGGAGGCCGAACTCGGCTACAAGGCCGTGCCCTGGCAGGAGGCGAACGAATCGCTTCTGGAAGCCTTGGTGGTGCGCAACGTGGTCATGTACACGGTGGTGGGCGCGATCCTGCTGGTTGCCGGATTCGGCATCTTCAACATCATCTCTACCATCACGCACGAGAAGGCGCGCGACATCGCAATCCTGAAATCCCTCGGCTTCACGCAAGGCAACATGCGCCGGCTGTTCCTGATCGAGGGTCTGGCCCTCGGGTTCGCCGGCTCGGTGGTCGGCTGGCTCGTGGGCTTTCTCCTGTGCTTTGCCCTGTCGCAGGTGGAGTTCAAGCTCTCCGGCGCAGCCGTGGGCCGCGAGATGACCCGCCTGCCCCTGTTCTGGAGCCCCTGGCATTACGCGATCGCCTCGGCCTTCGCCCTCATCTCTGCCGGTGTGGCCGGCTACCTCCCCGCGCGCCAAGCCGCACGGCTCAATCCGGTCGACATCATCCGGGGTGCCACATGACCTTACCGATGGAAGCCGAGCATCTCACACGCATCCTGCCCGCCACCGTCCCGGTGACGCTGGTCCGCGACGTTTCACTTATGGTCGGCGAGCGCGAGTTCATCGCCATCACGGGCCCGTCCGGCTCCGGCAAGTCGTCGCTGCTTTATCTTCTCGGCCTGCTGGACCGGCCGACGAGCGGGACGTTGAAGGTCGGGGGCCACGATACATCCCGCCTGGACGACGACGCACTCGCCCGCCTGCGGCTCGAGATGCTGGGCTTCGTGTTTCAGTTCCACTTCCTCCTGCCCGAATTCACGATCCTGGGGAACGTGGAGCTGCCGATGCGCAAGGCGGGCCGCTGGCCGGCTGCCGTCAGGCGCGACCGCGCAGCCGGTCTTCTCGAGGAGCTCGGTCTTGCGGGCCATCTCGACAAGAGGCCGGACCAGCTCTCCGGCGGGCAGCGCCAGAGGGTCGCCGTCGCCCGCGCCCTCGCCAACGACCCTCAGGTGGTGCTGGCCGACGAGCCGACGGGCAGCCTGGACAGCAAGAACTCGGACCAGGTGTTCCAGATCCTGCGGGACCTCGTGAAGAAGCGCGGCAAGACGGTGATTGCCGTCACGCACGACATGGAGATTGCGGCAAGGGCCGACCGGCGCATCCATCTCGTCGACGGCGCGGTGGTGAGCGACGAGCGCGTGGTCGCGACGCCCGTCTGACGATCAGACCCGCACGAAGGTCAGGTAGCTCGGGACACGGCCTTCGCGGATCGCCTTGGCCTCGTAGCGCGTGCCCGGCCAGCCCTCATAGGGCTTGCGCCAATCGTCCGCCCGGGTGGCGGTCCAGCGGAAGTGTCGGGACCGTAAGGCTCGGGCGAGCACCCAGCCGATGTAGTCGTCGATGTCGCTGGCAAAGCGCAGCTCGGCGCCGGGCTTCATCACGCGCGCCAGCAGATCGAGGGTCTCGTCCGAAACGAGACGGCGCTTGCGCTGCCGGCGCTTCGGCCAGGGATCGGGATAGAGGATGTAGACCCGGTCGAACGAGGCGTCGGGCAGGGTCGGCAGCAGGTCGGTCACGTCGTCGTCCCAAACGCGGACATTGTCCAGGCGCTCGTGCTCGATCACGGCCAGAAGCTTCGCCATACCGTTCACGAAGGGCTCGCAGCCGATGAAATTGATGTCGCGATGCGCCCGCGCCTGGGCGGCGAGATGCTCTCCGCCGCCGAAGCCGATCTCGAGCCAGGTCTCCCGCGCCCCTTGGTTCGGAAACTGACCGGAGGGTGCGCGGCCCGGAACCACGCGAATCGCGGGCAGCAGGTTCTGGACCAGCTCGTCCTGGCCGGCGCGAAGCTTCTTGCCCTTCCGGCGCCCGAAGAAGGCACCGGTGCGCTCCGATGGGTCGCTCATGGGACAAATGCTCCTGAAGACGGCATGACGAGATTGAAAAGGGTCGCGCTCGGCGCCGAACGATGCATTGAGAGCCGGCTCTCCTTCCGGGGAACCGGCTCTCCTGATGGATCCACTTGTGGCGAACCGCAAACGGCCCGCTGGAGCCGCTCTTAGCGGAAGGCCGCCTTCAGGCGATCGGCGAGATCGGTGCGCTCCCAGGAGAAGCCGCCGTCCGCTTGCGGCACGCGGCCGAAATGGCCGTAGGCCGAGGTGCGGGCATAGATCGGCTTGTTGAGGCCGAGATGGGTGCGGATGCCGCGGGGCGAGAGGTCCATGACGTCCATGAGGACGGCCTCGAGCTTGCCCTCGTCCACCTTGCCGGTGCCGTGGAGGTCCACATAGATCGACAGGGGCTTGGCCACGCCGATGGCGTAGGAGAGCTGCAGGGTGCAGTTCTCGGCGAGACCTGCCGCGACCACGTTCTTGGCAAGATAGCGGGCGGCGTAAGCCGCCGAGCGGTCCACCTTCGTCGGGTCCTTGCCGGAGAAGGCGCCGCCGCCGTGGGGGGCCGCGCCGCCATAGGTGTCGACGATGATCTTGCGGCCGGTGAGGCCGCAATCGCCGTCGGGACCGCCGATGACGAACTTGCCGGTGGGGTTCACGTGCCAGATGGTATCGGCCGAGATCCAGCCCTCGGGCAGGGTCTGGCGGATATACGGCTCGACGATGGCGCGCACGTCGTCGGACGAGAGGCTCTCGTCCAGATGCTGGGTCGACAGCACGATCTGGGTCGCCGCGACGGGTTTACCGTTCTCGTAGCGCACCGTGACCTGGCTCTTGGCGTCGGGGCCGAGCTTGGCTGCGTCGCCGAGCTTGCCCTTGCGGGCTACGGTCAGGTTCTCAAGGATCTTATGGGCGTAATAGATCGGCGCCGGCATCAGCTCGGGCGTCTCGTTGCAGGCGTAGCCGAACATGATGCCCTGGTCGCCCGCGCCCTCGTCCTTGTTGCCTGCGGCATCGACGCCCTGGGCGATATGCGCCGACTGGGCATGGAGATAGACCGAGACGTCGGCGTTCTTCCAGTGGAAGCCCTCCTGCTCGTAGCCGATATCCTTGATGGCGTCCCGCGCGAGCTGGATCACCTTGTCCGTCGTGATGGACTCAGGTCCCCGCACCTCGCCGGCGATGACGACCCGGTTGGTGGTTGCCAGCGTCTCGCAGGCCACGCGGGCTTCCGGCTCGGCGGCCAAGTAGGCATCGACAACGGCATCGGAGATCCGGTCGCAGACCTTGTCCGGGTGCCCTTCGGACACTGACTCGCTCGTGAAAAGATAGCTCGAACGCCGCACGGTGGGGATCCTTCAGGCAATAAAAACCAGTGCCCGCGGCCAGCCACGGGCTTCAAACCATGCTCATGCCGCAGGCCGGAGGAAAGGTCAAGCGAACGTGTTCTTTATGACGAACGCTCTACCTCTTCCTGGGCGGCGAGGGAGCTGACGAGCTGAACGATGCTTTTGCGGACCCTGGGGCTCTTAATGCTAGCGAATGTCCGGACGAGCTGCAGCCCTTCAGGAGTCGACATCATGTCGGCCACATAGGGTGGGGAGCCGCTTTCGGCGAAGCCGGAATCGCCCTTCCCGCTCCTGATCCCGTCGAAGAAGAAATCGATCTCGACATTCAGGATCTTGGCGATTTCGACCAGGCGCGCCACGCTGATGCGATTCATGCCCTTTTCGTATTTTTGAACTTGCTGGAAGGTCAGGCCGAGCATGTCGCCAAGTTTTTCTTGGCTCATTCCAATCGAAACGCGGCGCATGCGCACCCTGCTTCCGATTTCCTTATCGATAGTGCCCGTCGACTTCTTCATTATGGCCTGTCCCCTTGCCGACACTGACGCAACATCAAGGCATATATTCTTTAAGGAGAGGAGGATTGGTGCCTGCGACGTGCAATCACGATGATTAAGCAGATGGAAAGCGTGGCCGTCAAAGAAAACCTGCCCCACTTCCTATAAAGAGTAAGGGGCTCTGCAACCGGAAGAGAGGCATCTACTACGCCTTCAACTCCCAGTGGAAGTTTGTTCACCACTCGGCCAAAGGGGTCGACGACAGCCGATATTCCTGTGTTGGCCGCTCTGATCAGGGGCAGGCCCTCTTCGACCGCCCGAAGGCGGGCTTGGGCAAAATGCTGATAAGGACCTGGCGTCTGCCCGAACCATGCGTCGTTGGTCACATTGAGGATCAGGTCTGGACGGGGGCCGTCGGCCAGGATCTCGCCGGGAAAGATCGCCTCGTAGCAGATCGTCGCGGCAACCGGCGGGAGTCCCGGAATGGACAAT